>Ga0210383_10002505_pt1 | contig 16591 bp, 7 predicted proteins | sample IncBWC14OmetaG_FD_160072 | JGI IMG/M metagenome (GOLD analysis project Ga0210383, IMG submission 160072) | Forest soil microbial communities from Barre Woods Harvard Forest LTER site, Petersham, Massachusetts, United States - Inc-BW-C-14-O ...
CCGCGCACTCCGCGTCCGGCAATTGAGCTTCACCAGATTGCAGATCCACCCGTCCGTGTAGGTCGCGTTGTGGCGGACGCGGATGCTCAATGGTAATTTCGCGGGCCAACTTCCAATCCTTATCCTGTGATCTGTAAAACGAGAGCTTGCCGGCATCCAGGATGATCAACATGGAACCTTCACCAGTTGAGTCCTCGGCAAGAATTCCGAAATCAACAATCCTTGCTTCTTGTTCCCAAATCAATTTTCGGTGCAAAGTTATTGGAGCCTCTCGTCCGCTCGCTTTTTGATTTGGCGCAGCCACGCGAACCATCACCACATTCTCTTTAGCGCCTTCAAGAATCTCGGCAACCCAAACATAGCCGTCCGCGGATTCCGAGAATGTAACTTGCAGTGTCGCGTCTGCAGGCGACTGCTTCGTGATCCGTCGGTTCCGGCGGGTGAGATCCGTTACAAGCACATCATGCAAGCCGTCAACATCCGCGGCGCTAAGCGACGACATGTTTTTCACTTCAAGCGTCAAACTTTCGCCGCGCTTGGTAACCGCAGCGATTTTGTCGGCGAGCGAGCCCAAAGCATTAGCCCAATCCGGCGGAAGCTGCGCGGTTGTCTGTGCCCGTGTGGGCACACCCGCCAAAACCAAAATCACGGAAATCATGCTTGCGCGCAGGAGAGAGAATCGCGGAAGGAGCCGCATCGGCTTGTGCCAATTGCACAAAGCGTTGAGTCATAAGCATAGCACACCTCAGAAATAATCCCTGCGTTGCAACATCCTCGATCGAAAGCCAACTTTGGTGCACTGGACAATGTTTCTTTATTTCCCCTTAACCAGCGGATCGAGCGCGGCGGAAGCTGACTTCAGTACGTCGTTTGTGAAGAAAAACTTCCCATCGTTCGGCACCATCATGATTTGCACCTTATCGGAAAGCCGCTGCGCAACGGTGTATTGCACCAGAAGTGGATTCGTCTTCAAGGCAGACGCTTCCAGTTGCAGCTGCTCCGCCTCTGCTTGCGCAGTCGCGCGGATATTGTGCGCTTCGGCATCCGCCATCAAATTGCGCCGCTCGAGCTCAGCTTTGCCATCGATCACTTTCGCCTGCGCCGCAGCCTCAGCATTCTTGACCACTAGAACGTTCTGCGTTTCCGAGCGCAGCCTGCTGCTTTCATCGTCCGCTTTGCTATTGATCACTTTCGCCTGTGCTTGCGCTTCAGCATCTTGAATAGTTGTCTGCTTGCGCGCTTCAGCTTCCAGGCGTGATTGCTCGATCAGCTTTTGTTTCAGCGGCAACGTGTATTGCATCGAGTCCGAATCCGCCTTGGCCATCAACACGCGCGTCTGCGCATCGGCCTCGGCGTGCTTGATCTGCCTCACTTTTTGCGCTTCAGCCTGCGAGTCCGCAATGTTCACCTTCTTTTTCTCGATGCTCTGATCCACGGACACGCGGTCGTCCTCTTGTTCCTTCAACAGCAAGCCTTGCAGACCCTGCGCGTACTCTTCGGGCAGCTGAATTTTCCGCAACAGCACTTCTTTCACTACGATGGAATCGCTGCTGAGCCGCTCTGTAATGATTTGTGTCGCGTGCGCCCGGAATTCTTCGCGCTTGATGGCGAAGATATCGCGTACCACATAATTCGGCGCCACCTCGCGAAACACGCTGGTCACCACCGGTGCGACGATCTCCTGATCGATCGGCTGCGGCAAATTGGCTTGAACGTAATCCAGCCGCCGCGGATCAATCCGGTATCTCACCGTGACCGCCAGCCCCACTTCCAGCCCTTCGCGCGTTTCCACGTTCAACACCTCCAGCTTTTCGCGCGTGCCCTCAGCGGACGAAGTCGAAAACACTCGATCGCGTACATCGTAAAGCTGCGCGCGCTCGACGAGCGGCCTGATGAAATGCGTTCCAGCGTAGAGCGTCCCTGGCCGCACGCCGGAAATCTGGCTGATGCGTACTGCGGCATTGCCGTCCGGCACCACCAGTATGCTTTTCGCGGCAAGCGAACAGAGAGCTGCCGCTACGACGAGCTTCGCCACTGCAGCCCACCGAATCGCGCGCCTTGACCGTTCAATTTGCAGTTGCGCTGGAACGCCACCCGTCGAAGTCGCCGCAGCAGTTGATGTCGTCGGTATCGTGGACGTCGGCGAAGCGGACGCACCTCCGCCCTGCTCACCTTCACCCTTGTCAGCAGCAGGTTCTTTTGGCTTGAGCCACCGGCCAACCTGGAAGATCAGGAAAATGTCGTAAGCAACTAGCAAAACCGCGGCCACCACGAACACAGAACTGAGCACGAATAAAAAGAATCTAAGAAATAGCATGTTGTCTCCTTTTTTTCCCGAATTTCCTGTTAGCCGACCTCAACAACCTTTCCCGCTCACAATCTTTAGTAATTCTTCACAGCGATAACTAAGGCGGAACCACCGCGAGTCCGCGCGACGAGATTTCAGGCTGCGCTCTTCCGTTCTCGGCTGATCAACGTAAGTTCCGCGCCCTTTCTCCGTACAGCTGAGGCCTCCATCTCCGCCCGTTGCACCTCCGCCTTTTTCGCCGGCATCAGACGCATCAAGGCAACCAACCCGATCCATTGCAGCGTCAGCGCCACCGCAAACGACATGAAAATTGCTCCCAACACTTCCGCGAAACTAATCATGTTTCCCATCGCTGCCTCCTTGAATGACGCCGGGCGCGACGGTAAATGCATTGCGATAGCCACATGTCACATCGTTGAAAACAGGGGTTTTAGAGGTCAAGCAAGATAGCTACATTCGTGGTGTCTTACACACGCCGTGGGAGGCTGAACGCGAAGCGGCTGCTGAGTATCTTGGTCTCTACAGTTTTGGGCGAGGATCGACGCTGTGGAATCCGTAAGTTTCGTAACGCGTGGTAATGGTTCCCTGGCGCAGGCTGACGACCGTAAACCCTTCTGGCGTACCTAACCGCGGCCCGTGCCACCAGTTCCCGCAAACCGCGCCGCTCGTGATGTACTGCGTGTTCTTGTAATTCACCACTTCGTTCACGTGAGTATGGCCCTGCAACACCGCTAGTACATTTGCATTCTCGAAAACTTCGAGCACGTCCGCTGCATTGGCTACCGTCATGGTGTTGTACTTGCGATCTGCGCCAACAATCTGGGTGTAGGCGTAGGTGGCAAACGCGGTTACGAGCGGACAGTGGCACACGGCGATAACCGGAGTGCCATGTTGCAACCCTTTCAGATCGTCCCGGAGCCAGCGAATCTGGTCTTGGTCCACGCGAGCTTCCCACATACGATCGGAAGTTGGCTGAATCGAGTCGAGCACCACGAAATGATAGCCCTTGTAATCAAGCGAGTAGTAAGTTTGGCCGATACGGTCCTGATACATCTTCTTGCCGTACGCGGGATCGCTGGGCGCCACCCCGCTGCGCGCAAGCACGCCGAAAACGTCATGATTGCCAATCGCGTGGTGCAGCGGCATCCCAAGCTGCTGCTCGGTGCGCTTATAAAGGTCGAACACCATCCCCGCGCGCACACGATTCACTTCGAACGCGTCGAACACATGATCTCCACCCATAATCGCGAACTCCGGGTTCAGCGTCGCGATTTTTTTGAAGCACATGTCGCAGCCGTGCGCCGCGTCGAGTTCGGGCTGAATATGCGTATCGGTGAAAAACACAAAATCGAAAGAACCTGGCGGCGCGGTTCCCGCGGCAGGCGAAGCGAAAGTCGGGAGCGCCATGGTGGCGCCCGCCGCTGCAATCGTCCTAAGAAAGTTTCTCCGGTCCATGGCCATCGTACTTTTTTGTCGAGAATTGCGTCCCTTCACCGATACTAGCACAGCTCCAAAACGCCCCTTCGAGCGAGTGCCGGACGATTGCTACTGTAAAAGTGCAATGCACGCGCAGGCCTGTTAAAATCGCTTTGATGGAACGGTCACAGGAACCCGCATCATCGAGAGGTTCCCATCTGGGATCGGCATCCGGCCCACCGCCGGTAACCGCTCGGGATTCTGCGCCCCCCACAGGCTTTCGCATCGGACGTGTTTTCGGGATTCCCATCTACGTGCACGCCAGCTGGTTCATTATTTTTTTCCTGATCACTCTCTCTTTGCGAACCCAGTTCACTTCGCAGCACGAAACTTGGTCTCCCACACAGCATTGGGCGCTCGGCATCATCACTAGCATTCTGTTTTTCGCTTCCGTGATCTTCCACGAACTGAGCCATAGCGCGATCGCAAAGCTCTACCGCATCCCGGTCGCATCCATCACTCTTTTCGTTTTCGGCGGCCTGGCAAGAATTTCTCGCGAGCCCGACAACGCCAAGCAGGAATTCAACATCGCGATCGCCGGCCCTCTTTCGAGCATTTTTCTCTCCGGGTGTTTCTGGCTGGTTGCGCATTATTTTCATGGGAACGACATGGTGCACGCCGCAGCCGTTTGGCTCTGGGAAATTAACCTGGTGCTGGCCGTCTTCAATCTAGTCCCGGGATTCCCACTCGATGGCGGGAGAATCCTTCGCGGCATCGCCTGGGGCATTACGGGAAATTTCACACGTGCGACGAAAATCGCATCCACCGCAGGAAAAGTTTTCGCCTACATGATGATTATTTTCGGCGTGTGGCAAGCGTTACACGGCGACTGGGTCGGCGGAATCTGGACTGCCTTTATTGGTTGGTTTTTACTGAGCGCCGCGCAGGAAAGTTTCATGCAAGTGGCCATGCGCAACACGCTCACGGATGTCCGCGCAGCCGACCTCATGACCAACGACATCCCGACTGTCACGCGCGACATGTCTATCGAAGAATACGTCCATGAAGTGCTGCGCACCGGGCGCCGCGTTCACATCGTGACCGGCCCCGTCGGCCCTGTGGGCCTTATCACGCTGCACGCCGCGCGCCTGGTTCCTCGCGAGGACTGGACGAACAATTCCATCCAAGCCGTGATGCTTCCGCTCGACCGCATCCATTCCGCCTCGCCGGCAGAGCCCGCCCTGGGCGTGTTACAGCGCATGCAAAGCCAGGACATCAATCAAATGCCGGTGATCTCTGAAGGCAATATCGTCGGCATGATCGCCCGCGATACAATTCTGCGCATGTTGCAAACGCGTCTGCAACTCGGACACCTCGCCGAGCAATGATTTCCGTGCCATGCCTGAAGCAAAAAACTGTTCATAAGCATCAGAGTTTCGTAATCTAGCGGCCTCTCATCGGGGATCTCAACTCAGCTGAGGTGCCGTGGAATCGCGGAACAACTCAACCGGAGCAGATAGCGAGAGCCGAGTCAGCTTAGCCCGGCTTCTCCTGATCCTGCTGACTCTCTGGGCGCTCGCGGTGATCGTTCCCGGACTGCAGCGAGTGATCGATTCGATCGGCTCTTACGGCTTGTCCGTGGACAACGATGGATTCGTCACTGACGTGGTTTCCCCCTTCCCGTCCGCTGCGAACTCCCCTGCAGCCGCTGCCGGCATCGTTCCAGGTGACCGCATAGACCTCAAGGCTATGCGCTGCATTCCTATCGATGCTCCGCAATGCGCCAGCTTGGTCTCGGTTCTCGGCGGGCTGGGTGGCACGCACTTCGCTTTGCAGGGCCGCAAAATCACGCTCGCAATCCTGCCGAACTCTAGTGGCCCACCGAAATCTGTCGATCTCGAATCCATCCCAGCCCCGCTTAACACCGAGGAGCGAGTTGTGCTCTTCGCGGACACCGCGGTCGGCGTGGTTGTAATCGTCATCGCGTTCTGGCTGGTTTGGACCCGTCCGAGCTGGATGACCTGGGGGCTATTCCTCTACGTAATATGGATAAATCCGGGCCAGTCGTACACTTTTTACGCGCTGCTGCAACGGTGGCCGCTCGCCATCTTCGCTCAAGAAGTAGCGGAAGCGCTGGCGCAAGGCGCGGCTTTCGCCGGTCTGCTGATCTTCGCGCTGCGTTTCCCCCATGACCAAACCGAACCGCGCTGGCAAAAGGTTCAGTGGGCCGTGCCGCTGTTCGCTGTCGCGATTGCCGTGCTCACGCTGCTCGGCTTTGCCAATATGTTCAGCTATCCAACGGAGCGCATCACTGAGGTGGCCTTCCTGAGTGGCCTCGCGGTTGACGCGTTCGTTCTCCTGATCTTGCTGGAACGTCGCCGCAGGCTCCCGCCGTTGGACGAGAAGCGCATGCGTTGGGTGATCTGGGGCTGCGCCATCGGCCTCCCCGCATATATTTTCGCCGAGTTGTGCCAGTCGTCCGACCTATTTCGCCATCTCTGGGGCTTCTCGCCGTCGCAAGCCTTCATCGGTCTTCTGTATCTGCCAAACGGGGTGCTGGCCTATTTCGCGTCGCAAGCGGTGTGGCAGCGTCGCGTAGTGCGTGTGTGGATTCCGCTCCGTCACGGAACGATATTAGTGGCGCTGAGCCTGGCCCTCGGCGTACCGATTTTCCAGCTCCATGAGAGGTTAACGAACGTCGAGGAGGGCTTCCGGCTGCCGACATGGATCTGGCCGCTGGTGTTGGCCCCGGTGTTCCTCCTCCTGATGCAACGTCTGCACGAATCCGCTGTCGAGCTGGTGGATCGCGTCTTCAATCGCCAGTTTCATTCCGCGCAGCAAGAGTTGAAGGCCACTAGCGAGGAAATCGCAAAGGCCGAAACGCTCGAGGAGATCGACCGTCTGCTTGTCGAGAGAATGGCGAGCGCGCTTTGTCTGTCATCCTGTGCGGTTTTTCGGTGCCAGGGAAATGTGTTCCGCCGAACGAGAGACGCAAAAGGGTGGGGTACCTGCACAAAGAAGGAATTGCGTGCGGAGTCTGACGCAATCGCATTGCGCAGCTTGGAGCTTGGCAAGCCGGTTCGCCTTAGCCAGGAAGATTCAGACTCGCTTGAACTGCCAACCGGAATGGAAGCACCTTGCCTTTCCGTGCCGGTCCGCAGCGGAATCCCCGAAGCTACCGCCGTGTTCCTGCTCGGGCCGCACGACACCGGCAACGACATCGACGCTGACGAACGTGAGATGTTGGAAAAGCTCGCCGCGCGCGCCGCAGCGGGCTATGAACGTGTAGTAGCACAACTGCTCCGGCAAGAAGTGGCACAATTGAAGGCGCAGCTCGCGTCGCAGAACAGTGAGCGAACCGCACCCGCTAGCTCTTGATCAAAATTAGCTAGCCTTTACGGTCCAGGAGAACTTTCATCGCAAGCCCTATCAACGATCAAATACCCCGCCGCCAGATCGCGAAATATCTAACCGCCGCCGGCCTCGCCGCCGCTTTCAGCGGACTCATCATCTTTATCCGCGCGCGAAAAAACTCCTACCCGGTCAAAGTAATAGCGCGAGTGGACGACATCCCGGTCGGCGGTATGAAAATCGTTTCCTATCCGAATGACGAGCATCCTTGCTTTCTGCTGCATCCATCTGACGGCACATTTCTCGCATTCAGCCGGCTCTGCACGCACGCTGCCTGCCCGATATTTTACCGCCCGGAAGAACACATATTCGCGTGCCCATGTCACGGCGGAGTTTTCTCTGCCGTCGATGGCTCCGTCCTTGGCGGCCCGCCGCCAAAACCACTCCCGCGCGTGCGCCTGGAAGTGCGCGGCCAAGATCTGGTTGCTACAGGGATGGTTCAGACGTGAGCCTTCCGAAGAAGCATGAGATTTTGTCAATACAGTAGCAATCCTTAGGCCGGTTGCTTTTTCTTTATCCCCTGTTCCTGCCTGCGGCGATTACTTTCCATTCCTCCGCGCGTAGCGCACAGCCTTTGCCTCGCGATTCCCCTCTTCCACAATCAAGAAAGAATCCACCGGCAGATTGTGCAGCACGTCGAACGTACCGCTTGGCCACCGGATTTCGAGTGTGTCCACACTCTCGTGTTTTCCAAGTCCAAAAAAAATCCGCGGATCTTGCGCCGAACAATAACTCATGCCGCCTTTCGCCTGGTCGTAGCTTTTCAAATCCCCGGCAATCAATTTTAACGACGCGCCATTCCCGTCGCGATTGCTTTTCGTTCCAATCAGCCGCACTGCCAGCCAGTGATTTCCCACCGCAGCCGGATCGCTCGCGCCATTGTTTCGGAATATCTGAGCATCCTCGCCGTTATTGCTGACCAGAAAATCCTGCCAGCCGTCATTGTTGTAATCTCCCACGGCAAGCCCTCGCCCCACGCGCGCTGCGCGAAAACCCACATTCTGTGTTTTCGTGGCGTCCATAAACATTCCATTGCCCATATTCCGGTAGAGTTTCTTCTCTTCTTCGTAGGTGACTTCGGGGTGATACAGCGGAATGTTGTCCAGAATATGACCGTTCACCACCAACAGATCGCGCCAGCCATCATTGTCAAAATCGAATATGCGCGCGCCGAATGAACTATTCAGGATATTCGTCTGTCCTATCGCGGAAGCGATTGTGTAATCCGTGAATGTTCCGTCTCCATTGTTGCGGTACAGCCTGTTCAATTCGAAGTCCAAATGGCTGACGAAAAGATACAGCAGCCCGTTATTCATCACGTCCGCGGCGTCCGCGCTCATTCCTGCTTCGGGCCTGCCCTCCTCGCTGAATCCCGCGCCGGATTTATATGACGCATCGCGAAACGTTCCGTCTCCGTTGTTTAAGTACAGGAAATTGCGCTGCGTATCGTTTGCAATGAAAATGTCCGGCCAGCCGTCCCCGTTCAAATCAGCGAGCACTACTCCCAGACTCTTTCCGTCCGTGTTCACCAGCCCTGCTTTCGCCGTCATATCCGAGAACGTGCCGTCGCCATTGTTGTGATACAGCCGCATCGACGTCCCATGAAAACTGTCAGGGTGGCAATAAGCGCGATAGCCAGGCTTGTTTTCGCCGCACGCTACCGGATGGTCAGCGTCATACTGCACGTAATTCGTTACCAGCAAATCCAACTTGCCGTCGTGGTCATAGTCAAACCACCCGGCCGCCGTGCCCCAATTCCCGTCGTCGCCCACTCCGGCTTTAGCGGTCACATCCGTAAACGTCCCGTCGCCGTTGTTGTGGAGCAGGACTGAATGTCGGTAGCCGGTCATATAGATGTCCGGATAGCCGTCATTGTCATAGTCGCCGACTGCCACGCCGAAAAAAAAAGTGCCGTCCGTCTGAATCTTGCTTGCTGCGGTTACATCCGTGAATGTACCGTCATGATTGTTGCGATATAACGCAGGCTGCGGCGGGTCCTTCGGATGAAAGAAAGGCGTGTAACCGCTGTTCACAAAAAACGCGTCCAGGTACCCGTCCTGGTTGTAATCGATCCAGGCAACGCCTGCGCCCATGGTCTCCAAGTATAATTTCTCCGGCGACGCAGCCCGTTCATGATGGAAATGAATCCCCGCCTCGCGAGTCACATCCTCGAATTGCACTTTGAACGGATTAGCCGCCTCTGAACGCCGCCGCAGCATTTCGCTTTGCGATTGCTTCAAGATTGGCTGCGCTACCAAATCCCAGGTTGAAACCAATAGAACGCATAGAAGGAGCAGCGCCAAGCTTCTGGCAGATGGATACCCTGGTTTCATTTCGCCACAGATTCTAACAGGATGCGCGTTTAGCATCACAAGCAGTCGCCGCAATCCCTTTCATTAGATTTTATTAATCCTCGTGCGCAAGCCTGTGGATAATTTAACCGCAATCCCAGTTTTCTTGTTGACTCTGCACGGTGCGCAAGCTAGCCTACCGCCCATCTTGGGCTGGGGGCCCGCGTCCTAAAATTGAATAAATTTCGCACGGCTTTTATGGCGGCTTGCTCTGAAGAAGTGTCTTTCACGCCTGCTTTGAGATTCATAAACCGGCACGCACCTAGCCTTTTTCCCAACAGATTGTTTGCTCGTTCGAAAAGTTCGTCTCGAACAGGGAGAGTCGCGATGAGAATTCGGAAGCCTGTGTTCATGGCCGTGTTGTTTGCCTGCTTCTCGATCATGGCTGGCACGGCATTAGCGCAAAACCTCCAGAATGGCGCCGTGCGCGGAACTGTGTCCGATACAAGCAACGCGTCGGTGGCCACTGCCAAATTGACGCTGATAAACGCTGCCACCGGCATTCGTCGCGAACTTACCGTGGAATCAGACGGCAGTTACGTTTTCCAAAACGTCGCGCCTGGGAAATATACGCTAACCGCGGAAGCTGCTGGATTTGCGGTGGTCACGGTGAAGGAAATTGAGGTCAACATCGGCGCCTCGGTGGTGCAGGACGTCATCATGCCGCTGAAATCCCAAAACCAGACAGTCGAAGTTGTAGCCAGCACGGGCCAGATTTTCGACACTTCCACTTCAGGCGTCACTCAGCTCATCAATTCCCGAAGCATCGAAAACCTCCCCTTCCCGGGTCGAGACTATAGAGACCTCGCGCTTCTGACGCCCTCCGTGCAGGTGGTGCCAGGGTTGCGGGGCGGCATCCGCATGGGAGGCCAGCAGAGCGATTACAGCGGGTTGGTGATCGACGGCGCGGACGAGACGAACAACTTCTTCGGCGAAAATTTCGGCTCTCTGGAAACCAAGAACCTCACCGTTCCCCTCGAAGCCGTCCAGGAATTTCAAGTCGTCACTAACGGATTTGCTCCCGAGTTCGGGCGCGCCACCGGGGGATTGCTGAACGTGGTGACGAAGTCGGGAACCAACGCACTACACGGCGAAGCTCACGAATACTATCGCGGCGCCAGCTTGACCGAAAATGATGCCCTGGGCAACCCATCGAACATTAGCAACCAGAATCAATTCGGCGGCTCTGCCGGATTCCCCATACACAAAGACCGCCAATTCCTCTTCCTTTCTACCGACATTCAGCGCGAGAACGGACCGCTCAAGACCGTCTTTTGCCCACCCACCGCCCCGAACTTCGCAGCTTGCGAAGCATCGTTGCAAACTGCCGGCCCGATTATAAATCCCCCGGTGCCAGGTACCACAGAGGTCCTCCCGGCGGCCTGCGGAGGCGCTGCGGCCATCGGTCAGAATCTTCTGCCGGCGTGCTATGGAGTCCCGAATCTGGCCGCCTTCGAAGGGTCCAGCAATCAATTCCAGAATTTCTTCACCTTGCTCGGTCACTACGATTACCAATTCAGCCCTGCGAACCATTTCAGTGTCAGGGGGTTCGGAACTCGCAATCACACCGCTGGATTTACAGGTGGCCAGGGGCAATCGGAAACCTTTGATGCTTTCGGCAACACGGAGAACTTCGTTACGCAGGGCATCAGCGGAGTAGCCGCGCTGACCACCGTTCTGGGACAGAAGGTCAATGAAATCCGCGTGAGCGTAAGCGGCGAAACTCGCAAGCGCCACGCGATACAGACTGGGGTTCCGGAGATTCAGATTACCGGGGTTGGCAATTTCGGGCAGCGCTTTTACTTGCCCGCTAACAACGACGCCGGAAAACTGCAGGTGCAGGATAGCTTTTCCTACACATTCGGAAAACACGACATAAAGTTCGGAGGCGACGTTGATTCCTTCGTCGACCGCAAGGATGTCTTTGCCGGTTGGAGTGCCGGGCAATACGACTTCAACTCCGTCCAGGATTTCAACAATTACAACCCCACGGAATTTATTCAAGGCTTCGGTTTGAACGGCCGAGATGTGTTCCAAGCCAACCTGCTCCACCCCAACTATCAAACTGGTGTGGGTCTTTACTTGGAAGATAAATGGCAAGTTACGTCGAGGCTCACGGTCACGTACGGCTTGCGCTGGGATGGCACATGGAATCCTCAACCTCAGACGCCGATTCCCGGAAACGAAGTTTGGGCCGGCCAAGGAGCAGGCAGCCACATAATTCCGGTGCCTCAGCGAACGCCGAACGACTTCACGCAATGGGGGCCGCGAATCGGGGTTGCCTGGCAACTCCCTGGCGATACGCATCCGACGGTCGTGCGAGCAGCCTGGGGCTTGTACCATGCCCAAACCCCCACGATCTTTTTCCCGCAAGCTTCCAATGGCGGCGGCTCGGTCGCCGCTCAGCTTTTCTGCCCCACCCAGTTTGGCTGTTCAGTCCCGCAGAACCCTGGGTTCTTTAGCGGGATGACACCGACGCAGGGCGGCTTCCCATATATCTTTCCGTCGGCGTTGCCGTTCGGCGTGGACCAGCTTTGCTCCGAAGCCGAGGGCTGCCCCAGCCCGCTCTACTCCGATCCTGGCCTCCGCAACCCACGGGTCTCGAACCTCACCGTGGGCATCGAGCATTCGTTCGCGAATAACTGGACGGTTTCAGCGAACTACGTCTTCGTACACTCATGGGATCTGCGAACCGGTGGGTTCAGCACAACGATTTGGAACCGGAACTTTGTCCCGGCAAACGGTGCGGCTCCTGGAACACGTGCCAGTGAGGACTCCCTAGGGCGCACCATTCTCGCGGCGGTTCCGGCAGGCGCGGAATGCCCAGCGCCCAACGGTGGTGCACCAAACCCGATCTTCGGACCATCCTTGCCCCTGGACTGCACCCAATTCTCCAACACTTCGCTCGCGAGCTTTGGCCATGGGAATTATCACGAATTTGTAGCTGCTGTTAACAAAAGGTTCTCCAGTCACTACCAGTTCTTTGCAAACTATACGTGGTCGCGCAATTTCACCAATGCATCCAGCGAACGCGACACCGATTCTTTCTTCGGCCCTCAAGATCCTTTCAACCTCAACCTCGATTACGGTCGAAGCGGGCTCGACATGACCCACCAGTTCAAGGCCGGAGTTGTGGCGAGCTTGCCCTGGGGCTTTACATGGAGCAACAACCTCATCGCCCATAGCGGACTTGCATATCCCGCCTACATCACCACAGATATCAACGGCGATGGCGTGACCAATCAAGGCTTCGGGACTAACGACCGGCCGGCCGTCCAACTGGGGAACGGAAAGCCTTTCCTCCTCCCGGACTATCCCGGACGCGAACCCAATTATTTCGGATGGGATATGAGGATCAGCAAGGACGTTAATTTCCACGAACGCTACCAACTTCGATTTAGCGCGGACCTCTTCAACGTGACCAATCGAGGCAATCTGTATTCGAACCCGGATCACAGCGCTTTCATCGATTATTTCAACACAACCACGACGCCTGCTTGTACGTTCTTTCCAAATAGCATTACCTTGAATTGTCCGCCGCTCACCTCTCTGCCACACGTCGGACAAATCTCGACCCAAAATGGCGGGTCCGCGTATCGGACGTTGGACGAACTTACGCCGGGCGCGACTCCGTTCGCCGCCCAGTTCGGCGTGCGCTTCCAGTTCTAGGAACCACGGGCGTTGGCCGGTTTCGGTAGCCGAGGGCCTCGCGGCTACAGGCTCGCCGATATGAAGGAATGGCTTTCGCCGTGACCTAGCCGAGACTTTTCTACTTTTCGGGCTTTGGGTATTCGAAGCGGAAGGTGTCACCCGCTGGACCTGCAACTCCGCGAGTGTTGTACTCGAGCATGTATTTCAAATGGCGTTCGTCCTCGGGATAACCTACACCTGCCGGATACGGGTAAGGCGTGAGCGTGTGAAAAGGTAATGGCGACACCGTGTCGCCGTGAGCTGCATAAAAATCCATGTCCTTCGCGAATCCATTGGCATACAAGAAATAATCGCGCGTCCAGCCGTCCGGCAACTCCGGCAAATGCGTCGCATCGAAATCGACAGCCACTTCATCGCCCGACCCAAAAATTGCGTACTCGTCGTCCGCCGCGCGGAGAAGATCTGTAATATCGCCGTACCGCGTGTAATTTCCAATCTGTCGCGTGTAAGGCCCGGTCGCGCTCACATCCTCATAGATATAGCTCAAATCGTTGCGCGGATTCCCTTCCACCATGCGCGGATACCCGCGAAATTGCAGTTCAGCCTTAGCCAGAGGCGCTTCTGTTGTCTTAAACGGCGTATCCGTCGCGGAATTATCCACCAGGATGCGGTCCCAATAAATTTTCAGGTTTGTGGTGATGCGAATGAATCGCGAGCCCGGCGGCAGCTTTCCGGTTAAATCCGCGACCATCGTTCGCGAAAGCCCGGCTGGGAATCCCATGTCATCTATCACGCGAACCCACTTCGCTGAATCGTCCAGCATTTCAACGTACGGCGGCACAGGTTGAATTCCTGCCTGCCATGCCGCATACATCGAGCTGGCGCTGAAATAGTCCGTAAATCCATCCATCAAAAGACGCAGCGGACGCGCCGGATCCCACGGCCCAACGTCCAGTTCGATTGTATGCATCGCGGCGAATCCCGCGTAGGGCGTGTCGGGAAAGTCCTTCACGTATTTATGATCTCGCTGGACCAATAGCGGCAGCAGGTTATGTCCGCGATCGTCCCACACACCCAGCGGCGGATGCGCCTCGAAGCTCGCGATCACTTTGAATTTCGGGAACGGAGGATTGGTCATGAACCGCGCGTTGGGATAAACCTCCACATCCGAGGGATGGTCCACCGCAATCAGCCGCGTCTGATCCAGATAGTCCAGCTCCTCCATCGGCTCGAGCATACGAAAACGAAACAGCCCGTTCTCCGCCTGCACCTGTGATCCCGCAACCTTCAAATATTCCTCAGGGTCCGGCGTGTTGCGTTGATTCGGCCCAATCCAATGCCCAACAATTCCGGGGCCGATCATGTCCGCAAGAAATTCAAACTTCTGCCCGTTCCATGCGAACACGATCGGGCACGAGCTGCCGCGCCGGTCAATTTCTGTAATCGCATCGGTCTTGTGAGCAGGAATTTCTATCTCATCCTGCAGCACTCCGGTGGGCCACAGCAGCCGAACCACGTCCGCACCGCGCTCGGGCCCCAGCCCCGCCAAAATATCCGTGGAGCCTTGCCCTAGATAGCCTGACGCGCCTGCGATTTCCCACTTCTGTTGTAACGCGCCGGCGCTCATCTCCACTTTCGTGCCAATTGCTGTCTTGTTGTCGTTCGTGCCATTGAATTGCAGCCGCAGCCAGTTATATCGATTGCCACCCTCGTTCTTCAATAGCACCGGCGGCAAATGATTCTGCGTAATCAGCAAATCCATAGAGCCGTCACCGTCAGCATCGAATGCGATTACCCCGCGCGGATCGTGCAGCACAATCTTGTCCAAGCCAGTCACCGAGGTAACGTCGCGAAAACCCTTTGCGCCTTCGTTGCGTAGCAGAACGATCCGGCCTTCTCCGGAAAAATTTTCCCCAACCGCAACCAAGTCGATCCACCCATCGTCGTCGTAATCCAACGCAGCAACTCCCCACCCGCGCATCCATTCCAAATCAGGCAGCGTTACCCGCTCAAACGGTTTTCCTGGAACGTTGCGCCACAAACTCAGCCCCGGTGTTCCCCAATGCGTGAAAGCCAGGTCCATCCAACCATCTTTGTCAAAATCGAGCGCGACAATTCCCGCTGCGGGAGCCGGCATATCGCTAGCCCATGGAGTCGTGGCGCGAAATTTCCCCTCTCGCGGATTCATAAACACCACTGGCGCCTTCTGCCATCCGGTAACCACGAAATCAATCGCCCGATCGTTGTTCAGGTCGCTTCCGATTGCGCCGATCGAAGGCCCACTGCCGCCCAGTCCAGTTTCAGCGGTCCAATCCGTAAACGTACCGTTTCCATTATTCCTCCACAGGACATTCCCAGAGGCGGCGCCATCCATCGGGAACGAGAAAGGTTCCGCGAGGCTGGTTAGCGGAAAATCACTGAAGCGCGTAACGTACAAATCCAGATCGCCATCGTGATCGTAGTCAATAAAAGTCACCCCCATGGCGAGCCCATCCATTTCAATTCCCGCTTCTTTAGTGACGTCCTTAAAAATCCCTTTTCCTTCGTTATGAAACAGTAAGATGCGCCCATTCATGCTGACCGCGAGATCGGGCTTTCCATCGTTGTCGTAATCTCCGACGGCGCAGCCCATCCCTTCGCCGTGAATCTCCAGCTTGGCCTCTTTCGTTACATTCACAAATCTTCCGTTGCCCTCATTCTTGTAGAGCGCGGCGTTGCCTTTGCCATCCGCGTCAACCAAAAAAATATCCGGCCGGCCATCGCCGTCGTAATCGATGATGCAAGCGCCGCTGCCGAGGAAATGTGCCACTGATTCTGAGTCTGGGCCGGAAGCTGCGGCAGCAGCACTCTTAGATTTCGCGGCGGCGGTCGCACCATATGGCTGCGCCGGCAAGCCGGACAAAGAGGTGACGTTTACAAAATGCACGGGAACAAGCGGCGGCACCGGCTCGGGCGCCGGCATCATCAACTCCGCAAGCGAATACTTTCCTTGTTCCCCATAAATGAAGCTCACCGGCTTGCCGAGTTTTTCCGAAACCAAATGCTGGAACCGATCGAAATGTTCTTTCGCATGCCCTGTATCGTTCTTCCGCTGAAGCGCTTGCGCCAGCCCGAATTCCGCCGACACTTGAAACGGATTTAGCTCCAGAGCACGCTGAAACGCCGCCATCGCTTGGTCGTACTTCTGTTCCTGCGAATACACCAGCCCAATAAAATACCGGGTGTCCGCATCGTAAGGGTCAAGTTGCGCAACTTTCTGGAAATCCTGAATGGCTTCCTCGGATTTCCCCGAGGCTTTCTCAAGCAGGCCCAGATTGAACCAAACGCGCGGGTTCAGCGGATCACGCTCCGCGGATTTCCCCAGAATCTGCCGCGCGTCATCAAACCGCTGCATATTCAGCAGCGCGATTCCCGCATTCACGCAGCCAATATCCGACTGCGGCTCCAGAATGCA
>Ga0210383_10002510_pt1 | contig 16575 bp, 18 predicted proteins | sample IncBWC14OmetaG_FD_160072 | JGI IMG/M metagenome (GOLD analysis project Ga0210383, IMG submission 160072) | Forest soil microbial communities from Barre Woods Harvard Forest LTER site, Petersham, Massachusetts, United States - Inc-BW-C-14-O ...
ATGCGCGGATCACGCCTGTGGTTTGCTACGCTGGCTCAGGTTCTCGGGGCTGTAGCGCAGTCCGGTAGCGCACCTCGTTCGCATCGAGGGGGTCAGGGGTTCAAATCCCCTCAGCTCCACCCGAGTTTCGCCAGCTTAGACGGCCTGCAAGGTAGGGTCAGCCTCGGTCACCCTCTGATCGGTGTCCGATTCTGGGAGCGAACTGGGAGCCGATCTTGAAGCGCTTGCCGCACGGGATCGTTCGCAACCCTGCCAGTAGCGGCCGTATCTGGCCTGTGAAGCCACTGAACGGTTTGGAGGTGTGAGCAATGTCGGTGAGCAGTGATTCAGACCGTGCGCGGAAAGTTTTCGTCGTGCACGGGCGCAACCGCGAAGCCCGCGCAGCGATGTTTACCTTCCTTCGAGCTATAGGTCTTGCCCCGATCAAGGCGGCCCGCCGGGCCGCTCGCGCCGCCGCCACGGCGCGCTCGCCTTCGCTCCCGCTGACGCTTCCGCTACGGCGGCGCCAACGCCGGTCGGCTGGCGCGAAAAGCATGAAATCCGGGCCGCTGAAGATTCAGCAAGTTTCATCAGTGCGGGCGGGTCGTCCCTGCTCCCGCTGCCGGGATTGTCCGGGGCCGGCCAGAACCTGCCCGGACCAGGAGTTGGCAGCTATCGGAAGCAGGGACACGAGTGGCCAAGGACCCTTTACGCTTAAGCGTCAAGGGTAGACCGCAGGTCACCTATTGGGTTGAACGCTTGTGCTCGTAAATCGATCATGGACGCAATTACGACGATCCCGGCAAGGATCAGGAGTGTAATCACGAAGAATCTCGCGGGTATGCTGGAGCCACTGGCGGTTCCGTCTCTGCTCCGTAGAGCCGAGAAAACGGCGGAAGACGTCAACCAATAGCCACAGCTCACCACGCAGGTCGGATGCTTGACTGCCAACATAGACACTGCTCAGCACTGACCACGCCCGACAACATCTCGCTCGGCTTCGGGCCGGACGGGAAGCGGCTGCGCCGGAAGGTCTCTGGGAAGACGATCCTCCAAATCAGGTGGGCGAGCTGATCTATCCCTGACTCTTACCGATCCAGCTCGTCGGGCGAGCTTCCCGGCCCGCGCTACATACCAGGGCGAGCAAGGGTCAACTGCGGTTACTCGCAAGCACTGACCGCCCGGCCACCAGAGCAGCCGTCCCTGCAGACCGCGGATCAGGCACGGACGAACTTCCAAGCTGGTAAGCCAGCAACCAGGCGGACCTACGCCCGACTCTCTTTGACCCGAATAGTGACCCTGACCTGCCGCAACGGCCCTTATCGACCTTTATGAATCTGGTTTGCATCGAGGGGTCTGTAGCTGCCGGGGCCTCGCGAGGCACCGGCGTGGATCTGACCGGTAATGCTGGCCAGCGCCATGGCAGCTTCGGAGAATTACGCCGACCTCGAATCTGTGCGCCGCTGCAGGTATGCTCCTGAATCGCGCATTCCGTGGGGAGGGAGCACCAAGTGACGGTACATGAAGACCGGCTCCACGCCGAGGTCGATCGTGAACTAGACCAGATCCGTAGCAGTTGCGAAGGTCTAGCCACTCGCTCGGGGCTTCTGATCACTGCCACGGGTATCGCTGTGCCCATCGTGGCAGCTCGCCTCACCATCACCACGGTGAACAAGTTGCAGCCTGTGCTGGCAGGTGCGCTGCTAGCGCTCGGCATCGCGACTCTGCTCGGCATTCTGACGCTATTGCCGTCGCTGACGACCGGTCCCCGAGCTTCATCCCTGCAGCTTTGGATGTCAATCGGATCGTCTCCTAGAACGTCTAGCTTGCTGTATGACGCTAAGGTTGCACTGGTAAAAGGCGGCGCTCTCCGTGTCGCGGTCATGCAAGCGTTTTTCAGACTCCAGGCGTTGACGACGGTAACGGCACTCGCCCTCGGTCTTTGGTATTCGGCCAGGAAATGAGATGGCGATGAAGGACGAGAACGCGAGCACGGACGAGAACGCGAGCACGGACGAGAACGCGAGGACGGGCTACCCAGAAAATGAGGTAGTGAAGGATGCGGCATATTTCGATGAGCTGCGCCGGGCTGTCAAGGGGACGCCGCTAATAGCGCTGTTTGGCACATCTGGCCTCGCTGTATATAAGAGTATAGATTCCGCACAGGATTTGGAGCTGCGCAAACAGGTCGAGTCCGTGACAGACTCGAATAGCCGCAAACGGCTTTATAAAGTGTCCTCTAGGTATCATTTCTTGATTACCGCTTTGCGGTACGTAACAGGAGCAGTTCCGTGGCTATCAGTTTTTCTTATTCTTGATTATGTAACAAATTCGTTCCACTACCCTCCAGCGTCGACTACTCGCCGGATCGAGCTGACTGCTGCAGTTCTCGCAATCAGTATTGTGATATTTACGCTAGCGAAGGTTGCCCAAGTCATTCTTTGGCGTCTGGGATCTTTCACAATTCGGTACCTAAACGGGATGTACACTGGCCGCCGAGCGCTTAGTAAAACTTCGGAGGTAAACCACCGAGATACAGCCGAACTAGACTGACAAGCCGGTCTCACAAGGAGCTAGGAGCTGAGTAGTCACCTGAACTCAGTGATGGTCTGCAGGCCACCCTAGCTGTGGTTTCGACGCCCGACGAGTCCAGTTCACACTGTTCAGTTGTCAAGTTCTCAAGGTCAAACGGATGGACGGTGCAGCACCAAAGTGCAGCAACCGCACCAGACGGAGACGACCGTATCCGACCCGCATAGACCGACTGTCCTGCGTCAACGACCTCCATCGACCGCTTTGCCCCTAGATGGTAAGGAGAAGGTCCACAGGGTACCTGTTATAATCCGGACGGTGCCTGAGGTGCAATCATGTCGCCGATCGACGATCGGCAGCGCGACCGTCTGATCCTCGGCACACCGATATAAAAGGCCCCGGCCGCAGTCAATAAGACCCGTCTGTTCAGCCAATGATGGAAGAATTCTGTACTAAGAAGCTCGGACGCAATCACCCATGTTATTTCAGCTAGAAAACCTATAAACGCCAAGAGCATTGCAAGGCCCCGTAGCGACACCATGGAATGGTGCTTGGGTGGAGCTAGCAGTACGGTGATAGCTGCCAACAAAAACAAAATCCCCGCATTGTAGGCAATCCGCGTGGCTCGGGCCCAACGAGCGTGGCGCAAAGCGTGGATGCGCTGCTCCTCGTACACCTGCTCGCGGGCACCCTCTGGAAGCTTCTCGATGTCCGGCCACCAGTTCAGCAATTCAGTCGGCGTCGGGTCCCACTTTCGCGCCCATGCCGCACACTGCACGGCTGTCACCAGGCACAGCCCCGCCGCCGTGAAGAGCACGAGGCTTGCATCGGGCCAACGAATCCGCTCCGGGCTGGTCAGGACAAGGCCAACGAGAGTGAAACTGAATCCCGCGAGTAGAGGAGCCGCCACAGACCCCACTGACTGCAATGCTGCGGGCGCCCCGTAGCCCCCCGTAGGCAACCACCAACCGGACAAATGGGACCGCTCTGGAGGTCCCGTATCCGGAGAAGCCATCTGATGCGTCCCTATCGCTCCAAGCAGTACGACAACCGTATTGACCATGCGATCCTCTTCGCAAGCCATCATGGCTATCCCGACGGATGAGATGGCCCGAAGCCGAGTGCGAGGGCACGCCCATGGTGTTGGTCCGCGTCAGACGCCTGGACGACGGGACGCTGAAGCAGCTGAGCTTCCGCTATCAGGTACCAGTCGTGTCATCCGACGACGCGTGAACTAGCAAAGGTTGGAACTGACACTTAAACGTCAACGAACCTGACAGGGTGCAGCAGCAAAGTGCAGCAACCGCACCGACCCGTGCCGACCGGAGACGACCAGAAAAGGCTTCTGGCCTGCACCAGCGACCGCTAACGACCCTTATGCAGCTAGTTCACACCGAGGAGGTCACCGGACATCGACGACGAGCACCAGGCCCTCGCGATCATTAGCACCCTGCGCTGTCTGCGCTCTGGGGTTAGCTCTCCGTGTTGCCGTGGGACTCGGAGGCGAGCTGGGCGAGGATGCTCAGGTCCACGTGCAGTCGGACCCGCGCCAGCGGGGAACCGCCTATTATTAATTACAGGCCCATAGTAACCAGGAAGTATGACATTTTAGATGCCTCTGGCCAGGGGTGCTTGCCCTCTATGCCTTCTTCCTGAATTGGAATATAGTGGCACCTTCCGTATCGGCGCGGAGTGAAACTTGCGGTTCGTCGACTGTCCGCAGGTAGCCTCGCCGGAGAGCGCAGAGACTTTCGATATCTACCGTGGATAGCGCGACATCCTCAGCAAATCCCGCACCGGACTGCGCGCCATAGGTCACGGTAAGCTCTACCGCCTTGCGCATCATGCCGGGAATCTCCGGCTCTAGCGTGTCATCAAGAGGTTCTGAGCGCTGCCATCGCCGACGCGAATAGTTGATAAACAGTCGCCGCTTAACCTCATCCGAGATAAGGTCACCGTCACGCGCCCTCATGATCATCATTGCTATGGAAACCCGCCAGCGCGGCTTAATTGCACGCAGAGTATCAAGCGATGCAGCAAAGAAATCCTCAGCAAATGGAGCCATGGGCAACAGGAACGCCGCAGCGAAGCGATGCGCCTGCTTCTCTATAAGCTTGAAATCCGTCGGCCTTGCAAGAGATTTCGGATTCAGATTCCGATGCAGGAGAAGATGGCCAAGTTCATGGGCGGCATCATATCTCCACCTGACGGACGTTCCCTTGTCTGTCCCGATCATGACATAAGGACGATCGGAAAATACGGACAGGCTGTCGAGGGTAACACTACCAAGGCTGTCCCGGGCGACAATGACACCCTGATTCTCTAGGAGATAAACCATGTTCGCGACAGGTCCATCGCTCATCCGCCAGAACTTCCGCGCGTCCTCGGCCAGATCCTCGATGTCCTGATCTGACAGATGCAGCGGGTTTCCGGGCACATCGAACTCGGGCAGGTTGACAGCGGGAAACTCCACGCTGGCACTGACGTACTGCGCCAGGGATTCAAGCCAGCGCAGCCTCCACTCTGCTCGCTCGCGGGCCTGCTTCGTGGCGGCGCTCATAGATCGGTAGAACACGGGCTGCCCGTGCTCGGCGAGAGCAGGGCGCGTGAAGAAATGCGGCGGCACATTAAGCTTTTCGGCGAGCGCGTCAGCTATTGCCGGACTGGGGGTTTTCTTGCCGGTCTCGTAGCTTGACATTGCCTGCGGTGAGATATCAAGGATCTCCGCTAGCTCGTTAGCACGAAAGCCGCGTACTTGCCGCGCTTCTCTTAGCCGCTCTCCGATGAAGCCGGGCGTGGAGGACGGCATTTTAGGCAGTCTTTCTCTGCGCCGCCTGCCAGCGGTAGATAAGACGGGCCTGCTCATCCCATTCCTGCGGAAGCAAGGTTTCCAGCAGCACTGGGAATCGGTCGTACAGATTGATCTTGTGCGCATATTTCCTGAGGGCCGCCTCGGGAAAGGCTAGGTACACGGAGCCGGGCAGATACGCATGCTGCCGGGCGTCATCGTTGTCCTTGCCACGATACGGACTGTACAGAATCAGTGCGTATAGCTTTGCCCCCTTGATCATATCTTCAGGATCGAAGAAGGATGGCTGGCTCTCCGCCAGGGACTTCCTGTAATCCGCGTCGTCCACCAAACCGCACGGCGTTTCTACGTAGTGAGAAGTAATAGTGAACGGGCCGCACGTGATCTCATTGTGGTTCCACCCCGACGAGTTGACCACATCGGTGGTCAAACCCGGAACCAGCGCTGCCGAGTCCCGTAGGAGACCCTGGACCTTCCCTCGCCAATAGGCGGGCATGACGTTCTTCTGTTCCGAGAGCGCGAACTCCGCCGCGCAGTGATCGTGCGCGTCCTTCCTCGCGAGAAAGATCGACCGGACGACTGATGACAAGAAGCTACCGGGCAAGTGCGCAGCTACTGCCTGATCCAGAGCAACGGTGTCCATGCGTGAGCGGCCTCGCCTTGGTAGAGGACTATATCGACTCCACCAGGATGGCGGATCATCGCGAAAAAATCCACCAACACGCCGAAGGCGGGGGTAACGATCATGGAATCCTGGGGTGCGCGTCCGCTGGTCGACCATGAGACATCGCCGACCCGCACTGGAGAGTTTCGCAGACCCCTCCCAGGTAAGGCCGGCTCGATCAGATACGCCGCCGCCTCGTGTCGGACTCTGGGAGCGAAATGGGAGCGGCAGACTGCGCGCAGGCACGCTGAGGTGCGGTGGCAGTAGCTGTTCCTAGGTGCGTGACCTGGCTAAACGGCGATCAGCAAGCCACTTGTACAGCCGTACGCTCTGTTGTGGTCCTGGCTGTCGCGGGATCCCTTGCTTGCACCGTCAAATGCACGTCAGAAACCCTGGCCGGTCGCTGGTGTACGTACACCGCCGATGATCGACGCGGCGATGAGGACAGGGTCTTGTATCTCCGCGGTCGATTGGATACGGCGGCTTAGGCCTTTACTTTGAGTTCGTGGTGTTTTACGGCTAGTAGTAACCCTGCGTCGCTCTGTCTGCCCGGAGAAACCTGATGCCCAGACGTAAGTCACTGATCGCGCAGATGTATGAGTCTCACCAGAAGGCGAAGCGGCAGCGGGAGAAGCTGGAAGACCAGGCTAGGAGGGCCTGGGCCGCGGAAGAGCGCAAGGCAGAGGCTCAGGCGGCCAGGGAGGTCACGCAGCAGCGGCGGGAAGAAGAGCGCGCAGCTCAGGCTAAGGTGCGGGAGGAGCAGCAGGCAGAGCGCGCCGCTGCCCAGCAGCAGCGGGAAACAGAACGGCAGGCAGCGGCTGAGGCGCGCGAGCAGCAGCGGCGCGATGCTGAAGAACGCCGCGAGCAGCAAAGCCAGGAGGCCGAGCGGCGCCGCCGGGTTGCCGAGCAGCGGGCGGCTGAAGTGGAGTTCAGTACCGAGGCCGTACGCGTCAAGATCGCCGCTTACGAGGGCCTGCTTGTGGGCCGCAACCGTAATCTGGCCGAGCACAGTCGGCGGGCTGAGGACGCCTTCAATGCGGATGGCCCGGAAGCATTCGTCGAAGAGGTCCAGCGGGGCCTGGCCACCTCGGTGTATCCGGACGGCCTGGACGGGTCTTGCGCGGCTCAGTACTTGCCGGAGTCCGCTGAGCTGTGGGTGGAATACGAGTTGCCTCGCCAGGACGTCGTGCCTGCGGTCACCCGGTACCGGTATGTGAAGGCCGGGGACCAGATTGTCCCGGAGCCGCGCAAGGAAACAGAGCGCGGGAGGCTATATGAGAAGCTGATCGCCCGGGTGGCGCTGAGGACGCTGGCTGAGGCGTTCGATGTTGCCCCGGTCACGTTGGTTAACGGGATCGTGTTTAACGGCTACGTGTCGGCCAAGGATCGTGCCACCGGCCAGCCGGTCCGGCCGTTGCTGCTGAGCGTGCACGCGACCCGGGAGGCATTCACCAAGATCGTGCTGGACGAGCCTGAGCTGGACCCGAAGGCGTGCCTGACCAGCTATCTCAACGCCGTGATCTCCCCGCACCCCTATGACCTGGAAGCCGTCCGGCCGGTGGTCCAGTTCGACTTGTCGAAGTACAAGTTCGTCGAGGAAATGAACGTGATCGCCGGGCTGGACAGCCGCCCTGACCTGCTCGCACTCAAGCCAGTGGAGTTCGAGCACCTGATCCGGGAGCTGTTCGAGGCCATGGGCATGAAGTCCTGGGTCACCCAGGCATCGAGGGACGAGGGCGTGGACGGGGTCGCGGTCAACGAGGACCCGATCGTCGGCGGGCTGTGCATTATCCAGGCAAAGCGGTACAGCAAGATCGTCGGCCTGGAAGCTGTGCACGCCCTGGCCGGCGTGATGGAGGACAAGCACGCCGCCAAAGGTGTCCTGGTCACCACCTCGTGGGTAGGCAAGGCTAGCCGTGACTTCGCCGCGCGTAACGGCAGCAGGATCCAGATCGTCGAAGGCCGCCAGCTTAAGTACATGCTCAAGGAGCACCTCGGGCTGGACGTGCTCATCAGCCTGCCAAAGCTGCCCCCCGACTGGGACCGGCAGGACATCTCCTGACGTAATGCGAGCATCTGTCAAGGCCACGTCATGATGGAGCCCGGCATTGGCGATTCCATGGAGGCGGGGCACATCGGGGGCACACCACATCGCAATCTGCTCAGAACCAACGAGAACTGCCGAGATCTCAGCCGCAGATCAGGCCATGTGCCAAGTTCATCTGCGCTGGTCGAGAAGGCCCACGCACCAGACCCGGCTTACAGGCCGACTGGCACAGCTTGTTGTGATGATCTGATGGCGGCCTTGCGGCATACACCACACATTTAGTCTGATTGATCCTGGTTTCGACGGATTCAGGCCAATAACTGGAGACCCAAGCTATCTTGACTTTGCTTCAAGTTGTGGAACATTTAGAGCCAACAGGCCTAGAGGGGGAGCTCGCGATGGCTCTGCGTATTTCGCCGATTGCTTTCCGAACAAAAGCGGTGCACGGCACAGGCGCCAAGGCGCTTTCCCTTCCGGTTCCCTAATAGCCGCAGGCTATTAGGCTATTGGCGGCTTCCAGGTGAGCGGTGCTCGCTGGAATAAACCCCGGAAAGGACATAGATCATGAGCATTTGCCGATTCGGACCGGGGGGGCTGGAAGCAAAATGAGGAGAAGTATCGCCGTGATGAGGTCACATCGCAGAAGCGGACGTCAACGGCGCAAGTCATTATAACCGGGGTGACAGTGGTGGCTACCCTGGTGGCGATCTTCACGGCAGCCTTCGCTGTGATCCAGTCGAGGAGTTCGCTAACTGTCGCCGAGCAAGGTATCGAACGACAAGGCGACGAGACCAGGCTAACCACGGCGGTCACGGCAATCGGTGGACAGACACCGGCTGAACGCGTGGCCGGGGTGGAGCTTCTGTGGCGGCTGGTCGACGAACGGCTAACAGCGGCTGCGAGTACTCCCTTGAATTCGTGGGACCGTCAGGACGCCCGCGGCTTGTATACGAGCGCCCTTATCATTCTCTCGGACTTCATTCCCCGCGTGCAGCCCGGCGCTAACACCCCCTGCGAACTTCCCAGGCAGGTTGATGTCCAGTACGCAGCTGACGAACTAAAGCAACTCCTTGACGCCGAGCCAGGATTCATGGCGTTGAAACCGGGTAGCCCACCCCCGGCAGTCGATCTTTCGTACGCCGAGTTGTGCGACCAGTCCTGGCCTGGGGTCAGTTTTGAGGGCCTTTCCACCGCCTGGCTCCCGGGAATTGACCTGCGAGGCTCTGACCTGCAAGGGTCGCTATGGGGAACGGCATATCTCGGAGGAGCCCAGCTGCAATGTGCGGACCTTAGAAACGCCGACCTGAGCCACGCGTCACTGGAGGGAGCTGACCTTCGAGGCGCCAATTTGGCAGGCGCCCTGCTCCCAGCTAATCTCCGAACTTCACAGCTAATCGGCGCGGTTAGCATCCCGAAAGGTAGCTGGGATCCGGGACCGTGCCTAACCAGCGGTTATGGCCGATCCTAGCAAGCGAGCAAGCAGAGCGCAGAAAAATATTAGCTAGCCGGACCTGCCGTCCTCCCGAGGCACATTTGGGGCAACAGCCCCTGCGATCTGTCCAGAATCGCACGGCCGGATATGTTAGCGCCGATTTTCACTCAGCGAATCGACCCCCAATCTGAGGTCAGACGCGCTGGTAGTGGGAGGTAGGCTGCCCCACCAGGCACGGTGATCCCGCCCCACCACTTCTGCTGTCAGCTGGCACTGCCTGTCGATGTTGACTACTTCACCATGAAGGCCATGGTCATAAGCACCTGGCCGCGCTGCCGACACGCGAGGGCATAGGTGATGTCATCCACAACAAGCATGAGCAGTCAGCGTTACATCCCCCAGCACTAGGCCATCCGCAGCGAAGTTAAGCGCAAAGCGCCTGCACAACGATGCGTCGCGGCGATCCTCCGCCACGCGCCGTTCAGTAGCCGGGGGCCGGATACCGCGCGCGAAAATCGGCGTTAGCGCTTCGCCGACCACCGCCAGGGCGACGGCCACAGCCGCGGGCCGGTCTGCGGCCTGGACTGTGACGATGCTGATGATCTTTCAGCACGTTTAAAGCAGTTCGCCTTCGTGGCCTGCCAGTTACGGGAACGGCGCGCTGGCTGACGTGACGCTCGACCTGGCACTGCGCGCAACGTTCCGTCTGTGTTCCGCCAGAGCCCGGAAGACAGCGAAAGACGCCCATCATCAGCCATCAGTCCTACACGAGGTCAGGCATCCAATCACGAACATAAGTCCTGATGACAGGGGGCTAGGCCAACAACACCCAGATCTACGAGGGGCCGATGCGCATCTGGTACAGCATGGAGACCGGGCCTCACTCGGTACTTGTCATGGTGGCCGAGTCCCGAACTATGACGTAAGCCAGAGTCGTGCGGTACCTCCCGCCGCTATGGTGGCGTTATGTCGCTGTCAGTTCACTGGTGGGAATCATCATCTCCGCTTCTCACCCTGATCAGCACCGTGGCGGGTGTCCTGGCCGTCATCGCGGGTATCTGGGCAGCGCTGTACGCCAGCCGACCTCGGCGGGCGCTGAGTTACTCCGCCAAGATGCGGCGTCCCACAGGAGATGAACGGGTGGCATGGGTAAACAACCTCGTGCCGAACGAAGAACAGGAACGTGCTGCCATCGTCACCTTCGTGCTCCGCGGGACCGGTCGGCTCGATGTGCCCACGTCCGCCTTGACAACTCAACGCCGATCACCCTCAGCGTGGAGGGCGCCGAAATCCGCAGCGCTACCCCGGTCAGCACCCGCCGGGGCGGTGGCCTGGCGCCCGCATTGCAAGTCCGCGACAACGAGCTGGAGATCGGCCCCGGTCTAATCGGCCGAAACCAGGTCCTGATCTATACGTTGGTTTCTGTCACCAAGAACCAATTGATTCCTTCAGGTCAGGCACCCGTCACTTTGACTAACGCCCTGATCGACACCAAACTGCGGACCGATAAGCGGAGTACCCTTATCGGCATAGGAGTGATCGTCGTCGTGGCCGCGGCCTTCTTCGGGCTGTGGTACGGCTGGCTCCGCCATACCTCGATCGCCTTTCACTCATCGAACCTGACTAAATCGATCGCGGTCGTGGCATCGCTGTACAGTCTGGTCCGCTTGCTGCGCAGAGCGCGCGCCGACGAGCAGCCGGAGATTACCGTCGAGTTGAAGGGCAACCCGCCGCAGCCGGTGGTTACCGTCAAGTCGAAGGGCAAGAACCCACCGCAGGCCGAGAACCCGTCAAGGCACGTGAGACCTCAACCTTAGTGATCTCAGCGGAGCAGATGTACCAAGCTGATGTGGCGCTCGCGGCGCGGCGGGTGAAATTGCTCGATGCGGCTCGCGAGGCCGAGGCCCGGTTCCGCCAGGCACAGGAAGGGCGGGCTTCCGCGGCCGAGTTGCACCGGCTCGCGCTTGACCTGGACGCGGCGCTGACCGACGCCATGCGCGCCGCTTACGCGGCGGAGCGCGCGGAGATCGGCCCGCGCGGCTACGAGGACCGCATCTACCGACGGAAGGCGATGGCCAAGCCACGAGTCCACGCCCTGAAGGCGCAGGCGGAGCGCCTGCTCACGCTGCGCGAAACCCACCGCATCAATGGAATCCCGGCCGTCACGTTCGAGCCAGATCCGCCGCGCGCCCCAGCCAGTGTTGTGGGCTGGCCGGGCTCACCAGGAGTGGTTTCGATTGCCGATCGGTCTGTCCGTTCGTGGGAGCGAAGTGGGAGCGACGATATGCGCGTAGGTCCGCTCAGACGCGGTGATCGTGACCGTAAGAGGCCTCATGACCTGCACGAACGCCTGCTATTAGGCTTCTCGTTCCCGCATACGCTCTGTTGTGGTCCTGGGTGTGGGGGGTTCGAGTCCCTTCGCTCACCACATCGAAAGTGCAGGTCAAGAGACCTGGATCTATCCCGAGCCAGGTCTCCCGTGTGCTAGATGTCTGATTTTGGGAGTCGATTGGGAGCAAAGTACGCCCCGATGACCCGGCCGGCGCCCGATTGGGAGCGACCGGCACGCCGAACGCGGGCCTCACAGTGGACGGCGGCGCCCTACCCCTGTAACTCCCCTAAGATGGAGGGACGAATTCTGCTTCGCAGATCCGCTGCGAAGATTCTAGAGGATTAGGGGCCGATCTTGCCTCCGGGCGCTCCCGACGAATCCAGTGCCATGAATGACGAACCCTCGCCGCAATGCCCAACTCCCACTGGACATAAGCGACTGGAGGAAGTACATCGTTTCTGGCATGAGTGCGCCGAGGGATACCAAGATCCAGAAGAATTTCGGATTAAGCTAAATGCATGTATTCAGGCTGCCCGTAATCTGACCTTCGCGCTTCAAAAAGAAAAAGATCTAATACCGGACTTCAATAATTGGTATCCGGCCTGGCAAGAGACGATGAAGGCAGACCCCGTAATGAAGTGGTTGCATGACGCAAGGACGCACATCGTACATAAGGGTGACTTGGAAACTCAGTCGCAAGCAATTGTCAGAGTACAGATCGACTATTCGGATGCTGGGCAGGAAGTAGCCGAAGGGCTACCGCAGCCTTTCAGCAAAGATACCGGAGGAGATGCCCCAAAGTTCAACACCAACCCAATGCTGACACTAGAAGAAATCCTAGCGAAGGTAGATGAGCTTCATCTGCCGACGAGAATCTTGCGCGAATCTACGCTAAGCATTGAGCGGCGATGGGTAGACACCGACATTCCCAATATGGAATTGCTCGATGTACTTGCTCATGTATACGGGGTTCTCAATCAAATTATCCATGATGCGCATGATCGTGCGGGCTTGAGTCATAGCCTGATGGTCGACGTCGACGGCGAGCCAGTTCCGGTTCCTGAGATAGAAACCGAGGAAGGTCGACTACCATGTATGGTAACCTCTCGCGCAATTCGTACCATCAATCTTCGCCTTATTGAAGGAAAAGTTGCTACCGGCGGCAAGATGTGGTCGATTGAGCCAGATCAGGCAGGAGCCGAGAGAGCCGCGCGTAAATACGGGCTCGACAAGGTAGAGAAGCTCGAAGCACAGCCTGAATCACTATTCGACCTGCTTCCCGTATATATAAGTAGTGCACAAGCCATAGCTCAGAGTGGAGAAGAGCATGGCTGGTTCATGTTCTTTTTCCGGGGAAGGACGCTGGTGGGCCAGCAGATCCTGGCTGTGCGAGATGCTGCCGATAAGCGTGATCTTTCCCAGCGCGTTGCAGAGATCGTTGCCATAAACCGCATCGATGGAGTAATTGAGATAGGTGAAGTATGGCAAGCGCCCATTACGCCTGACTCCGAAGGAGCATTTGTGCGTCCGGCCGTGCATCCAGATCGGACCGAGGCGATAACGATCTGGGCCGAGACGGCCTCTGGGCTCAAGCGTTCGGTCATGATTCCCATCACACGACGTCGGCTCAGAAAGCCAGTGGTTGGCAATGTCGTAGAAGTTGACACTGAAACGGCTAAGAATAACTTCCTTGAACCGATCCGACGCGTCTGGGCCACGTGGCCGAAAACAGAAACTGAGCCATGAGAACAAGGGGGCCTGATTAGTTCTTGAGCTCATCGTAAGACTAACCTCGCAAGATGACGTCCAAGACGAAAATAGCTGAGCCCTCCGCCATTCGCGCGCGCTCGGTAAGGTAGCACGGACCGAGGTTTCACCCGAAGGCGAGCTCACCAGCACAGGCGACGAAGAAGTCACATTCATCTTGCGCTGGATAATCGATGAAGACAATGATCTAGCTCCCGTAAAGTATACCTATACCGTGCCACTGTCCAACTTGGGCTAGAAGTGCTAAGGAGCGGTTAAAAGCCTTCGATTTGAAGGGAAGTACTGGGAAATGCCAAATGCTCACGATCTTATTCAGCTAATACAGCAGGCAACCGCCGAACTGTCCGCAGAGTACCGGAGAATTCAAGCACATACGGCAGAAGATCCTGGCACTGCAGGGGACGAGGGAGAAGGAAACTGGGCCCAGCTAATCGAACGTTGGCTTCCGGCCGGGCTTCATGTAAGGACCAAAGGAAGAATAATTTCCTCCGATGGATCGATGAGCCCCCAAATAGATGTCGTCGTGTTGAACTCAAGCTATCCAGTCGGCTTGCTCAACAAAAAGATATACCTCGCCGCAGGAGTGGTAGCGGCATTCGAATGTAAGAATACGCTGCGCCGAGAACACCTTCAAAAGGCCGCCCGAACTTCTGCCGTACTCGGCAAGGTCGCTAGAAGCGACAAGGACGCCGCGCGTCACATCATCTATGGGGTCCTTGCGCACTCGCATCGTCTTGCATCAATACGACGGAGGCCGGAAGAAGTCCTAAGCGAGGCCTTGAATAAGGCAGTAGAAACTGAAATCAGCAATCCGCGTGACTGCATCGACATGGTGTGTGTAGCGGACCTTGGCACATGGACGCTTCTCAGAGCCCCATGGCAAAGCCCTGACGAATCAGCAAAGGCGATTGTGACGACTACCTACATGGGTCCTCTAATCGATATGAGCTCTTCTTTGGCCACGCACGGCCCGGGTACCGATCCGATTGGCAGATTTCTAACCACGCTTTTGCGCAGACTGGGACCAACAGATCCAGCAATTGCATCCCTGGCGGAGTACTTTCACGAAACAGGGCTAACAGGTACTGGCCAAGGCGCAATGCGAGAGTGGAAACTCGACGCTCCTCCCGACCCTCAAACATTGGTTTGGTGACTGCTCCACGTCTAGGCGGGCTTCCCATGCGAGGCTATAGGCACATCAATAAGGGCACCCATCGATTGAAACCATGCAAGGCCGCCTAGATCCTCGATCGTAGCTATTGTGAGCCCGGTAATGACGAGGAAGATATCAAGCAACTCTTTAGGAATCAGCTCTAGCCCGTTGATTGGATACGTATCTACGATTTGCCGCAGTTCAATGACGACGGCTTGAAGCTGAGCCGGAATGACTGCCTGCACAGTACGCGAAAGCTCCTCGAACGTGAGAGCTGCAAAAATTGCCTCCACGAAGTTGACGCGCTTCGCACGTTCCTCTCCTGAAAGATCCTCCTCTATAAGGCCCCATGCGGCAGCAATTTCCTCGGCTGCGCCGTCAGGCAACTGAGCGCCTAGCAAAGCAGCCAAGATTTGGGTAATTACACCGGACGTTACCGAATCAATATGGATATCTTTTCCAGTTACCGGATCAGTAATCTTCGCTAGAGTTAGATTCCTCTTGATGATCCGATCAAGAATACCGTGGAAAGGGCTCCCCGCAAACTGTTTAAATTCCTCCTCCGCTATAGCCAAAGGATCGTCTGCCACCTCAAGGTCAATTGGAATCAAGAAATCAAGCAGGAATCGGAAAGTTGCCTCACGAGCCGGCAGGTGACCTTGTCCAATCAGCATCAGCCCTGCAAGGCGCCAGTCACGCCCTCTGCGCATGACGGATGCTACGGCGGCGTAACGATCTACAGCACCGACCGGATACCGGCTGCTGAAACCATGTTTACCTAGGGGATACCGGACTGGAGCGGGCGCAAGGCCACGTTCTGCCCAATGTTCCACGGCTCGGCATCCCACCTTGTAGCCACGAGCGTTAAGGTCTGCTACCAGCTTCTTGGTAGCGGGACTGTGTTTGGCCGTTGGAGGCATTTTACGTCTTCTCCCAATCTTGGTGACCCAAGCCCTGTGGAGGCTCGCGGCCAGACGATTCCGTTGACCTTCCGTCTGACCGCGAGCCCAGGTGGCAGAGTCATCCGAATGTAGCTATTGCGCCCGTCACAAACGAGCCGAAATTCATCACATTGGCCACTTTATCCGTGATTAGACCGAACTTCTCTCCCAGCCATGCGACCAGCCCTAGCACCAGGCTGACAATGCTGAGATTTTTCTTTGATGAAGCTGACATTGGGCCTATTCTTCCTTTCCTCTTCCCGTGAGCGCCGGGAAGTCCGTGGTGGACGGAATCTTCCATCCACTTCCAGCATAGAAAGCAGGTCCGTCAAAACTGGGCTCATCAAGCGGGGCATGCAGAAAGTATGTGCGTGCTTGCCGAACGCGTTCGTCGGCCACTCGGTGGGCCGAGTGTCCGAATCTGGGAGCGACATGGGAGCGGACGAGCGCGGGCAGATGCTCTCAGACGCACTGAGCTTGACTGCCTGCGGCATCCGGACCAGCGCTAATACTCGGCACAAGGTCACCTGCCGTGGTGGCCTCTCTGTTGTGGTCCTAGATATCGCGGGTTCGAGGCAACCACTCACTACACCAAGCAGCGCTCACGAATTCGCGGCCTACGAGTGCAAGCATCGATCCAACCGCGCGTTCTGCGGCATGTCCGATTTTGGGAGCCAGATGGGAGCGGCGAATCTCACGCAAGTGAGCTCAAGTGAGGTCATCATGCCAGCATCTAGGTGACTGACCTGCCCTGACGTTGGTCAGCAGGCCCCTTGTCCTACGGTGTGCTCGGTTCGCATCGAGGGGGTCAGGGGTTCAAATCCCCTCAGCTCCACCCGAGTTCATGCAGGTCCGGTGACCTGTTCGAGTTTCTCGCTCTCCGTTGGGGAGCCATCGTGGGAGCCAAGTCGTGCACTTC
>Ga0210383_10002513_pt1 | contig 16572 bp, 9 predicted proteins | sample IncBWC14OmetaG_FD_160072 | JGI IMG/M metagenome (GOLD analysis project Ga0210383, IMG submission 160072) | Forest soil microbial communities from Barre Woods Harvard Forest LTER site, Petersham, Massachusetts, United States - Inc-BW-C-14-O ...
AGGTACATGAAGACGATGAAGCTCAGCGTGGGCAAGAGCATGATGACGAAAAGCGTGAGCGAGGCGAAGAATTTGCCGACGACGATCTGCGCTTCCGTGATGGGCGAGGTCATCAGCAGTTCCATGGTGCCGCGCTTGCGCTCTTCGGCGAAGACGCCCATGGTGAGCATCGGAGCGATAAAGAGTGCGAGAGTGGAGAGCAAGCCGAAGAAGGAGCGCATCACGTTGGTGGGCACGTCGAACTGCGAGGGCATGCCGTATTGCATGCTCTGGTATTGCGCCTGCAGCGCCTGCGTCATTTCGTAGCGCAGATTCGCGACGAAGAGAATGGCGGAGACGAGCAGGAAGGCTCCGATGATGACGTAGGCGATGGGCGAGACGAAGTAGTGCCCCAATTCTTTCCGATAAATTGCGTAGAAACCTTTCATGTTCTCTAAGGCTCCCCTTCTTGGCGCAAGGTCTGTAAGCACAAACGCTGAAACCTTTTTATGCCAGGGTTTGCAAGTACAAACCCTGGGACCCGGTCATTTCTTTTCAGGCTCCTTTAAAGCGTGCGAGGAATCATCCGTGGTGAGCTCGAGGAAAATGTCTTCGAGGCTCAGGCTGACGCCACGAAGCTCGAAGAGCGGCCAGCCCTTCTGCACGACGGCTGCGGCGATGTCGCTACGAATGTCCTTGCCCGCAGAAACTTCGACCGTGGCGACCTGACGGCCGGTGGACTGGCTTTGCTCGACTTGAACACGCGCGGCGCCGGGAATCTGCGAGAGCAATTCCTGGAGCGGCTGCTCGGGCGCTTTCACGTCGACGCGGATTTTCTGGCCGCCTTTCATGTGCGACGTAAGATTTTCTGGCGTATCTACGGCGGCGACCTTTCCCTTGTTGATGATGACCACGCGGTCGCACGTCATGCTGACTTCGGGAAGGATGTGCGTGGAGAGAATGATCGTGTGATTGCCCGCGAGACTTTTGATGAGATGGCGGACTTCGATGATCTGCTTCGGATCGAGGCCGACGGTGGGCTCGTCGAGAATGATCACGTCTGGATCATGGACGAGGGCCTGCGCGATGCCGACGCGCTGCTTATAGCCGCGAGAAAGATGCTTGATGAGGCTGTGACGCTTATCTTCGATGTTGGTTTTTGAGAGCGCGTCAGAAATGCGATCGGCGCGGCGCTCGGCGGGAAGATGCTTGATGCGGGCGACGAAATCGAGATAGTCCTCGACGGTCATATCCGGGTAGACGGGCGGAGCTTCGGGCAAATAGCCGATGTGGCGACGGACGTTGAGCGAATCCTTGAACACGTCGAAGCCAGCAACGCGGGCCGTGCCGGAAGTGGCGGGCACGAATCCGGTGAGGATGCGCATCGTGGTGGTCTTGCCGGCGCCGTTGGGGCCGAGAAAACCGAGGATTTCACCTTTTTTGACCGAGAACGAGATGTGATCGACCGCGTTGACGGTGCCGTACGATTTAGACAGGTCTTCGACTTCTATCAATGCATACCTCCCGAAAAGGGAACCCGCCTGCGGGCAGGCAGGACAGCAGGTTTACCCGGCTCGTTTGAACCAATCTTTATACTAGAAATTCGCGAAAGTTTTCAACTAAAGGTCAAACGAAGAACGACGAGCGACCCGGCGCGACCCAAATAATTAGACGCGGCGAAAGCGATTTCGCGTTGCAAGGAATCTTGCCGAGAGCGGCGCGGAAGGGCGGGACAATCGCGGGCGAGTCGACTACAATCGCCCAGCTTTCGGATGGCGCAAGGAGCAGCGCGCGGTGAAAATCTCGCGGGGGGACAATTCGATGGGGTCATCGAGGAGTGATTCGAAGCGCAGCATCGGGAGTGAGCTGCGCAAGTTCGCGGCATACGGGATTGCGTGCGCGATTGCGATCGCGGCCTGCGCGGCCGTGTTTTGGGCAGCGCCGAGGACAATGCAGCCGCAGATGGCCGCCGGGCAAGGCACGGGGCAGCCGCGGTTTGCGATTTCGTTTGGGAGCGAACTGAGCGCGACGGCGCTGGACGGGCGCGTGTTCGCCGTGATTTCCACGACAAACGATCCCGAGCCGCGATTCCAGATTCGCGAGAACGAGGTGCAGTCGCAGCAAGTCTTCGGCGCGGACGTAAACGGGCTCGCGCCGGGGCAGGATGCGACGATCGGCGACGACGCGCTCGGCTATCCGACCGAAAACTTTCGCGATTTGCCTCCCGGCGATTACTGGGTGCAGGGCGTGCTGAGCAAGTACACGACGTTCCATCGGTCGGACGGGCACACCGTGAAGCTGCCGATGGATGAAGGCGAAGGGCAGCATTGGGACAGCAAGCCGGGGAATTTTTACAGCGTGCCGGAGAAGATGCACATCGATCCGGCGTCTTCAAGCGTGATTCACATCCACCTGACGAAGGTGGTGCCGCCGGTGGAAAAGGTGAAGGACACGGAGTGGGTGAAGCACATCACGTTTCAGAGCGATGCGCTGACGAAATTCTGGGGACGGCCGATGTTCTTGGGCGCGATTATCGTTCTGCCCGAAGGCTGGGCGAAGCATCCAGACGCGCGATATCCGCTGCTGATCGAGCACGGGCATTTCCAGAACGATTTCTATGGATTTCGCACGAGCCCGCCAACTTCCGGAATGAGCGGCTTTCCGCTGGAGCGCGCGCAGACGGCGTACAAGTTCTATCAGGATTGGACGACCGGCAAACTGCCGCGCATGCTGCTGGTGATCATCCAGCACGCGAATCCTTACTACGACGATTCGTACGCGGTGGACTCGGCGAACGTGGGCCCGTACGGCGAGGCCATCAATCGCGAGCTGATTCCGTACATCGAAAAGAATTTTCACGGGATCGGGCAGGGGTGGGCGCGGGCGGTGTACGGCGGATCGACGGGCGGCTGGGAGACGCTCGCGACGCAGATCTTCTACCCGGATGACTACAACGGCGCGTGGGGCGCTTGTCCGGACCCGGTGGATTTTCACGCGTATCAGACGGTGAACATCTACGACGATGCGAATGCGTTCTGGACGATTGGTCCGTTCGGGAAAATCGCGCAAGGCGAGATGCGGACGCCGATGGGGCTCATCCTCGCAACGACGAAGGGAACGAATCACTGGGAAGCTGTGCTCGGCACGCGAGGCCGCTCGGGCGAGCAATGGGATATTTGGCAGGCTGTTTTCAGTCCCGTGGCTTCCGACGGCTATCCGGCGGAAATTTGGGATCAGCGAACGGGCGTGATTGATAAGCATGTGGCGGCTTACTGGAAAGAGCATTACGACCTCACGGCCATCATGCAGCGCGACTGGAAGACGCTGGGGCCGAAGCTCGCGGGCAAGATGCATGTGATGGTGGGAACGGGCGACACGTTCTACCTCGATCACGCCGTGCACTTGATGCAAGCCGCTCTCGAAGACACGAAAGATCCGCACTACGCGGCGGATTTTGATTACGGTATGGATCAGCCGCACTGCTACACCGGGCCGCCGGGATCGACCACGCGCGAGGGCGGCTTGACGTTCACGCAGAGGGTGCTGAAGGCGTCTGAGGAGCAGATGTTGAAGACTGCGCCGAAGGGCGCGGACGTGAAGAGCTGGCGGTACTGATTTCGGATTTGCACCGCGAATTCTAGAAGAGACTACGCGCCGGATTTTCCAGCTGGAATCGGGCTGGGGTGCGCCGATTGCTCTTTAACACTGTAAGCTATCGGTGCAATTGCCCTCTGTCAGAACTCCAAGCGAAAGCCCAGCTGAGCCGCGAACGGAATGCCCACTGTGGTCCCCGGACCGAAGAAATCACCCAATCCGCCCGCGGGAAAGCGCAGCTGATTCACGCTGGTGATCGGCTGCGTTTGCGAGCAGTTTGCATTCAGGCAGAAGGCAGTGGCGTTGAAGAGATTGTTGACGGGAATCGGCATCGCCGAGAGATCGGTGACGTAGTTCGCGCCGGGATTATTGCGATTGAAGAGATTGAAGAATTCGGCGAAGGGCATGAGCTTGTAGCGTTCGCCGAACGAGATCGGCCGGGTGACGTGGAGATCGAACTGGATGTACGGCGTGCCGCGGAGCTGATCGAGAGTGGTTTGCACGCCGTTGACGACCGCGCGATCGTCGCCCGGATCGCCGAGGCCATTAACGTCGACGGGTGTGGTGAGCGTGATCGGCCGCGCGCTTTCGGCCTGGCCAAGAAGCGAGAGCTCGACGCCGCCGGGAACGTGGAAGACGCCGGCGATGACGAAGCGATGGGTGACGTCTTCGCCGGACGGGCCATAGTCGCCTGGGCCGAAGGGATCGAGCGGGTTGCAAACGCCGTCTACATAGTCGAAGAGTTCGCCGAGGACGCAGCCCCAGGTGCTGGCGCGCGAAAGAGTGTAATTCGCGAGGAGATTGAAGCGATTCGTGACGTTTCCCTGAAGATGAAGCGACAGGGCGTTGTAGTTCGAGCGATTGTCGGAGCGAAAGACCGCGACGTTGGGAACGAACGCCGTTTGATCGGCGAAGTCGTCGGCCGGGAAAAGCGGCGTGAAGAGAGTGTAGCCCGCTGAGTATTGGTAGCGCGCGAAGCCGTGGTTCCCCTTTTCGTGCGTGTAGTCCGCGCTGATCATCCAATTCTTATTGAACGAGTGCTCGACGCCGCCGGTGGCGTGCAGGGCGTAGGGAGTCTTGTAACCCGGCGCGATGACGAATCCTTGCGCGCCGCCGGGAAGGCAGCCGGCGGATTCCTCGAACGGTGAATTCGTGATCGTGCAAGGCGCGGGCGCTTCGTTGACCGCTTGCAGCGCGCCGACCCAACCATTTTGCGCGAGGTCGTTGTAATAGAGGCCAAAGCCCGCGCGGATCACCGTGTTGCCGGATTCGCCCGGCGACCAGATCAGGCCGAGGCGCGGGCCGAAGGCGTGGCGGTAGTCATGCGGCGCGCCATTGAGCAGCGGAATCTGCAGGGCCTGGAGCGTGAGATACGCGGGGTTCTCGAGTTGGCTGCGACCGGAGCCGGTGAAGAGGCCGAAGGAAGTGTCCCAGCGGAGGCCGTAATTGAAATTGAGGTGCGGCGTGATGCGCCAGGAATCTTCGGCGTAGATGCCGAGGCGCTGGATGTTTTGAACGAAGCTGCCGTCGCCGGCGGGAGTGAAGGAGCAAGAGATGCCGGATTCGTCGGAAGGCTGGTCGACGCAGCCGCTGCTGAAGAAAAAGGCGTCGGGATTGGCGGCGTAGAAATCGGGATCCTCGGGATAGCTGATCAGCGTCTCGGAGTTGCCGGGGAATGCGCCGCTCAGCACTGGCTCGTGAATAAAATCCACGCCGAAGCGGGGTGCGTGGCGGCCCATCGCGTGGGTCACGTCGTAACGGAACTGATATTTCTCTTGATTGCGCAGATTGGGGAAAGCGGTGATCGGAGTGATGAATTGCTGGTCGCCCAGAGTCTCGAAGCCGGAGATCGTTTGCGAGGTGGAGCTGAACGGAAAGGCGAGAGCGAATCCGAGATCTGAATTGCGCTTGTCGGTGAGATGCAGGCCGCTCGCGTCGAACGTGAACGAGCCGAGCCAAGTGGGCGTGAAGGTGAATTGCTGGCCCACGACGAGATTCAAATAATTCGAGCGCCAGGTTGCGCCAGTCGAAGGCAGAGTGCCCTGCTGGACGAAGGCGTTCTGCGTCGTGTAGTTGTCGCCGGCGGCGCGCACGAACCACGAGGAGAGTTCGGACTGCGACCAATCGAGACGCGTTGTCGCGAGGAAATCACGGAACGGAATCGGCGTGGACGTTGGCACGGTGAGCAACGGAATTCCCGGGATCAGGCCGTCTTGCGCGAGCGTGGCGATCGCATCGAACTGCGTGGTGCTGGCCGGGCTATAGGCGATGCTCGCGTTTTCGTGGACGTATTCGAGCGACGAAAAGAACCAGAGCTTTTGCGGGACTAGGGGACCACCAAACGTGCCTACATAGTTCTGCTTCGAGAAGGGCTGCTTCGGATTCGGCGCGGGATTCTCGATGGGATAGCGCGCGTTGAGCGAAGCGGCGCGGTCATAGAATGCGAAGCTGCCGTGGAAGGCGTCCGAGCCGCGCTTCGTGGTGATCACCACAGAGGCGGCCGTAGTGCGGCCGGTGTCGGCATCTTCGCCGGCCGTGCGTACGGCAAATTCCTGCAAGTCATCCGGCGAGAAATTCTGAAGGAATCCACCGATCCAGTCGTCGGAATTGTCGCCGCCATCAACCGACAGGACGTTGTTCAGGCCGGAGCTGCCGCCGGTGGAAACGGCCGTGATGCGAGCCTTCGTGGGATCGGATGGCTCCACTGGCTCGGTGCCGGGAACGAGATAGGCGATGTTGGCGAAGCTGCGATTGGCGAGCGGAATGGTTTCCAGGTCCTGTGCGGAGGCGGCGCCGCCGTGAACAGCGCTGGCGACGTCGAGCGGCTGAGTGGTGATCGAGGAGGATTGCCCCTGTACGGTGACGGAACTCTGCGTAGAGGACGGATGCAGCGTAACCGTGATGGCGCGTACGGAGCCGACGACGACGGCGACATCAGACGCAGCGTCGCCAAAGCCCTTCGCCTTCACGACGACGTGATACGTGCCGGGCTGGAGATTATCGAGGCGGAATTCGCCGTCGGTGGTGGTAGTGATTTCGCGCTCGACCACTGGGTTTTCCAATCTTACCGACACCTGCGCCGCGGGGACGCGCGCGCCGGAGGAATCGACGACCGCGCCGACCAGGGTGCCGCGAAAATCCTGCGCGCGCACGGCCGTGGAGATCAAAGACACCAGAAAAAGCACGGGCGCAGCAACACGAAAGCTCTTATGGAAAACGCGACGAATCGAGTAGGTCATGGTGGCGAAGAGCTTAATCGAGCGAGCTACCTACTACCATGCGTCGTATATAAAGTATTCGGAGGAGTGCTGCGATGGCCGGTGTGGGCAACAGCTCGCGACCCTGAATTGTTTGCGCCGGTCGCGAACGACGTTCCAAGAGGCCCGGAGCAGCCAAGCCGACTCCAGGGCTCAATGGCCAATCGGCGAGGCGTGTCGACTCACCGCGAAAAGTCAGGGGCGAGGCAAGCGCACCCGTCAGTGGAGACGGTAGTGCTGGTGGAAATGGAAGACCCGAAGACACAGCAGCGCAACGATCACGACAACGATCACGATCATCAACAAGGCACGGTTCGAATTCTTCCTGGCGGCTCGCAGGAGATTACCCAATCAGGCGTTCGAGCAATTCGTGGGCGGCGAGGAGCGTGGCGGGCCAAAGAAAATACGCGGCGACCAGTGTGCCAATCGCGCACGACGCGGCGAGCAGAGCCGTGCGGGAGCGGCGGGCTCGCTGCTCTGCGCGGGATTCAGCGTGCAGGAGCCGGTCGACCCGCTCTGCGAGGTCAGAACCTTCCACGAGCGAGGAAAGGAAAGCCGGTGACGAGGAGTTCGAGCCCAGGCGCGCGACGCGCACAAGCGCAGAAGCCAGCGACACGGCAAGGCGCGCGTCGCCGCAAACGGCCAGATCGTCGGCGGCCCATTCGGTAAACTTCGCCCATGCGCGATCCGTCGCGGCAAGGCCGCGCGAAGACGGCATGATGGCCGGCAAGGACAGCATGAGCAGGCGTTTCAAATTGTCGCGGCAAAGCCAATGAGCGCGCTCGTGCCGCAGGGCAACGGCAAGCTCCGCAGGAGAGAGCGTGCGCAGCACGTCTGCCGAGACGAAAAGCTTCTGACGGAAGATCCCCGAAACCGCGACGCGTGGCGACATCTGCGGCACGACCCAAACGGGCGCGGACTCCCCGCGGAAGTCGGCTGGATGGCCTTGCTCTTCGCAAGACCTGCCGAAACGGACCGATCCGGCAAGGACCTTTGCAACCCGCGCAAGCGGCCAGACGCAAATCACAGCGCCGAGGACGGCGAGCGCGAGGCACGGAACACCAACTTCTTCGGGCGAGGCCGGCGGTTCGAGCCAGAGGAAACTAGGGACGCAGAACAAGAATACCGCGAGCACTGCTGCGGCGAGCGGCGCGACGCGGTATGCAAACAGAAACGACGACGCACGCTTCGCACCAGACCGAGCAACGGAATTCGCCAACCGGCCGGCAAGCCGGAGCGCTCGCGGCGCGGCGAGATTGAGCGCGGCACCTAGCAGCGTATAGACGAGGAAGAATGAAGCCAGGCTGATCGAGAGCAAGCGGAGCGCGTAAGAGAGATTCATGGTTTGCTCCGGCGGGAGAGTTCGCGGCGCTTCGACCGAATCTTGCGTTCCAGCTCTTCGAGGAGCCGGTCGTCTTCCTCGCCCACTGCATCCACGAGGCAGGAAACGAGGAGTTCGCGGGAGCGTCCAGAACCGGAAAGAAAATCGGCGACGAGATTACCGGCGCGACCCTGCTCCCATTCGTGAAGGGTGAGGCGAGGCGTATAGAGGAAAGCACGGCCGAGCTTGCGGCGATCGAGGAGCGCCTTCTTGTGCAGACGCTCGAGCGTCGTCATCACAGTGGTGTATGCAAGCGGACGCTTCATGCGAGCAAAGACATCGCGCACGCTGCTTTCGCCCCCCGCCCAGAGAATGCGCATAACTTCGAGCTCGAGGCTGCCAAGCGAGAACTGGCGCGCGGCCGCCGGCGCGGCTAGTCGGCTTTTGAAAAAGCGGATCATGGCTGGCCCGGGAAAACCCCTACTTCGCCGAACGGCAAATAGCGCCTCAGTCTCGCAGCTTCGAAGCGGCAGGCAACGAGGATGCGGCTCGGCGCATCCACTTTGGCTGAATCCTTGCCGGAACTGCGCGACCAAGACATTGTGTGAACCACGGGGTGGGATTATTTCAGAGGGGCGCGGCACATTCAACCAGGAAGCAGGCAACCAGGCAGCGGGTGAGCCGGCGCGGGCGATCGCGGAGATGTGCGTTGACACTCCGGGGCCATTTTGTTATTCAAAAGGATTCGCTGCTGGTGCCCGTGGCTTCACTGTGAGCCTCCCATTCCGGCCGAAGCGAAATCGAACACTACAACAAGGGTGATATGAGGATTCTGGAGGCACTTGCCTGCAAGGGAGCGAGTTTGAATAGCCGAAGCGAGATGGACCGAAGCCGGAAATCGGGCGTGAGCGCGTGGAGCGCGATTTTGGCGATTGCGTTGGTGTGCATGGCACCCGTGCTGCTCGGCTGCTGCGGAAGCTCGGCTGCGAGCGCGGTGACGGTGAGCATCACGCCGGCGAGCGTGAGCGGCCTGGATGAAGGCCAGCCAATTCTGCTCACGGCTGCCGTGGGCGGCGACGCCACCAATTCCGGCGTGGTGTGGTCAATTCCGACGACGAACACGACTTGCTCGGGATCGGGCTGCGGCACGCTGCAAAATAGCTCGAATATTTCGACGACATTTGTGGCGCCGACGAATTTGTCCGCCGGGCTCTCCGTCACGCTCGAGGCGACGTCCGTGGTGGATCCCGCGGTATCGAAGACGGCGACAGTTGCCATCGTGCTTCCGCCGACGTTCACGACGACGGGGCTGACGGAGTGCGCGCCGGACGTCTTCTGCCTGCCAAACGGCGCGAATGGCGTCGCCTACAACCAGAAGTTAGTGGCGAGCGGAGGGATTGCGCCGCTCAACTTTACGGCTCCCGCCGGCAGCCTACCGGCTGGACTGACGCTGAACACGAACGGACAAATCGCGGGCCGGCCGACGGGGCCGTCAGCCGGACAACCGAACCCTGTGATTTTCACCGTGACAGTGACCGACACGCCTGTCGCTCCCGCAACGCCCGCGACGGTGACGCAACAATACGAGATTTCCGTGACGCCGGCGCCGCCGCTTTCGATTACGTCTTCGTCCGTGTTGCCGGCGGCGTTTATCAACGCGAAGTACGGCGCGGCAGTGCAAACCTCGGGAGGAGTGCCCCCGTTCACGTGGAGCGTAGTCTCCGGGACGCTACCGCCAGGATTAAATTTCGGGACCACTACCGGACAGGTGACGGGCATTCCGACGGCGGCGGCGCAGACGACGAGCCCGTACACTTTTACCGTGCAGGTACAGGACTCAACCTTACCAACACCTCAAACGAAGCAAATCACTCTCTCACTGCAAATCGCAGCGGCGCCCGTGCTAGCGATTTCCACGGCGAGTTTGCCGACTGGGTTTACCGCTTCGCCCTACACAGGCGCGTTGCAAGCCTCCGGCGGAATTCCGCCATACACATGGACGCTAACCGAGGGCCAACTACCGGATGGGCTAACTTTCGGGTCGAACGGCGTGATTACGGGAACGCCGATCATCGTGACGAGCTCGCCCGCAACATTCACAGTGCAAGTGCAGGATTCGGAACTGAATCCCACGACAGGCCTGCCAGCGCCCGCGACCGCGACAGCAACGCTACACATCAACGTGGATCAGGGCACGAACAGCAACAATCTTCTGCTCGGCGGCCCGTATGTGTTCTTGTTCAACGGCTTCGACGCGCAGGGATCCGTGGCAGTGGCCGGCACGTTCACGGCCGGTGGCAATGGAACGATCTCGGGCGGAGTGGAAGATAGCAATCGCGTTTCGGGAGTGGTGAGCAACGCCGGGCTCACAGGGTCGTATTCACTCGGATCGGACGGCCGCGGGACACTCGAACTAATTTCGACAAACCCCGTGACGCAGGTGACGCTCACGTCGGACTACCAGATCGTGATGGAATCGGACGGCTCGCTGCGGTTCTTCGAGAACGACACGACGGGAACGCGCGGGTCGGGCGTGATCAAACCGACGAAGGGCACCACGTTTTCGTCGGGAAGTTTCAGCGGCAATTATGCGTTTATTCTGAAGGGGCAAGACATCAACGGCGTGCCTACAGCTCTGGGCGCTGTGATCCACGCGGACGGAAACGCGACGTTGAGCGGCGGAATCGGCGATTACAACGGAGGCGGGACGTTCAGCCCGGCGCTGGACGTGAGTGGAGTATTCCAGACCGGCGCGGCGAATCGCAGCCTGGCGAGCCTGACGTTCCAGCTTCCCCAGAAAACTTCGCAGCAACTCGACTACGCGTTCTATTTCGCGTCGGCGAGTGATCTCTTCTTCATTGCATCTGATCCGACCGATGCGACGCACCCGCGGTTGAGCGGCGAATGGGTGTTGCAGCAGCCGGGTATTCAGTTCACCAATGCGACGCTGAATGGCACGAGCGTGCTGACGGGCACGGGAATTCAAGGAACGAATGCGAGCGTGCTCGCAGGGCTCTTCATCGGCACGGTGTCGGGGAACGGAACCGCGACCGATACGCTGACGTACGACGAAAACGACGGCGGCACGGTGACGTCTCCGATGCCATCGTTCCCCTGCTCGGGTTGCGGCACGCCGACGTTTGCGGTGACGACGCTTGGGCGCGCCACGTTTACGAACCTCTCGACGCCTGGAACGCAACCGCGCATGGCCGTGGCGTATCTGACGGGACCGGGTTCCGGCCTGACGATGGGCAGCGATCCCGCAGTGACGACGGGATTGCTGGAAGCGCAGCAGCCGCCGATTGCGCCGGCAACGACGTTCACGAATGCGGACGTTGAAGGGCAATACACGCTCAGCACGGCCGTGATGGGCGACAATGCGGTGCCGAACGTACTGGGGCAGACGTTTGCGAGCGGCACCGGGAGCATAACGGGAATTCTGGACGAGATTGATGCGGCATCGCCGAATCCGGACCAATCGCTGGTGGTGAATTACGCCACATCGACCGACGGGCGCGGAACGATGACTGCAAATTCGTTGGTTGGATTCCCGGTGAACCTGGCTTTCTATATCGTTTCGCCGGGAAGTTTGCGATTGATTTCGCTGGATTCCAATCCGGGCAACGGGCACCCGGAAATCATAAATCTGGATCACTAAATAATCCGCGTTTCGGCGCTGTTGCGATTCGAGCTACTTTGCAAGCGCGTTACCAGACGCCGGATTTTGCAAAGGTAGTGCGCGCCGAAATACGAATCGTGGTAGAGTACGCGGCACTTTCGTAACTTCCGAGGCGACGCCTAGGGGTGGCCCTCGCGACGGAGGGTTCGATGGCTCCTGATTCGATCATCAACCGCTGGAAGGAATCCGACAAGGTAGTGCCGGTGACGCTGGCCGTGGTGTTGCTGTTCTTCGGCAACGTGGTAGTGGATGAAATCCTCTTCTGGCGCGGCGTGGATGCGGCGGAAACCTTCCTGAATGACCTGATCATCGCGGCGCTGGGTGGCCTGACGGTGTGGGTGCTGCTAACGGCGCAAGCGAAGCGGCAGGAAATGCGCCGGGCGCGCGAGCGCATGCAGATTACGATCGAGATGAACAAACAAGTGCGCTGCGTGTTCTCGACAATGGCGAATTCGATGTTGCTGGAAGACGAAAGCGACCGGCTGCGCGTGGCAGATGACGCGATGCAGCAGATCGACCGGCTGCTTTCAGACCTGGTTCCCCAAGCGACGGCTCCCCGCAGGCCTGTTTCCGCGGAAAAGCTCGCCGCAGCAGCTACTTCTTCTTTTCCTCTTCCTTCTCGTCTAGACGCAGCGCGGCGGAATTAATACAGAAACGCAAGCCAGTGGGTTTGGGGCCGTCTTCGAAGACGTGTCCGAGATGTGCATCGCACTTGCTGCAAAGCACCTCCGTGCGAGCCATGCCGTGGCTCGCGTCGCGCTCCATCTCCACATTCTCGGCCTGGATGGGCTGGAAGAAACTGGGCCAGCCGGAACCGGAATGGTATTTCGCGTCGGAACTGAAAAGCGGCTGGCCGCAACATACGCACACGTAGGTGCCAGGATCCTCGGTGGATTCATACTCGCCCGTGAAAGGAGGCTCGGTTCCCTTCTTGCGGGTGACGTAGTATTCGTTGTCGGAAAGCTTCGAGCGCCATTCGGCATCGGATTTTTTGATTTTGCCTGTCATGCCATCAGCCTACACCAAAATCGGCGAAAGTGAATCTCGGCCAGTGGCCGTTAAATCGCCACTCGTCTTGTTGCACCCCTGACGCGGGGATATAATCGGGCGAGATTCGAGCGCTGCGAAACCCTAGTTCGCAGCCGACACGCGCTATGGCCGATACGCCCCAACTCACTGAAAACTCCGTTGGCACCGCGGACCGTCGATCTCATGCGCGCCGGCAGATTCAGGCTCTGGCCTACGTCGACCTCGGGGAAGACAACGGCGGGCTCGTCTTGAATTTGGGCGAGGGAGGACTTGGCGTGCGCTCCGCCGTGGGCATGGCCGCGGATGTGCTGCCGAAGATTCGATTCCAGATGCCGCAGTCGCTCGTTTGGGTGGAAGCCACGGGACGAATCGCGTGGACGGGCGATTCGAAGCGGATGGCGGGGATCGAGTTCATTGATTTGCCCGAAGACGCCGGGAATCAGATAAGAAAGTGGATGGCGTCGGAAGAGCACGATGCGGAGGCACTCGCGGATTCGGATGAAGAGCAGGTCGCTCGCCTGGAGAGCGCGGAGACAGCAGGCGATGGCAATGCCGATGGCGCGGCGACGATAGCCGCTATCGAGACGAGCATCGCGGGCGATGGGGCAGGCTCCAACGGATTTGGCGCGGATACGAAGCCAACTCCCTCGGCGAAAACATCGGCGATGCTGATCGCGCTCGCCAATAGAGCCACCGCGCGCGCGGCCGCTCCGACGCTAACGCAAACAGGAACCACACCCGAGTCCACAGTGGACGCAGGTTCGCTCGCCGAAGCCGCGACGGGCGAGGTGGCGGATTCAGAGGAACGGCCCGCGGAGCGCCTTTCCAGTTGGGCGGGCAGCTCGATCTTGAATTTGAATGTTGCCGCGAAAGCGCAGGAAGAAGCGGAGGAGCGCGAGCCGCGGCGGTGGCTGCAAGTCGTCGGAATCGTCGTAATCCTCGCAGGGCTTTCGTTCTACTTGGGGATTTCGGCGAGCCACGTGGGCGTCCACGAGATTCTGGCGAGCGTGAAGAGCCTCTTTACGGGCGGCAGCGCGGCCGCGACCGCGCAGCCGAAGGGGAACGATCCAGCCGGAGCAAGTTCGGCGTCACTCGCTCCCGCCCAGCCAGCGAGCCCGAGCGGCGCGAACACGGGCAATGCTAGCGAAGAAGCAGCGGCCGACCCGAAGGGAGCGACCGGAGCGCCGTCAAGCAGCGGTGCGGCGCACAGCAGTGCAACGCCGTCGAGCGCCAACACCGCGCCCGCGCTTAACGACAAACCTGCGCCGAACTTCACCGTGCGCCGCGGGGACTCGGCAGCCTCGAATGGCAAATCGAATGGTTCGGGCAGAGCGTCGAGCGGAGACGCGGGCGATGGAGCAACGCAAGTGCTGAGCTTACCGGATGCGCCGGTCTCCGCGTCGAATTCCGTCGCGGTGAGCGCGCGCGTCTATATTCCGCTTCCCGAAGAAACTGGTGTGCAGCACGGAGGCAATCTGCAGATCGGCCACCTGGTGCAGCGCACAGAGATTGCTTATCCGGCCGAGGCGTCGCAACAGCGGGTGGAGGGAATCGTGAAGTTGCACATTGCGATCGGGCGCGACGGCGCGGTTAAAAGTGTCGCGGTGATGAGCGGCGATTCCACGCTGGCAGCAGCAGCGAGCGATGCGATTCGCCAGTGGCAATACAAGCCCACGATGCTGGATGGCCAGCCGATTGAAACGGAAGCGGACCTGACCGTCACCTTCCGCCTGCCGCAAGTGGCCCAATAGGCGCTGCGGTTTCCCGAATAACCTACTTCGCTCCCGGCGTGGGAACGGTGCCAGCCGCCGCCTGTACGAGCGACTGCACAGCCGACGCCGGCATCAGCAGCAAATCCGCTTGCGGCTTCTGAGCCTGCTGGATTAGCGCAAGCGACTGAGTACCCCACGCGTCTGGCGCGCGCTGGCCCTTGTCGAGGAAATCGAGCGCCTGAAGGCCCGTGGTGGCGAGGGTCGCTAGATTCTGGGAGAGCGGCGCCACGCCGCGCGTGAGCGAAGAGCCCGCAATAATTGGCTGAAGACGCGAATCGTTGTCACGCCACGCGGTGAACAACGCGCGGATGTGCGCTTCGGCGGCAGCGTCCTTGAATTGGCCGCCGATCCAGCCATTCACGAGCGAGGCGAATTCGCGCGCGGAGTCGCTTTCGGGCGGCACGGCGTCCACGAGCATGTTCAGTGCATTGAAGCTGTTCATCGTGAAGCCGGCATCGCGCTCGAGATTCTCGCGAGAGTAGCCCTTCACGGGCTCGACGACAGCGGCGAGAATCCGCAGCGGGACATCATCATTCGATCCCGCGATGCGAGCGAGCATCTGGAAGTAGGACTGGCGAGGATCAACGCCCAGCCACCGCAGGCGCGCGGCCTCGGTCGCCATGCGCTTGTACATGGAGTCCACGTCGCGGACTTCTGCCGGCGACCAATAGCGCTCCGCGATGGCGGCCATGCGCGGCCAGATCCGTGAATCGATGTTTTCCGGCGTGACCCACTCGCTCCACATGCAAGCCTCGCCGCCGAGAATCAACTTCTGCTGATCGGGAGTGAGCGACGCCGCGTTTCCCACCATCGGGTCCACGAGATAGTGTTCCGAAGCTGGCCCCATCAGATCAAGATAATAGCCATGCGCGAGAATGCCTTTGTAGCCCTGCTGCGCCGCAGCCGCGAGCGCATCCGATCCGCGCCACGATTCGATCACGCTTTCCTTCGGAAGACCGGGGCCGAGAATTTCGTCCCAGCCGATCATGATTTTGTGATGACGCGCAACGATTTTCTGGACGCGCCCCATGAAGTAGAGTTGCAGCTCCACGTCGGTTTTGATTTTGTGCAAGCGCACGAACGCCTGGATGCGCTTGTTGTCGTCCCACTGCTTGCCGTTGACTTCGTCTCCACCGACGTGGAAATACGCATCGGGAAATAGCGCCGCCATCTCGCCGATCAGTTTTTCGAGGAATCGATACGTCGCCTCGCGCGTCGGGTCCATCGCGGGGTCGAAAACTCCCCATTCGCGCTCGATGGTGTAGGGGCCGGGGCCGCTGGCGAGGTCGGGATAGCCGACAAACCACGCAGTCGCGTGGCCAGGCATATCGAATTCAGGGATCACGCGAATGCCGCGGTCGTGTGCGTAAGCAATCAGGTCGCGAATCTCGGCTTGCGTGTAGAAGTTCCCGTCGGAGCCCATTTGCTGCAGCTTGGGAAAGATTTTGCTTTCGACGCGGAAACCTTGATTATCCGAAAGATGCCAGTGCAGCACGTTGAGCTTCACGGCCGCCATCGCATCGATGTTGCGGCGCATCACGGGCAGCGGCTGAAAATGCCGCGATGAGTCAATCATCAGGCCGCGCCAGGCGAAGCGTGGTGAGTCGTCAACGTGCAGCACAGGAATCGCGAAGCCGTCGGGTGTCATTTGCACGAGTTGCAGCACGGTCTCGAGACCGCGCAGCAGGCCGAGCGACGCGGGAGCGGTGAGCTTAGCGCCGGAGGATGTGACGTCGAGCGTGTAGCTTTCTTCTTCCGCGGCTTGCTGCACCGCGTGACTTCCGCGATCGGCGTGTAGAACGAGACTGGCTTTCGATGCCTCCGCGAGATGTGGGTGCAGCGGAATACCGGTCTGGCGAGAGAGATTGGCGAGGAAACGCTGGGCGGCGCGCTCGACGAGCAGATCATGCTTGCCGTCGATTGCAACTGAAAATGAGCCGT
>Ga0210383_10002516_pt1 | contig 16562 bp, 19 predicted proteins | sample IncBWC14OmetaG_FD_160072 | JGI IMG/M metagenome (GOLD analysis project Ga0210383, IMG submission 160072) | Forest soil microbial communities from Barre Woods Harvard Forest LTER site, Petersham, Massachusetts, United States - Inc-BW-C-14-O ...
ATGTGAGTCCATAGATCACTTCCCAGACTCTGATCAGTGTGGACAGAGCATGAAAATGAAATTAGATTCAGGTTGTTCAAAGAGAAATGAAGATCTAATGAAGCAAGTTAAGGTCCAGTGCAAAAGTTATAAACATTCCAGTCATGTCTGAACCCATTCTGAGGCTATGGAGGAGGCTGTTGAAAGAATAAAGGTCATTCAAGACGAAAATGAATGTTTTAGGACGTTCAACATGTCACATCACACATTGCCCAATTCGGTCAGCTCACTCATAATCTTTCGAAGCTGTGATCAAGAGGTCTAAGAAATACATTGGGGACAAGAGAGAGGATGATAGTAGCAAAGGCAATGCATTTGATGAGGAGAATGAGTGAGGAGAATGGGTTATCAAGAGGTAAAAGTGGAAGGTCGCAGCGTGATTTGGTCACGGCCCAAATCGCCATTTTGCTCCGATAAGGACTTTTCTCACTGATCGTGCTTGATCAAGCCCATTTCCTCCCCGATTAGCCTCGAAACATGATAGAAACTTAAATTGGGTCCTAAGTGTATGATCGGCCAGCAAAAAATTATTACTATAAGCTCACACAGTGAATCCGAGACCGGATAAGATTTGGCCAGCCCAAATGTCATGGAAGACTGTAAATTAAGAGAAAGTGTCGCCTTGATCATCTTAATCATCTTATATCCATGTTAAGACGACCAAGAGGGATCAAGTCGAACTGAGTTTTCCTGATGAGGGCTAAGTCAGGTGATTCGCCGAATGTGGCGGGCCGAATGTCACGTTTTGGCTGGTGTCACGTTATGTCACGATGGTGATGAGTGACAGGGTCTGTCCGACTTTGCGGATTTCAGGCCAAAAAGATTGGAGATTTCAGGCCGATTTAGAGGTGTTTTGCCGGACAGACATATAGGGGAGCTTCCGGGGGCCTGTGGCCGAACTGTTGAATCTAAAACCTTCAAGTTCATCATGATCAACGTCGTTTGCCTTGCGCGCCCTGTAGCCCTAGTCTCCCGTAGGCAGACTCAAAATTCGTGTGTTTTTTAAAAGAATGATGATACACTCATATATAATAATACATTTTACTTCACCTGTGTCAAAGCTACAAAAGAAACGGAGTCGGGGACTGGCGCCACTGCGCCGCTACAGGATTACAAGGTGTTCTCTTCTGTTCTCTTCTGGTAATTCTCAGGTTCCTTGATGGGATCGAACAAGACCAATCGACTCTCCCCTGCAAATGTTGGTGCTAAATTTTGACAAGCGAATAATGATTTGCATCGCCTAGTCAAAATAACCTCACGCCACCAGTGATTCCAAGCGCTGTGAGCCCAAGCAATATCAGTCCCTGCCTGTCATTACGTAACTATGTAGATCCCAACAAAAACGTAGCTGAAATGTAGTTTACTAGTTTTAAACCCACTCCAAGGCACTCTGTGGTGCTGATGCCTCCCAATCTCCTCGACACCTCATTTGGAGCTGTTTTCAACGGGACTGCTATAGCCTCAGTGTAGGTGTTAATCGATTTCTAAACATAGATGCGGGGATTGATGCCAACCTCAGACTATATGGAGTAACAGTTGGTCAGGTTCTCATGTACTACCGCAATTTCCCTCGCGATAGACTATCATTGAAGTTACTTGTATGTCTTCTTGAAGCTCGGAGCTCAATTGCACGTATTCAACCTTTCTTTGACTCAGGTTGCTTTTGTGTTGGTGGTGTGCAATGTCTTTCCCGTGATTCAATGATAGCTGATCTTTCTTCTACGGACCAGCTGGATACATTGCAACAGTGTCTCATTACTTACACTGTATGGTTCTACCAAATCGTCGGGAAGGCGAAAAGGGGACCGGTCTTTGTTCTCTTTGCAAATTGGTGAGCTTATCCTTCTTCCATTTCCAGACTGTTCTCACCGTTTGTTGGAACAGGAGTATTATTGTAATTATTCCCTTACTGTCGTGTCCTATTTCGTTCTTTTCTCACAGACATACAGAGTCAGATAATACCAATGGTGAGTTTGAAGTGGGAACAGTTTATCATCTGCTGATTTCTATTTTAGTTCTTGACTGCGCTTATTGTTCAGCTGTGAATACCTTTCATCCTTGCATTTCATGCGAGATATCTTGAACGAATGGTTCCTACAGGTTCTTCTTCTGGCGAATATGGCTCAGTAAGTAGTTGTTTTCATGTCATACGCATGTTGTTGAAGAGTCGTCACTCCAGTGGTTCAAAAACGGAAATCGGCGTTTTTCCTTGTGCGTAGCGTTTGTGACCCTAAACCATCTGGTGTATCGCTCATTATGCAACAAATAGCTGATTCCCGCCATGAGTGGTTGCTGTACGTGGTCTACCTTTGTGCTCCGTCGGGATGTAATTTAGATTGCATTTGTATTCAGGCTTTGCTATTGGTAAGAAAGTTTGTCGATTGAACGATAGGGCGCCACTCATGGCGACATATTACACACAGGCTACCTAGTTAAATGGTAATCTTCTTATCTTTTCGCAAGGTCGAACACGCTGATATAATACCCTTCTAAGCTTTCTATTACCTGAATTCGAAGCATCGACGCAATATACTGTGCGTCTTTGTTCTCATTATTCCCCACATCCCACTTACCATCATATTCTTCTTGTATGGTGCGCGACCGCCCTACCCAGTGGGTTACAGTAGGAACGGCAGTGTCCCAAATAACTGGTGACATTGTCATTGCAGCGGCGATGTGCTATGTCCTCCATGATAAATCTCGTGGTATTCGTGCCAATCACGGGTCAGTCCCCATGTCACTTCACCTCTCCTGACGCTCTGATTGAGCACTTCTAATCCGCAGAACGAGATGGGTAGTGACCGTCCTGTTTAACTATACACTAACCACGGGAGTACTGACAAGGTTCGATTTCAGACTCTGACATCTTAATGATCTTCGGTGACCACTCTGTTTCTTGTTTCCCTAGTTGTGCTGCCGCTGCATATCTTATTGCGGTTTGTACCCATTCCAGCGGCATCGACTGATCGCTCACACACGCACCCTGTTAGTACTTACTGTCGCCTCACACAATGATTTATATCGGTATCTTCTTCGCGCACGGGAAACGTCTGTATTTCCAAGCTCCTTACTCGCTGTGTACTCGCTCACCATTTCACCGTGCAGTCTATGCAAACTCCCTAATGGGATCGTAAGTTTATACGCATGGCTTTTACTTCACTCAACGGTAATAACAATCCATGCCCCACATCTTCTGCAGGCTGAACAGCCGTGAATGTCTACGTGCTATGGCCCATACTTCTGAAGAGAAGCGTTTTGACATTAATGCGTGCGGAGCATTCATTCTCACCCCTCGACCGGATGTAAACACTTCAAGTCCTAGATTCATCCCGCGGGGACAGCAAGGTATAGATTTCTCATTTGTTCTGACAACTGCGCCATCACTGATGCCTTTTTCCATCGAGGATGTGTAGGATATGGCGGTACAGGTGTTGAAAGTTACCCACTCACATGATCGTTTTCGAGCTTCGGACCACCATGCAAGTTCTCACCAGCTGGTGTCGACACTCTATTAAAGGACGATTTTATGAGTTTGGGCCTTGGTTATCATTTCTCAAACCAGCCACATTCGTATCTCTTGTATAATTGTTACTCTTGACTGTTAATATTGTACTTCGTAGAAGGCTATCCATCCGTCTATTCGAAACTTGAGCGTGTTTTTACATTACGTTCAGATCAGTGATTCGTCCATTCTTCCTTTACCGGGTTTTGGGGCCCTATTATAATACTTGGCCAGGTTCATGGCAGGCATCCGGCAGTGAGAATGCCATCCATTTTCTAGAGCGCACCTGACTGTCCTTTCCAAACGAAATACATGTACCAGCCAATGGCTGAATTGAAATTTGCATGTCGTTGGCATCGCGCGCATCACATTTGTGAAAAATCTAAGGAGGCAGAAGTCTTGATATATATATGTAACTCAAGATCATTATTTTTCTCATGTCGGAATGAAGGCATCGACGTCCGACAGCACCATTCCACGTATTTCGCACAACCAGTTGATATTATGCGCAAGAACCTGTAGTGATGCGCCTGTCGCCTTGAGGCACCGAAATGTGTGAGGCTGCTTGTGCTAAAGTAATATGAGGTGTCCCATTGGACGGTACTGCCTATTGGCTGGTACGTGACTGTAAGCCTCTTGACTTCGATAAGGCTCAGCGACCGTCAGTTCTCGACGAAACAAAGGGAAAATGTCGATGAATCTGGTAAAGTATGCCCCAAGATAAAATTGTTATCCAAGGTGCAATACTTCAACGGACGTAACCGTATCGCTTGCATCCGTCTATGGCATTCGTCTCCGAAATTAGAAAATGCGTATCCGGCGAAACGAGAGAAATTGCATACCCGGATGCCAAGAATTCTCTCTTCATCCATCAACACCCCATCGAAGTCAAAGTGTTGCATTGACTCAAAAACGAAAAATGGCAGGCGAGAGTCCACACGTTCTTCAAACATTCCCAACTCAGAAAAGGCATCTCTGCCGGTCACAACCCATGCCCGGCTGGTGGGTTTGTCCTTCTGCTCGCGTGCCTTCCGTCTAACGTTGTAGGGGTTGAAGTCGAGGATGACAATAGGAAAAGGTTCGACTAGAGCATCGGCCCTAACTACACAGCGTTGGCCCGCGGTGGTAGTTATCCAACGTGTGGGAATATTGTCTGCGTTGAACCAGCGCGTCACGGGTGGACCCCACTCAGCCCAAGGGGTGACGTCCATACTATGGGCATTCGACTCAAGAGCATCATGTGAATGCGTGTCGGGAAATAGAGAAAGTAAGGAGCGGCGATGGACTATTAAAATGAATGACCCTCCCACTTGCGCCGGTAATGGCTCCACGAATATGTGGAATACAATTATCGACTCGGCAGGAGAGCAATGGAAGGGGGATGCTGGGGAGATGAACGTTAGATCCTGCGCGATAGGGTTGGGCTCGCCTCTGCAGGTAATACGCCGAATACGTCGGCCCGGAATAAGCCTCGGGAGGCTCAGAGCGTGAGTGCGCTTGACGTTGAGATCCCCTGGTGAATCTGGGATCCGCCAGAGGTCGAGGGTTTGGTCGGTGGTGTTTGGGAGGACAATAATATCGGCGGATAAGAAAACAAGACCGGAATAGGTGGGATAACCAGCATTGTGTTCCTGTTAAATGTGAGTGTCTGTAATGGATTATTCTAGCCAAAGTGTTACCATTTTCAGGACCCCCTTCTTCCAGTCATAAACATAAAGGGTGTCTCGCATCCTTTGACTAATGGGATACGTGGTTACCAACGCCAAGTGTCTGCCAACGATTTCAATCGCGATACCGGGTCGGCCTGACTGCGCTGTCCATTTATCAACATATAGTGAAGGGCACTCGGCGAACGGGTGCGCAGTTCCGGTAGAGAATTTGATGAGAACTATCTCTATCTTGGAGGACGATGGATCCATTTCGTGTTTCGTGCTGTGAAAATGCATTAGAGCTAAGCAGAGCAAATACCGTAGTAGGAAAAAAAGTTACGAACGAGGTAACAATTGCAATGAGGTCGTGTTCATGAATTGCAAGTCCAATGTCAATTATGTTACGCTTGATGTCAAGGCGTGACCATGTTGGCTCGTGAGATGACAGGGATGGCAGTGTGAGGTAGCTGAGACCCGTGGTGAGTGGTCGACGAAAGCTGGTAAGATCCCCATTGCGAGAATCACCAAGCAGGTAGACACCGCCAGTGAGGTCATATATACTAGTTGACTTGCGCTGGAGGGGAACTTCGCGTCTGAAGTCGATGCGACAACATGACCACGCTTCTTCCCGACGTTTCAATTGCTCCAGACGTTCTGAAAGGCTGAGATTGCAGTGGGGATTATCCTCGACACAAGCAGCTTCAGTTGCAATGAGATACCGCAAAAGCACGGAGTCCTTAATGACGTTAAAGAGAAACCGATCGGTGAGCTGACAAGATACTAGGTCGGGGATATACAAAAAGGATAGAATTCGGGTAACAAGTTCGAGAGGCAACTTCAGCAAAGGGAAAGAGACCATGATCAGATGTGAACAAGATTGAATCGGCAAGAAGATAAGGTTGAAACCGGACGCTGGACTGAGGTTAGGGCCGGACACTGGACTGAGGTTAGGGTTTACGTGGCCCGTGCGTTTGAGACTCGAATGACTTCTCCTTCATTCTCATTCTTGACGGCTTTCCCCCGCGCAAACCATTCAGTTTCAGGTCACCTCTAGATCCCCATGGCCAGGCGGACTCGTTCTCAATACGACAAATACAGAACTCAGCTATCGGTCTCAATTGTACGCAGGGATCCATTCGCATTCATGTCCCATCCCGGAGACAAATGTACCATACCGTACCGAGCTGGTGTTACGGCGATCATCTCCACCCACATCAACTTCCTTTGGAAAGTCCGGTGTCACCGAGATGTTTTGATTACGGGCGCAGTTATACGTCAATCGACTCCGAACGCCAAGTTCCACGGATCCAGCTGTAGACTAACATGGCTATCCTAGCGTGCGACTTGCAATTGCGCGAGAAATCCGACCACTTCCTCATTGTGAGTCTGACCTTGGCCCTTAAGCGAGATCAGTGAGAGCTACGAACTTCATTATAAGGGTTTGTCCGATTCGGGGTACATCACCCCACTTTTACGTTGGAGAAGCCAATCTGACTGGGATAGTTCTCATTGACCTGTCGACAAGTAGCTTTCCATTTCTGTTGATATAGTCATCCCTAGCATAGTGCAGCCTCTGTGACAACCCCGACCCTGTACCTTCGTAGCCATCCCGATCCTAGGTTCAGAGTCTACCTGTATGTCTATTAATCTCCGGGCCTTCAATATCGATATGTTCGGATGGTCAAAATCATCGACGGCAGTCTTTTGGGCAGCACTTAGTCTTTGGGTCATATGTCGCCATTTTCTCATCCCCATCACACAATGGTGTTCATATAGGGATGGAAGGAACAACAGAAGCCAAACCTATCGAATTCACATCTGCTTTCGACGTTGCACAAGCAGAATCAAGTTCTGATTAATATTAATGACGCCGACGAGATGCTCAAATTTGCTCCTGGCAAGGTGCAGCATTCGGAGAAGATCTGCACGTTCATGTTGCACCACATTTGGTATCAACCTGTACCCCAGTTTTCAACGAAATTGTAGACTCGTGCGTAAAAGTCATATCGCATGGAACACTTATCAGCGAACTTAGGCCTGCACAATCTCAATCACTTCATCATTGAGCCCTTCAAGTTGTCAACATTCTCTTCAGGCTCGAACTGGAGCGCTCCTTATCTATCGTCAACGCAAACCCCCTGGCACGTCCTGAGGACCGTGTGGCCGTACTCCAGCTGCTCGACGATGACAAGGGACTCAACTCGGTGAGTACATTCCCTTACGACCGTGGATTGAGAGTTCTCAGCAAATTCCAGAAAGATATCAGTGTTGGCAAACAATGCTCCTGCCACACAGCGTCAAATAAAGAACAAACTTGGGATCAAATCTCAAAAAAAAAAAAGCTGATCACCAGTTCAATCCTCCACACACCATAACTTTGATCTCGGTGCAGCCCCTGTGGTTTTGCATTTGGACTAGCCCACAAGTGCTGTGGATCTGACACTTCTGTATTCACTTCAAGACTTGAAGCTGTGTTGGTCCTCACTCTTGAAGGTAGAAGACATTCACAACCCGCCAACGTCACGTGAGTAATGTGACAGCTCCCAAAATGGACAGAAATATCTTAAATTTATCGTACTAATTTCAGTCCACATTATATCAAAAATATGTTCCCATAGATTTATGCAAAAACCATTCCCGAAGTTGCCTATGTAGTCATATTTGTAATAAAACTCAAAATCATGAAGCCTATCCAGAAATAACAATGTGTCGCATTCATCTTGGACAACACATCTCGTGAATACCCTGTGTACATGCCAAAGAAGTGTAAATATGTGCTTCAGAAGCTTGGGAACCTCCAGAGTGTTCAAGGTTCAGGAAGTAGGAAAAAAAGAAGGTGGCAGACAGAAAGGAGAATGAACCTGTGAGTTTTACTAGTATGCTAAGGCCTTAATGGCCAACAAGCCTTATGGATGATCTTGAGTAACTTAAATAGAGTATAATATATTTCGCACATAGTATACATATTTACAGTAGTATAGTAATGGAATGAGAAGTATTTTGGGATCTAGTCCCTCGATTCTAGGTTTCATGGGAAACCGTCAGGTATTTGACATTCTGACCCAATTTATAAGAGATCTATGGAGATACATTTGGCTCTAAGTGGATCATTCATTTTCTATTGTGTTTTTATCGCTTCTGTTCCACATTTGGCGGAGGATGTCACAAAAATGTAACATCACATGACGTTGGCGGATTGTGGATGTCTTCTACCTTAGTTGTTTATGAGGGACTTGTTACCTTCCCATATACTAGAGATGAGATTGGAACCACCAGGCAAGTCTGAACCTTATCCCTAGCAATGTGGGAAGATGCCAAATGCCCATCACAGCTAGCAGGACAGATCCTTCATGTGGCATTGCCTCCCACTGTTCTTATAGGCTCAGAAGCTCACAACATTAGGATTTGACTATCGGATGTTGAAATAGACCCACCTATTTGGGTGAGCATAGTCACTCATGCCCTCATTGATGAGCTTCTAGATCAATGCACAGAGTTAACTGCTGAGATTATTGCATACCACCCTTCCCCACCAGATGCCACTCTCTACTCAATTTCCTGGTCCTCTGAGTGTATTAGTCACAGATAATGCACAGATCCACCATGGAGAAGAGATTCTAGAGCTAGCCAAGCGCTTTGGTGTGTACTTGGGATGTTTATCTCTCACTTTTATTAACTAGAATTGTCAATGCAGGTGTATGGATTGAATATCTGTCCTCATACTCACTGACAAGTTTCTACAAAGCAATGCAAAGGAAGGATAAATGTCCACTAAGCACCAGCTGACCACTCTTCAACAGCTTCTCTCATGTCTACAATCTCTCTGAACATTGAATCCCATTTCTGTCAGATGTTGCTCCTTAATGTAACAAAAAAGGCCTGTGTACCATTGAATTTGTGGGTCCAAAATTATCTGTGGATGGCATCAGAAAGGTTGTGGGCAGCAGAAAATGTTGCCATGTCTTGCTTGTGGACCAGGTTTTGCATTAGATGAAAGTATGAAAGTAAAGCTGACAATAAGGCAGCAGGAGCTGGTGGAGCTGGTGGGGGGCCTTGATCATGGAAGGGAACATGAGACTGACCATGTCCAAGGATGTCATTAGGAAGGACTACATTGATAACAGGTACAGCTGGTGTCTTGTCTCTGTTAAGCTCATTGATACATGATTGAAAGGGGGGTGAATTTGTAAATTGTAGCAAGGGATTGAGGGTAGACAGAATTGAACATTGGCATTCTGGGTGACATGCCTATGGTGGCAATATCATAGCTACTTACCTGAAAAAACATATTCATATGCAGTCCTATGCATGTGTGTTGCCACTCAAACCATTATTCAGAAGACTTTGTTCAAAAGGGAAGTGGAAGAACCACGACTGCATCCTGGCGGAATGTAGAATTGTCGCTTTTTGCAGATGACCATCCCATGGTAAAAGAAATCGAACCGGAAAGACTTCATCCGAACAAATTCCAAGCGGAGAGCGGTATGCTTCATGGCGAAAGTGACTTGACCCTTGAGCGCCTATCCGCAGGGAACCCGGATCTAGCGAATTATCCAAGTTAATATACGAGCAAATGAAGTGGAGAATATCATGGTGTTCAATTATGACTGACCAACTGACAAATACCCGAAGTGGCGCGAGACACTGAATTCTAAAGGTGTCGAGTCAGTGCGAAATATGGAGGGGGAAGGAGGGCAGAAGGAAGCAAAAGAAAAGCCCGACCCCATGCGTGCGGGAATTTTCCTTCTTCCAAAGTCATAAAGGACAAACATTATCTCGATCCTATCCGCGTACGCCATTGCTCTCGCAACCCCGAAAACAATCCAAGAACGGCAACATTCCTATTGGTTATAACTTTAACAGTGATCAAAGCAACCCAACGACAATAAGATAAAAAATAATAAGAGCACCGAATAGAAATCTAAGATCCAACTCTATGTCCGCTCCACTGCATTCCTGCCTTCCAAACAGATCCCAGACTACCCACGCACAAAGCACAAGACCACCACGACAACGAGCAACAGGGAACCTCGTCATTTCCCAAAACTTCCTACCGTTTCCGCTTAAGGGCCTGACCGCAAGACGCCGTTCTTAATCTCGAACCTGAAAGTGGGGATCCTTTCGTGACGATATTCCCACCCCCAGGGGCATCCCCACCCAACCCACGGTCATCTCCGTCCACTTCCATAGGAAATCCGTGAGTTACTGAGGCAACTCGATCCACGGATCCAAGAATGTATTGGTCGAGTTCAGGTGCAGCTGGGGTGGGGGTGGAGCCTGCCTTAGTATTTGCAGAGAGTGTGGATTCTGGAGCCGAGGTGGTGCCCTCGGTCGCGGGAGCAGACGAAGGCGGTGTTGTGTGTAGGGGGGATGAGGGGGTGGGGGAGGGTTGCGATGGGGAATGTGTCGAGATCGGGGTTGACGTAGGCTCGGAATCGGGTTGAGAATATTTCGATGCAGAGGGAGGTGGAGAAGAAGAGGATGCAACGAATGCGGGGTGCACTCCCTGGACCACAGTATCTCCGTTTCGTACCCGCAACGTGTCTGCGCCTTCGCCAGCTGCATATGCAAGCTCCGTTTCGGATGCAGATGCACCTTCCGCGCCAACAAGAGAACTTGAAACACCAGCCAAAGAACGAGGGCCATTCGGTCTCTTTGCTCGCCCTCGCTGCAATATTCGTTCACTTATCACAGATTCCTCATTTGTTACATCTTCTCTGTCTCCAGTGGTCTCTTCCCCCTCTCCCGTCCCCACTGGCTGACCTGCCTCTCCATCCTGCACATGGACTTCTTCGATGAACAGACCTTTCACGGGTGAGCGAGAGCGGGTGCCGTTGCGGTGTTGGTGTTGGATTTGGGCTGCATTCGGGTTTAGGAGGTATTGGGTGATTGGGAAACACGTCGAGCGGGTGGAGGCGGAGTTGGAGTGAGCATGAGAGTAAGAACATGGGGCACGAGACCGCGATGATGCGGAGGCACGAATGGTATCTTCCGGCGCGAACGAGGCGAGGTCTGCATTTGTGAGGACGGCGAATGCGCGTGCGTGCGAAGGGGGTGGGGTTGGAGGTGTGATTGTTGGGGTGCGTGGTATTGGTGGCACCTGTTGCGAAGTGGGTTAGGAGATATGCAACTTAAGTGAGGGGAAGAGTGGGAAGCAAGACACACATGAGATCGTCTTCTCAGCGCCGAGCGAGTCCAGGATAGACCGTCGAGGTCTGTGAATTCTGTTTTTACAGATTTAAAGCAGCGGAGGAGTGTTTGGCGTTGTTCCTAGGTTAGGATCAGATCGGCGCGTTTTAGACTGTGACAAGGGTACAGACCTCGGTCATCTTGAGTGCTTCGTCATCCTCTAGACGTTGTTCATTCTCGAGAGTGAGAAGTCGTTCTTTGCGCTGTGCGGCACGCGATATGCCTGAGAGGTCACTGGAGGTGCGTTGGATCTTGGACATTATTGGGAGTTTCTGGGGAATGCAGGGAAGTCTTGTCAAAAGACCAGAGTGACAGCGGCAAAGCAACTGGAGTGCAGTGGACAACAGAGGAACAAGAAGGAAGTGGTTTGAAGATCAATAGAAGTCTCGAGTGTGGAAGATTCGTGGATGGTCAGCCACATCCATGAAGAGTTGATCGGCTCGATCGAGTTAGGTCAACATTGCCACGCTGACAATGTTCAAATTTAAGTCGTGCCTGCATTGACGTCCTCCATCTTGTACTCGTTGACCTTCGACTTGAAGTTGGGGTTGTCCATTGTTGCCAAGGATGTCAACTTGAAGGCAAAGATATTCAAGTTGGTACTTACCTAAAATTTATTACATATTTACATCATGATAACATAACAAATTTGTCTCCCTCTAGCGCCCGGCTTACCGCGGATTCTGTCGCCAGACGAAAATTTAGCTGTGAACAATGTACAGCGAGGAAGAGGGAGGGGTAGTTGGAGGTGTCGTGAGTTTTCGAATTCGCGACCTCATTTTTTTACGAGTTCTACACACGTCATCTACGATATTATTTAATCGATTGCTCAAAAATGGAACACAGAAACACGCGAGATGTCGACGTCCTGCCAGTGGGTACGTACGTCTGGGTACAGCGGCGATCCTGAGTTCCCTGTGGACTTCGATAAGCGTTACCACAAACGATACTCGGACGACGAGACCTTCATTGCGAAACACTGCATCACGCTCTGCTTTGCAAAGAACAAGGCTGTCGTGCCCGAGAATGTTCACGGAGGCATCTACTCTGCCGGTGGTATGCTCAAAGCCACGTACGGTGGGGCCAAGCGAGTAGGGAAAAATTGCTCGAGTCGGTATGGTGGAGGGAGAGCTATTGGGAGGTCGTGCTCAAGAAGGACAAGGACGGATGGCTGGAGTGGGGTGGGAATGCCGTAGGTCTTACGACGGTGCTGGACGACAATGGGCACCCGTTCCTGCTGTTCGACTGGAGTCACCCTATCGGCGGGCATGGCAGCTGGTCTGGGTTTTCGTCGGAAAGAAGTTGGTGGAGAGATTCGGAGGATGATGGAGAGGATGAGTCAAGTGGCAGCGAGGACGAGGACAAGGATGGAGGTAGTGCCGAAGAGTGCCAGGTATCCGAGTCTGAGATCGAGACTGCTGGAGGGAAATGGAAAGCGAGCGAAGGTGAAGCTGATGTGAGCAAGCGTCGTCGTGTTGTTCACGTTTAGATGTCGTGATCTTGTCTGCCGGTCAGTTCCCCTCTGCTCCTTCCCTGGCCTGTCCCTGAGCGCTGAACAGTCGGATCCAGAACAATAACATTTCCACCTCGGATCTAATGCTTACCCAGACACGAACTGTTCCTGCCAGTCAGAACCCGACCTTCCTCCCCAAGACATTCCCAATTTGATGTCAATTATTCGGAGACTGATCAGCTCAAGAAACCTGACTTACAGGTGACGCGGCATGATCAAGGACCCCACTGACATGCACAATCCTCCATGGTTTTATTTTATTAACCAACTATTGATCATCTGCAGGTCATTTTCGCAAGTAGTTTCTAATTGCGCAATAGACGGTGAAGGGATATTCCGTTGGGAGTCTAAGAGTCTAAGACATCAGCGTAAGTCCGACTCACTGCCCTCAGCTAATGTCGACCTCCGAGTCGATGTCAATATTGTTACTCACTTGATAATTACTCAAATCGTTAGATTTTGTAGACTACAATGATAATGTTCCATGTATATTGAATACAACTATACATTATTCCACTTTTTAAGCAGCCCCAATCATTACAACTCATAGGTATCATAAATTGAGGAGAGCGGGTGATTCTGAATTCGATTCAGTGACTAGTCACCTTTCAAGCTTGGGCCGAGCCGGAGCGCTAGCCAGGTGAGTCATTGCCAAACTTTTACACTAGCCTATCCATTCCCGATAACAACATGAACGACTCATTTAAGTACTGTCATGTCCATGTATTCATGTGTCCAGACACCCAACTCCTCAACCCCGCCATCTCCGCTGACCGCGAAATACTTTACCGCCGTTTCCACACCTCTCCCCACGGACCCTGTCTCTCGCGACACCTCCCACGCCAGGCAAGCTAGCCTATTCGGCGAGCTCATGCTGCTGAGACTCCACTCCCAAGGGCCCTGGAACCTCTGGTTACAAAGTTACCTTGCGGACGGACATCCCGTAAACATCCGAGACTTCTGCGGCAAGACGCCCCTTCATCATGCCTTGATGACGGACTACGAAAGAGGGGATAAGGTGAGGGCATTAGTGGATGCAGGCGCAGATGTGGCAATGAGGGATTTTGAGGAGCAAACACCTGTTGATGTTGCGAAGAGGGTGGATGAAGGGCTCTTTATCTTTCTTCTGAGGACTTGGCAGAGATCCCACCCTTGACCGCTTAAGTTGGTGCGTGAGCTCGTCCTGCCGCCTCAGAGATACTCGCTGAATGTGCTCCACCCTTTGCCCACCTCTGTTACCTTGACATGCGTTCACAATGAAGGGCGGCGTCAATTCCAAGTAGTTAGTATTTAGATATCTGGTTCACGAGCCATTGTAAGAGGAAGGTACACAATACAAATAGGCCGCTGAGGCACAGATTCACGATTCCTACTACAGTCTAACCATGGGCCAGAGCGAAGTGAAGGCAGCCGTTACTCATATCATTAAAGAATTAGAAACCTATGTACGATTATGAGTGAATGGAGTCAGCAGTGGAGTCTTTCGGCTATGCAGGGCAAAACTGGTGCTGCCAAAATCTAAAATCTATTGAAAGCCGTTCTATTTTCAACATGATATGTTCAATTATTGAGCAGAGCAACCTCATCGTTCTCAGGGGCAATGTTCCAGTCTGATCTGAGTGTCTGAGAGTCATACGCAAAGTCCTGATGAAATGGTTGAGATGACTCAGTATCAAGGACAAGTGAGCACGGATACGTACTGGGAAGGCCTCAAGGCTGCTTGAAGTAGCGTCCCAAGGGAAGCAGTCCGCCTCAAACAAATTTGTGATTTCACTGGGAATCACCATTTGACCCGGTTTAAGCTGTGAAGAAGCAGCTGTACAGCGAATATGATTAGGATCTGCAAGGAAGATGACTTCATGATGAGGTTACTCACGGTTTCGGTTTAACGCCGCGAACTTCACGGCGGTCGAGGCGGTAACCCCAGGTATCACTGTGGAGATGTACTTTAACCTGGCGTCCTCGAATGCTTTTGCCTTCGTAATGTCTGAGGAGTCTTTCACCAAAACATCGGGAATATATGCCTAAAGAAAGCTCAGTCGTCAGCTGCACGAGACAGATGAAACACAGGCATGTCGGTACGTACTTTGCGGATGACATTCCTCCAGTTTCCAGACGATTTAGAATAGATGCCACATATCAGGGGTTTCGTACCAGGGTTTAGCCTCGCGTTGGTGCTGGCGAAAGCGAAGGCACTGCAGAATGACATCAGAAAAAGCAGAGAAATTTGCGATGCGACCATGTGACAGGTAACGAGGACATACGTCACCGGCTCGTCTGCGACGTATAGACCAGGGCCAATCTCAGCTCCAGCTGATGGGCAGGTAGGTGCCAATCCTAAAAAGTCAAGGAAGCTGCTTGTTGTACCAGGTGGCTTCGAAATGTATCCATTATTCATCCAAAAAGTGGCAATGTTCTGAAATTCGACATTAGGCCACGTGGCGTTTTATAAAATCATAAAAGGTTTCTACGTACACTGTTCGTCCCATGCCACCCAATGAACTCTTTGTCATCCCGACTAAAGATCTTCAGGAATCGACGAAGTGCTCGCTTGGCCACAGATCTCCGTTGGATTGGAGGAGGAGGTGCAGTTGGTACAGATGAGCCTGAAGGAAGGGTGAATTGGATCTGGCACTGTTAAGAAATTGTGAGTATGTAATGATGAGAATATGTATAAACATACAGAAGAAGCTGATTCACGAGGGGAGGATGAACTGGAACCACTTGAGGCGCTGGAGGATGTACGAGAAGCACTCAGAGTGCTGGAGGATGCACGGGGACCACTTGAGGCGCTGTAGGATGTACGAGAAGCACTCGGAGTGCTGGAAGATCCCCTAGAGCCAGAAGGCGCACTCGACGACAATTTCGAGGACGTGACTGATGGAGAGGAAGACGAGGGCGACTCGGAAGTTGCAGTTTTTGTGGGTGAGCCCGGCGAGGGAGTAGTTGTCCCGTGCTCAGGTGGACCATTCGGAGTAGTTGTCGCATGCCCAGGTGGGTCATTCAGAGTATTCGTTCCTTGTCCAGGTGGGCCGGTAGGAGTCTTTGTCCCGTGCCCAGGTGGGTCATTCGGAGTATTTGTTCCTTGTCCGGGTGGGCCGGTCGGAGTCTTTGTCCCGTGCCCAGGTGGGTCATTCGGAGTATTTGTTCCTTGTCCAGGTGGGTCATTCGGAGTAGTTGTTCCATGCCCAGGAGTAGTTGTTCCTTGCGAAGGTGGATCAGTCGTAGTTGTTCCTACGAGTACTGTACTTGGAGAATCAGAGGACATATGAGAACTAAATCCACTCGAAGGCTTCACAGGGTTCGGACTCGAACTACCTGGTAAAACTGCGAATGCTGAACTTGAAGCACCATGAGATGGAAGAGAGCTGGCTGCACCGGAAGAAATCACAGGTGCTGAGCTAAATCCACTCGAAGGCTTCACAGGGTTCGGACTCGAACTACCACTAGGCACATGAGAGTTGGGGGCGCTTGGTAAAACTGCAAATGCTGAACTTGAAGCACCATGGGACGGAAGAGAGCTGGCTGCACCGGAAGAAATCACAGATGCTGAGCTAAATCCACTCGAAGGCGTCACAGGGTTCGGACTCGAACTACCACTAGGCACATGAGAGTTGGGGGCGCTTGGTAAAACTGCGAATGCTGAACTTGAAGCACCATGAGACGGAAG
>Ga0210383_10002517_pt1 | contig 16557 bp, 11 predicted proteins | sample IncBWC14OmetaG_FD_160072 | JGI IMG/M metagenome (GOLD analysis project Ga0210383, IMG submission 160072) | Forest soil microbial communities from Barre Woods Harvard Forest LTER site, Petersham, Massachusetts, United States - Inc-BW-C-14-O ...
GGCATTGCCAAGGGACACCTTGTCCGCGAAGTCGATGCCCTCGGCGGAATCATGGGCGAAGTCACCGACGCAGTCGGCATCCAGTTCCGTTTGCTCAACACGTCGCGCGGGCCGGCCGTATGGTCGCCGCGCGCGCAATGCGACAAGCAGCAATACCGCCTCAAAATGCGTGAGGTACTCGAGTCCGAACCCAACCTGCACATCAAGCAAGCCGAAGTTGTGGAACTCGTAGTTGAGGAACTCGCAGGAAACCAGTTACCAGTTACCAGTAACCCACCCGAACTGACGACTGACAACCGACGACTGGCAACTGGTGTCAAGCTGCGCGACGGACGCACCGTTGGCGCGCAAGCTGTCATCATCACCACTGGCACATTCCTCAACGGGCTGATCCATTGTGGCGAACAACAGTATCCCGCGGGACGCAGCGGCGAACCCGCTGCTGTGCTGCTCGGCGAATCGCTCAAGGCGCTCGGACTGCGCGGGTGTCGTCTGAAGACCGGCACACCTCCGCGCCTCGATGGGCGCTCCATCGACTGGTCGAAGTTCGCCGTCCAGCCGGGCGACGAGAATCCGACGCCCTTCAGCTTCCGTACCAAAAAGGTTGCACATCACGACAAGCAGGTGCCGTGTTATATCGCCTTCACGACGGCGGAGACGCATCGCATCCTGCGCGAAAACCTGATGCGCTCGCCTATGTTCAGCGGACAAATCCAGTCCATCGGCCCGCGCTACTGCCCGTCCATCGAAGACAAGATTGCGAAGTTTCCCGACAAGGAAACTCATCAACTCTTCCTCGAACCTGAAGGCCTGAACACGCACGAGATCTACGTCAACGGCATGTCCACCTCGATGCCCATCGACGTGCAGCTCGCGGTCATCAAGTCGATTCCCGGCCTCGAAACCGCCGAGATGCTGCGCCCCGGCTACGCTATCGAATACGACTCCATCGACCCGACCGAACTGGAGCGCACGCTCGAGACCAAAAAGATCGCGCGCCTCTATCTCGCCGGACAAATCAACGGTACCTTCGGCTACGAAGAGGCCGCGTGCCAGGGAATCATGGCGGGCATCAACGCGGCGCTCAAGGTGAAGGACGAGCCGCCGCTCATTCTCGATCGCACCGAGGCCTACACGGCGATCCTCATCGACGACCTCATCAGCAAAGGGACCAACGAGCCGTATCGCATGTTCACCTCGCGCGCCGAGTTCCGTTTGCACCTGCGCATCGACAACGCCGACCGCCGTCTCACCCCGCATGGCCGCCGCGTCGGACTCATCAACGACGCCGCTTGGGCCGACCATCTCGCCAAGCAGGAACGCATGCAGGTCCTGCGCGACGTCCTGGACCGCACGCGTATCAACGCCGAGCTGGCCGCGCGTGTCGCCGACGATCCCACCGCCCTCGCCGTTCTCGAATCGCTGACGAACTCATGCGTAGGTCTGACATTGTCGCAGGTCCTCAAGCGTCCCGAAGTCCAGATCGAACACCTCGCGCCGCTGCTGGCGAAGCTGATGCCGACGTTCTTCGCGAGAGAAGAAATTACCAGCTACCAACTACCGGTTGCCGTGCGCAACGAGCTGAAATCCGTCGAAACCGAAATCAAATACGCCGGCTACCTCGATCAACAGACGAAGTCGATCGAACGGCTGAAGAAGTCCGAGCAGCGCGCCATCCCTGATTGGTTCGATTACGCCAAGGTCTCGGGTCTCTCGCGCGAGATGAACGAAAAGCTCACTCGAGTGCGCCCCCGCACTCTCGGACAAGCGAGCCGCATCCCCGGCGTCACTCCGGCGGCAGTGTCGCTCGTCAACGTCTACATCGAGATCCAATCGCGTCAGCAGGCACAAGCCACTTCGCCAGCCCAATAAAAAAGCGCAATAAAAAGCGTCTGAACCGGGGGTCCGGACGCTCTGGAAGTGGCCGCACTTTACAAGCTATGCAGCGCCTTCTGCTGCTTACTTGGCGCAGCTGGAGTCTTATTCGAAGCGGGCGACTTGTTGCTACCTGCCGCCGGCACTGGCTAGGTCCGCAGTTCAACTACCGTCGCGCCTCCTCCGCCTTCGTTCTGCGGAGGCTCGGCGACTGTGGCAACATGTGGATGAGACTTGAGGAATTCTCGCAGCGCTTTGCGCAGAATGCCCATGCCGCTGCCGTGCACGATGCGCACCCGCATCGCGCCAGAAAGAAACGCGCGATCGATGAACTTCTCCACCGCGCTGGTGGCCTCATCGACATTCTGCCCGATGACGTTGATCTCGGTGGGAACGCTGTCATCTTCGCGGCTTAGCGACACGCCAATGCCACGCGAGCGCGCGGCGGCCACCGGATTGGCACCGGCGCTGACCACCACACTGGCTACGTCGTCACGCGGAACCTTCATCTTCATCGCGCCTACGGAGACTTCGAAAGAATCGTCGTCGAGGTGGCGCAGCACCTTGGCGTTACTGCCCAGCGAGCGCAAACGAACCGTGTCGCCGACTGACACGCTTTGCACCACGTGGGGCTGCGCGTCGCGATCGCCGGTGTCAGAGCCCGTTGTGTGCGCGACGACCGTCGAATCGAACTGCTCACGGAATTCCCTGCGCATCTTGGCGATGCGGCGCTCGGCATCCTTGGAGAGCTTGAGCGCTTGCGCCCGGTCCTGCACCGCGTTGACCGTCTCGCGCGCCTGGTATTCGAAGCTATGCAGCACACTCTCCAGCTTCTTCTCCATCTCGCGGATCTTCTCGCGCTGCTCTTTCTTGCCTTCCAGCTCCAGGTGGTTGCGCGAGCGTGCCAGTTCCTGTTCTTTGGTACGCAGGGCCAGCCGTTCCGCGTCGAGTTCGCGCAACTGCTCGTGCAGGCGATCGAGAAAGCGGGAGACATCGTGGGTTTGGGTGGTGAGTTTTTCTCGTGCTTCGCTGACGATCTGCGGATTCAGTCCAAGTTGTTGGGCGATGTTGATTCCTGCCGACGCGCCTGGCACTCCCATTCGCAACTCGAACGTCGGAGCCAAGGTTCGCTCATCGAAGCCGACGGCTGCATTGAGCACTCCCGGCGTGTTCGCGGCGTATACCTTGAGCGCGGTGTGGTGCGTAGAGACGATGCTCACGCATCCGGCGCGACGGAAGAAGTCCGCGATCGAGACAGCCAGTGCAGCGCCCTCTTCGGGGTCGGTGGCGGATCCGAGTTCGTCAAGCATCACTAGAGAGTCGCGGGTCGCGTGGTGCGAGATGAAATCGATGTTGGTGACGTGCGCCGAAAACGTCGACAGGTTCTGCTCGATGGATTGGTAATCGCCGATGTCAGCGAACACACCGTCGAAGATGGGCAGTTCGGCGCGCTCGGCAGGAAGCGGAATCCCCGACTGCGCCATTAGCGCCATCAAGCCGACGGTCTTTAGCGCGACCGTTTTCCCACCAGTGTTAGGGCCGCTAATGATTAGCTGGCGGTGCTGGTCATCGAGTTCGACGCTCAGCGGCACTACCGCGACGCCTTTGGGCTTGAGCGTGCGTTCCAACAGCGGATGGCGGGCGCTGCGCAGGACGAACACTTCGGATGGCGAGTCCGGCGTGGGGGAATCGGTTGCGATGAATTTCACGGCCACACAGTTGTAGTCCTGGGCGAAACGCGCCTTGGCGAACTGCAGCTCCAACTCGCTCAGAACTCCGACCGCAGCCTCGAGTGCAACTGCCTGTTCGCCGATGCGCGACGTCATCTCCAGAAGAATGCGGTGGATTTCAGCCTGCTCTTCGTCGTGCAGCCGTACCAGCTCGTTGTTCAGCTCGATGGTCTCGAGCGGCTCGATGAAGACAGTCTGGCCACTGGAAGACGCCCCGTGAGCGACGCCCTGCACACGCCGCCGCTGTTCGACCTTCACCGGAATCACGAAGCGCTCGCCTCGAATGGTGACCAACTCGTCCTGCACAGCCCCACCATCGGAGAGCCGGCGCAGGTACGACTGCAGCGACTCTTGGATCGAACGCCGCTGACGTTCGATGTCGCGGCGGATGCGGGCCAACTCGGGCGAGGCGCGGTCGTCGAGCGTGCCGTCTGGAAGGATCTTGTTGCGGAAGTAGCGCAGCAGGGGCGTAAAGTCGGCGATACCCTGCGAAAGCTCACTGATCGCGGCCCACTTGCCTTCGATCGCGACCGGCGGATGCAACGCGATTTCACGCCACTCTGACGACCGGTCGGCCAGTAGCAACACGTCGCGGATTTCGGTCAACTCCAGGGCCGCGCCCTGAATGCGCGACTTGTGCAGGAGCGGCGTGGGATCGAGCAGCCCATGAAAATCGAATCGACCGCCGTTGCGAAGGTATCCGCGAAGCTCTTTGGTGAGCTGTTGTTGGCGCTCGATCCAATCGCGGTCGCGTGAAGGGGCGAGAGCAGCGATCCGCGCCTGTCCGAGCGGGGAAGCGGCGTACGCTGCGAGCAGTTCGCGTAGGTGATCGAACTCGAGCACGCGGTCGCTGGTGTGCGGGATGGCTTCGGGAACCGTCATCGAAAATCAACTAATCGTACAGGAGCGAAGCGCGGGCGTGACACTTCTGCCCTGCGGCGTATCAATAGTTTGTTCATGGTCAAGCTCACGCGAGGCTACCCTCTCGCGCTAAGGTGCGATTACACTGGTGCGGTAGTTCGCCATTCATCAATACGAGGGAATTATGCCGTCCAATGTGTCTGATGCGTTTGTGTTCTTTGGAGCCACCGGCGACCTGGCCCACAAGAAAATCTTTCCGGCGCTGCAAAGCATGATCAAGCACGGCTTTCTCGAGGTTCCGATCATAGGCGTCGCCAAGTCGGGCTGGACGCTTGAACAACTGCAGGAGCGCGCCCGGGACGGCATCACCCAGTTCGGTGGAGGTGTTGATGAAGCCGCGTTCAAGCGCCTGTGCGAGCTCATGCAGTACATCGACAGTGATTACAACGACGCCAACACCTACACGCAATTGCGCCAGAAGCTGGGCTCGGCGGAGTCGCCGACGCATTATCTGGCGATTCCTCCCACCATGTTTCCCGTGGTGGTGAAAGGACTGGCCGCAGCGGAGTGCACCAAGAACGCTCGCGTGGTCATCGAAAAGCCGTTCGGCCGAGACCTCGTGTCGGCGCGCAAGCTCAACGACACGCTGCACCAGGCGTTTCCCGAAGATCACATCTTCCGCATCGACCACTACCTGGGCAAAGAAGCGGTGGAGAACCTGTTGATTTTCCGCTTCGCCAACAGCTTTCTGGAGCCCATCTGGAACCGCAATTACATCCACAGCGTGCAGATCACCATGGCCGAGTCGTTTGGCGTGGAAGGCCGCGGAAAGTTTTACGAAGAGGCCGGCGCCATCCGCGACGTGGTGCAGAACCATATGCTCGAGGTGGTGTCGTACCTGGCGATGGAGCCTCCCACCACCATGTATCCCGAATCGGTGCGCGATGAACAAGTGAAAGTGTTTCGCATGATTCCGCCGCTTAGCCCGGCGAACATCGTGCGCGGGCAATTCAAGGGTTATCGGGACGAGCCCGGAGTCAGTCCGCAATCCGATGTCGAGACGTTTGCGGCTGTGCGCTTGGAGGTGGATTCCTGGAGATGGTCGGGAGTGCCGTTCCTCATCCGCGCAGGCAAGGAACTGCCGATCACCGCGACCGAGGTGTTCGTGAAGCTGCGCAAGTCTCCGCTGGCCAAGACGGGCACGGACCGCAATTATTACCGCTTCAGGTTGGGCCCTGACTTCGAACTGAGTGTGGGTGCCCGGGTGAAGCGTCCTGGGCCGTCAATGGTTCCCATGCCGGTGGAACTCACCGCTGTGAAGTTCGCCGCTAGTGCCGAGATGGAAGCTTACGAACGGCTGCTGACCGACGCCATGAAGGGCGACCAGTTGCTGTTTGTTCGTCAGGACGCGGTGGAAGCTGCGTGGGCGATCGTCGAGCCTATCCTCGGCGATTGTTGCCCGGTAGAGAACTACGAGCCTGGTACGTGGGGGCCCCCCGACGCGCGCGAATTGGCGGCCGACATTGGCGGCTGGCACGATCCTGAGTAAGCGACTACGAAACGCGCGATCCTGACACAAACGGATTCCCCGCGATCACGAACCGCAAGGGCTCGTCGATTGCCTTCTTGATGCCAATGCGCGGGGTGGCCGCGATCCGTGCGGGTCGATAGCCGTCATCGGCAAACCACAAGTCCGAGCGAGGATCCGTCAAGTCCTTTCCGTTGTCGCGCGGACGAGTGATGTCCAGCGCTTCCGACATTCTTCCTGGCCCGCTGGAGATAAGCCGCAACTGCGCGACACTCGGCTCAGCTGAAAGGTCGATTCCGCGAGCCTCAGCCATTTCCTTCAATCGAAACACCGGCTCGAGGGCGCGAAACAAGACGCCCTCACCTTTGCCGTCAGGCGTACAGGAGACGTTCGTACAGTAGTGATTACCGTAAATGAAATAAACGTAAGCGTGACCAGGCGGTCCGAACAGAACGGCATTGCGGGCCGTGCGTCCCCTGAAAGCGTGAGCAGCAGCGTCGGCAGCGCCGAGGTAGGCTTCGTCTTCGACAAGGCGGCCGGCCAGCAGTTGTCGGCCATCGCGGCGAATAAGCAATTTGCCCAGCAATTCGCGTGCAACCGTAACCGCGTCACGAGCGAAGAAGTCGCGCGGGAGTCGCGGTGCGGCACGCAGAGACTTCGCGGTGTGGACAGCTGAATCGGCGAGGCGCTGAGTAGGCATGCGAGCTGACTACGGCTGCTTGACGGCGATCATGCGTAGGCGCTTGTAGTCCACAGTCCATACGCCGTCGTGGAAAAGCGACGGTCGCGCCAAGTCCTCGATGCGGCGCATCAGTTCTTCGCGCTGCTCCGGCCGCAACACGTTGCTGGCGAACATGCCGAACATCTCCAGCCAGGTGCGCAGACCTCGCTCCCCACCTTCGAGTGGCGTCGGCCGATCGAACAGCACAGCGAACGTCACCTGAAGTCCGCGCGACTCGAGCATGGGTGCATATTCGCCAATCGAGGGATAGAACCACGGCGAGAGTTTCTCGGGATTTGGCACTCCCATGTCAGTTAGCGCCTGTATCGCAGCGTTCCAGATTTGCTGGATGTTGCCGCGTCCGCCCATCTCGAAGACCAGGCGCCTACCCGGCTTCAAGGCGCGAGCAATGGCTGTGATGGCACCCTCCTGATTGCGGACCCAATGCAGGGCGGCGTTCGAGAACACTGCATCAAATTCGTTGTCGTAGTTCGCGGTCGCAATATCGGCCACTTCGAATTGCAGCGCTGGAAAGTTCGTACGAGCGGACGCAATCATCTCCTCAGACTGGTCGACCCCGACGACCTCGGCCCCGGACTTTGCGATTTCAGCGGTGAGTTGGCCGGTGCCGCAGCCGACATCCAGAATGCGTTCGTCTGCCTGTGGCGCCAGCATGGTCAGCAGGTCGCGGCCGAATTGCCAGACGAAAGCATGGCTCGATTGATAGAGCTCCGTGTTCCAGGTAGAGGTGAATTGCGCCATGAATTTCATTGTAGCGGCGCTGCCGCCGACCTGTCGGCTCAACCCGCTGGAGTGCCCGCATCCGATACAATCAAAAGGACTCATGAACAAGATGATCTTTGCCAACCTGGTGCACCGGCCGTTCCGCACCATCATCAGCGTGGTTGCGGTAGCGGTGGAAGTCACCCTGATTCTGCTCATCGTCGGCCTGTCCATCGGCATGCTCAACGACGCCAAGAACCGGCAAGTCGGCATCGGCGCCGACATCATGGTGCAGCCGCCGGGTTCGTCACTCCTGATGGGCGTCAGCGGCGCACCGGTCTCCATCAAAGTGGCTGACGTGCTGCGCAAGCTCGACCACGTAGTGGCCGTGGCGCCCGTCGTCACCCAGCTTTCAACGGGCGGAACCCTCGAAGTCATCGATGGCATCGACCTTAAATCATTTGAGGCGGTCGGAGGCCCAATCCATTACCTGTCGGGAGGACCGTTCCAGGGCCCGAACGACATGCTTATCGACGACTACGTGGCGGCGGCCAAGCACCTGAAAGTGGGCGACACCATTGAATGGCTGAACCACACGTTCCGCGTTGCCGGAGTGGTGGAGCACGGTCGTGGCGCGCGCAAATTCGTACCCATCAGCACCCTGCAAGACCTCATCGGGGCGGACGGCAAAGCCTCGATCTTCTACATCAAGCTCGACAACCCAAACAATGCGGATGCGGTGGTGCGCGAAATCAAGAACATTCCCGGCATGGAGCAGTACGGCGTCCACTCGATCAAGGAATACCTCAGCCTGATGAGTTCCAGCAGCATCCCAGGGCTTTCGACGTTCATTGACGTCGTCATCGGGATCTCGATGGTCATCGGCTTCATCGTCATCTTCCAGGCAATGTACGCTGCGGTGATGGAGCGCACGCGCGAGATCGGCATCCTGAAGTCGCTGGGCGCAGGCAAGCTCTACATCGTAAATGTCATTCTGCGCGAGACGCTGCTCATTTCGATTGGCGGCATCATCCTGGGGATCGCGGTGAGCTACGCGGCACGCACCGCGCTGCATCAGAAGTTCCAGACGCTGCCCATCCTGATTACCTCAGAGTGGCTGGTGCGAGCGACGATCATCGCCATCATTGGGTCGCTGCTGGGAGCGATCTATCCGGCGCTGAAGGCCGCACAAAAGGACCCGATCGACGCGCTGGCGTACGAATAGCGGGCGGATGATCCGTGTTGAGGCCGCTTGTGATGCGGCGTGGAGACTGGTTCGTCAGTCAATCCGAGATTGAGTATTCGCCCGTGGTTCCCTGATAGCTAAAGTGCCATCGTCTCAATAGATCGCGTCCGATCAAGCACGAGATCGGTTGGCCTGGCAACTTGCACCCTACGACTGGCACCACCTCGTAACCCTTCAGGCCAGTTCCCGGAAAGTTCATGCTGGCAGCGTATTGCGGGCATCTAACTTGGTTGCCTGCAACACAAAGTTCCACGAATCCTGTAGGCCTTAGTTTCCAGGTAGCGGCTACCTCTGGATTCACGACGGTCAACGACGCCCCAGTGTCGATAAGTGCTCGCATCTCCAGTGGGGCAGGAAATTCGAAGCCCAAGGCCTCTGCTTCCTTCCGGTCGGGTAGTGGAACCCCCACAGTGACACTAATGCGGGGGCCCTCTTGTTGCAGTTCTCGGGGACTGCATTTATCCCGATATACGGCTATGAGAGCCTCCGGCGTCAGTAAATGAAGAATACGGGTTCGACTGCGGAAACTTGCTTAACCAAGAACTGACTTTTCACGCCGAATGTTTGAAGTCCGGCTTTGTACGCATCCTCGTACGTCTCATAGAAACCTACTAGAGCGCGTTTACAGACGAGGACGAATTCGTCGCGATGCTGGTTGGCCCACTCAGATCGATTCGCCTCGAAGAAGCTGTAGTCGATCGACAAACTGTCTGCGTGCGCGGCCATAGTTGCCTCCTCTGAATCTTACTTACTCTCAGCCCGCAATTGATGCACAAGATATTGGATACATGGCTATCGCCTGCCCCAATTCCTTGTGTGTATCTTAAGCTACATGTAACTTAAGATACAATCAAGTGATTTTTTACTGGCCCAAAATGAAACGCACCCCAGAAGACACTGAGTTCGCGGCTCTGTTTGGACGAGAGCTGAAACGTAAGTACGATGAAGCAAAGAGGCGCGGTATGACTGACGCCGGATTTGCTGAATCAATCGGGGTGGTACGAGCGCAGCTGGATAAATATGTTCGAGGTGAGGCAGTTCCAGGAATTAGGACGATCGCTCTTGCAAAACGAAAATACGGGATCTCTGTACCCTACGATGGCATCGTCGTTTCCAAAACAGGCAGGCGACGTCAACGTTCCGGCCCGTCTGCGGATCAACTGGAATTGCCGTTTGTGATCTGGGCTGAGGGTCCCGGTGAGTTTGATCTTAAGCTACGGCCGGTCTCAACTCGCAGGTTCGCGTTAGATCTGGTCATCAAAAGAAAGACCGGCTAGGAACCGCGAGCGATGGCAGGCCCTTGTTTCAGCAATCGTGCTTCCTCAAATCCGCATCGGCATCACGACGTACCGGTACTTGAAGCCGTCGTCGCTACCGTCTTCGGGACGCATCTGGCCGGCTGATTGGGCGTCTTTGAACTCCAACCGGACCTCGCCTGCGCTTTGGGCCTTCAGGAAGTCGATCAAGTACTCGGAATTGAACCCGATGGTCATCGGATCGGCGGTGTAGGCGGTCTCGATGGAATCTTCTGATTCGCCGGCTTCGGTGGACGACGACGAAATCTTCAACTCGTTCTTGTCGAGTTTCATGCGGATGGCCCGCGAGCGCTCGTCGGCGAACTGGGCCACGCGCTGGATCGCGGTGTTGAGATCGTTGCCGTGGACGACAACTGACTTGGTGGTCTCGCGGGGCAGCACGGCCTCGTAGTTGGGGAATTGTCCGGTCAACTGGCGCGAGGTCAGCAGGCGCTCGCCGATGCGGAAGAACAGCGTCGAATCATCCTTGGCAAACTCGACCTGCTCGACGTCGCTGTTCTGCAGCAGCGAGTAAAGCTCGCTCATGGCCTTCTTCGGAACCAGCGTCTTGTTCTCGCCGGCCACGTCGAACGTTTCGCCTGTTTTTTCGATGTGCGCCAGGCGATGGCCGTCGGTAGCGACCATGGTGATCGACTCCGGCTTCAGCACCATGAGCCCGCCATTTAGTGTGTAACGCGACTCTTCGTTAGAAATCGCAAAGATCGTTCTGCCAATCATGCTGCGCAGGGTTTGAGCGGGAATCTTCACGCTGCCGGACGCCGGGAACACAGGCAGCCCCGGAAAATTCGCCCGCGCCATGCCGACCATCTTCGTGTTCGAGCGCCCGGAACGAATATTGACCCAATGGTTTTCCAGCAGCTTGATGGAGATATCGCCATCGGGCAGCAGCTTCACGTAGTCATACAGCTTGCGGGCGGGAATGGTGCAGGCACCTTCGCGCTTGACCTTGGCCGCGCACGAGGTCCGCAGGCTCAGATCAAGATCGGTGGCAGTAATCGTCAGCCGGTCATTGGCGGCTTCGAATAAAAAATTAGACAGGATGGGAATCGTCGTCTTACGCTCGACCACTCCCTGCGTGGCAGTCAGTTCCTTGAGCAATTCAAACTTGCTGACGCTGATTTCCATCGCAGTTCCCTGGATCGCTCCAGTTGCTTCCGCAGCCATAAGTTCCACCTTGGAGTCGCGTCCTGGCGCCGGGACCTTCATGGTGGCGCAGCCAGGATGGTACGAGAGCCCGCGACTTCTGCATTTCCTTATATCAAATAAGAATCTTATAAAACAGTAGTAACAGTAGACACACTGGAAAAGTGGAAAAGCACGGCATAACCGCTGCCTGAAAGCGCTTCAACCGATTCCCGAGGCACCAAAACTCCGGCCGCATTCTGTGCTGCCTGTGCTGAACCGGGGTCCCAAAAAAGTTTATTCCGCCTCTTGCACGCCGTTCACAATCTGTCCACAGCCCGGGTCAAGGAAAACAGCTTCCAAAAGTGAAAAACCGCACCAAGGGCACGGTTTATCCGCCGAGAATCTCGGTGAGTTTGTTCAGCAGTCTGTTTAAATCCTTGTCGGTTTTACGCAACTCGGTAATCTTCTCGACCGAATGGAGGACTGTGGTGTGGTGCTTGCCGCCGAACTGGCGGCCGATTTCCGGCAGTGACGCTTCCGTCAACTGCTTTGCCAGGTACATCGCAATCTGGCGCGGATAGACGATGGAGTGCGAGTTGTTCTTGGCCTTGATTTCAGCCGGGCGCAACCCGAACTGGTCCGACACCGCACGCTGGATCGACTCGATGGTTACCTTGCGGATCTGCGAATCGATGAGGTTCTTCAGCACCTCTTGCGCGGTCAGCATACTCAGCTCACCTCCCGTCAGCGACACATAAGCCGCCAGCCGGATCAGCGCGCCTTCCAACTCGCGTACGTTGCTGCGGATGTTCGACGCCATGTAGAGTGCGACGTCGGTGGGCAGCATCACCGGTATGGACTCAGCTTTCTTCTGCAGAATGGCCACTTTGGTCTCAAGGTCAGGCGGCTGGATGTCGGCGATCAGTCCCCACTCGAAGCGGCTGCGCAAGCGGTCCTCAATCTCGGCCAACTCCTTCGGCGGACGGTCGCTGGCGATGACGATTTGGCGCATCGACTCGTGCAACGCGTTGAAGGTGTGGCAGAACTCCTCCTGCGTGCGCTCTTTGCTCACCAAAAACTGGATATCATCCACTAGCAGCACATCCATGTTGCGGTACTTGTCGCGGAAGCTGGTCATCTTGTTGTTCCGCAACGCATTGATCATCTCGTTGGTGAACTTCTCGCCCGACATGTAGCAGATGGCCATCTGCGGTTCGCGCTTCTTGATCTCATGTCCGATGGCTTGCATCAGGTGGGTCTTACCCATGCCGACGCCGCCGTACAGGAAGAGCGGGTTGTAAGCCTTGGAGGGGCGCTCGGCCACCGCACGCGCCGCCGCATGTGCAAACTGGTTACCCGAGCCGATGACGAATCCGTCGAAGGTGTACTTGGGATTCAGTTGCGAGGCGCCGTCCCAGTCGAAGCGCTGCTGTCGCGCGGAAGCAGCGGCGCTACTCTCGTTCGAACCGGCCGGTTCGGCGAACGCCTCGCCATGGCGAACTTCGCCACCGCGCTCCGGCTTGGCAGAGCGCTGCTCGACATCGGTGACAAACTCGACGTCTTGGTATTCAAGGCCAAGGTTCTCGATGGCCTCGCTGATCAAGTCGCCGTACTTCTCGCCGATGTGGCAGAAGTCAGGGTTCGGGACCTTGACGAACAGCGTCGGTCCGGCCGAATGACTGAAGCGGGTTGGTTTGAGCCACGTTTCGTAGGAGTGCCGGTTGACTTTCTTTTCCAGCGCATCGAGTACGAGGACCCACGGATTGGGAGAGGTCGATCCGAAATAAGACATAGCAAAATAACCCTGGAGGCAATCGCTGCCTCGAATCGGAACCACTAGTATTCAGGGGGGACAAGTGCCAGCAAAGCCACAATCCACCACACGATTCAGGAGATAGTTAAGATCCGTAACCGAAGAGGCCACGGCAAGAACCTGCATTTCATGAGAGAGTGCGTGAAATGTTTTCTCTGTGGCTGCATGGCATCCTAGCACGAAAAAACATATGCACAAGATGACGTTGCACCGTGCGCGGGCAGCACTCTTCGCGAGTGATTGATTTCGTGAATGTTACTGGCGAAAAAATATTTTGCTGCAACACTCGTGGTGCAAATCGACGCGGGCGCAAAAATTCTGCGCTCCGCACGGGATACTAACCTCATGTGGAGCACGAATGTTACCAGCGAAATCGATGCAATCCGCCCGCTTGCGGCTGAGGCAAGCCAGACGGTATACTTTGAGTTTGTCCCTGTTAACTTTTGACCAGTGAGGAGCAGTAGTTTCGCATGCCGAAGCGCACATTCCAACCCAACCGTCGTCGCCGCTCAAAGACGCACGGATTTCGTTCCCGTATGAAGACCAAGAGCGGACGTGCGGTAATTTCGCGCCGCCGCGCCAAAGGTCGCAAGCGCGTCGCCGTGAAGGCCGGTTTCCGCGAATAGCGGAGGCCGTTCGTCCGTGTACGCACCGTCACCAGTTCAGCCAAAGCAGTTGGGCCGGCGAAAAGCCTCTACCGGATTCCGATTTGAGGGTAACGAGCGGCCTGGTAACTGTTGACCGATGCCTGCCGTGACTAGTCCTGATCGTGCATTTGCGAAGTCGAAGCGCCTATTGCGGCATGCGGACTTTCAGCGCGTGTACAAGTTGGGCCGCCGCCAGTTCACCGGTAGCATGACGGTATTTTTCCTGCGGCGCGCGCCTGATCCAGCGACGGACCATAGTCCTTCGCTGCGTGTAGGATTCACCGTAGGAAAGGTTCTGGGCGGTAGCGTCGAACGCAACCGCATCAAGCGCCGCATGCGGGAAGCCGTGCGGACTTCGTGGCCTGAGACGGAAGCGCCGGTGGACGTGGTGTTCCACCCGCGAAAATCAGTACTCAAGTTGCCGTTTCCCGAAGTAACCAGAGAAGTGGCCCGCGGTTTACAGTTAGCCGTGCAACGCGCCCGCGAAGCGAAGCCGGCGAATCAGGTGCAGGTGGAAGACAAATGAAAGCGGTAATGCAGGCTGGATTACGCGGTTACAAGCGGTGGATTTCCCCGATGCTGCCGCACGCCTGCCGCTTCGAGCCCACCTGTTCCGAGTACGCGCTGGAGGCCCTGGAGCGCCACGGAGCGTTACGCGGTTCGTGGCTTGCACTCGCCCGCCTGGCGCGCTGTCACCCGCTGGCGCGGGCTGGTTATGACCCGGTACCTTCGGGAAACAACAGTTCGAAGTCGTGTTGCGATAGTGTTGAGTCTGCCCCGATGGGCGCTGCCCCGGAATCCATAAGCCGCCGTTACTGAATGGAACGTCAATTTGCCCGAGTATAAGAATCCCCAACAAGAGCCCGGCGGCCAGAGCAATATGCTGCTCGTGATGATGGCAGCCTTCGCGCTGATCCTCATCGCGCAATTCGTTTTCTTCAAAAATAAGCCGACTACTCCGGCGCCGGCACAGCCGGCAAAAACAGCCAAAGCTCCTGAAGCTCAGCCGCCTGCTGTGGTCGGAGCCGACACCGCCAAGTCATCGAGCGCGCCGGCGGTACCGGCACAAGCTGCAAGTGCCGAAACCGAGACCGTGGTCGAGAACGACCTCTATCGCATCGTCTTCACCAATCGCGGCGCGCAGGCCAAGTCGTGGGTGCTGAAGAAGTACAAGGACGAAAAGGGCCATCCGCTTGACCTGGTAAATCCCGCCTCATCCAGCTTTGGACTTCCCCTGAGCCTGTACACGTACGACCAAGCGCTCCGCACCAAAATCAATTCGGCGTTGTACATCCCCACCGCCGGCGAATCGACCACCGCCGTTACCGTGCCCGGCGAGCTTGGCTTCGTTTATTCCGACGGCGCGGTTACTGTTCGCAAGACGTTTCGCTTCGATCGCAGCTATGTAATTTCGCTGGAAACCGTCGTGACCGTGAATGGCCAGCCAGTGCAGGCGTATCCAGCGTGGCCCGCGGGATTCGGCGATCAAGGCACTGGACCATCGTTCGCGTCCGCGCGCGTCGATTACTACGCTGGCGACAAAGTCGAACGCCTGGCAGCGAAAAAGATCAGCGGCGGTAACACCGTCCGCGGTCCCTTGATGTGGGCTGGCGCGCAGGACCAATACTTCGCGGCCATCTTCTTGCCCGACACTCCCACCCAGGCCGCGATGGTCACCTTCCACGATCAGATTCAGGTCCCGAAGGATCCGGCCAAGCCCGATCCTAATAACCTCGTCAAAGTGGATGTACTCGGTGCGGCGGTAGGCGATGTTGACGGCACGACTCGCGAACGGTTGTTCGTGGGGCCCAAAGCGCTGGATGTTCTGAACACTGTTCATTCCAACCCGCTGAACGGCGAGTCCGGCGGCCCTGACCTGACCCACGTAGTCGATTTCGGTTTCTTCAGCCTCATCGCCCGCCCGCTGTTCCTCTGGCTGCTGTGGACGCACGACCATATCGCCGCCAACTGGGGCGTGTCGATCATCATCCTGACCGTCATCATTAACCTGGCGCTCCTGCCGCTGCGCATCACCAGCATGAAGTCGGCGCTGAAGATGCAGAAGCTGCAGCCGCAGATGAAGGCCATCCAGGAGCGGTACAAGAAGTATCCGTTGCGCGATCCACGGCGCGCCGACATGAACGCCGAGATCTCCGCGCTGTACAAAGAACATGGCGCCAATCCGGCAGGAGGCTGTCTGCCGCTGGTGATCCAGATGCCGTTCTTGTTCGCGTTCTACTCCATGCTCGGCATCGCCATCGAACTGCGCCAGGCGCCATTCCTTTGGCTGCACGACCTGTCGTCGCCCGACAAGCTGTTCATCCTGCCGGTCCTGATCGTCATCAGCACGCTGTTCGTCCAGAAAATGACGCCCAGCGCGGGCATGGATCCGGCGCAGCAACGCATGATGACCATCATGATGCCGCTGATGCTGGGCTTCTTCAGTTGGTCGTTGGCCTCGGGACTGAGCTTGTACTGGGTGGTCGGCAACCTCATCGCGATCGTGCAGCAATACGTAATGAACCACACTGGCCTGGGCAAAGAAATGCGCGCCGAGGCCGAAAAACGCGCCCGCAAGGCCGCAAAGTAGCACATGCGATGCTAGCTTCGAGTTGGCTGTGTTCCGCCGAATGGTTGGGTAGAGCGGCGCTTCAGCACCGCGTAGACGCACTTTTTTGAGAATGGAGCCGGCTTCAGCCGGCGGCACGAACACGGACTCGTAAGCGCCTTGATCTGTAGAGTCGACTATTTCACCATGCCGATAACCGACAAGATTGCCGCCGCCAAAAGAATCAGCGAACTGCTCAACGGAATCATTGCCACCGGCGACTTCCGCCTTCGCTACAAGATTATGGTCGATCCGCCGTCTGCCGAACTCGACTTCGACAAGCCGGTGATCAAAGTGGATCTTTCGGGTGCCGACAGCCCGCTTGTGAAGGAACGCGGCGGCGACCTGCTGCGCGCCTTCGAGC
>Ga0210383_10002518_pt1 | contig 16555 bp, 12 predicted proteins | sample IncBWC14OmetaG_FD_160072 | JGI IMG/M metagenome (GOLD analysis project Ga0210383, IMG submission 160072) | Forest soil microbial communities from Barre Woods Harvard Forest LTER site, Petersham, Massachusetts, United States - Inc-BW-C-14-O ...
CATTGGAGGGCGCGGGCTTCCTCCGTCCTCACGCCGGTGAGCAGGCTGAGGGTAACGTCAGCCACATTGCGGGCGACCATGTCGCGGGCCTGGGCTTGCGCAGGCCTAGCCTGAGTCAGCGCTGCCGTGCGGAGGGTGCGAGCAGGCCCAGGGCGCGGGCGGACTCGACCGCTTCGGCCCGGCTGTGCGCGCTGAGTTTGGCGTACAGGTTGCGCAGGTGGGTCTTGACGGTGCTCGTCGATACGGACAGCTCGCCGGCGATCTCCGGCGCTGACAGGTGGGTCGGCAGGTAGCGCAGCACGCGGATCTCGCTCTTGCTGAGCGGGTCGAGCGGCGGCCGCGGCCCGGCGCGCGGCGGCTCGGGCCGGTTCCCGGCCAGCAGGTCGCGAATCTCGGCGATCAGTGCCGCGTGCGCGGTGCGCTGCCGGGCCTGCCGCTCGAGCAGGCCCGGTGCGGGGTGCAGCAGGAACCACAAGAGCGCCCCGTCGGGTTCGGCGAGATCGAGCGAACGCTCCAGAGCGTGCCCGGCGGCGGCCGGATCGCCGAGCGCGTCCCGGGCGATCGCCTCCAGAAGGAAAGCCTCGGCCAGCCAGGACCTCCAGCCGCCCTGGATGGAGCCGTCCAGGACCGGCGCAAGCGCGGCGGTTGCCGCGGCCGGGTCGTGCTGGGCGAGCCGCAGCGCCGCCGCGGCGATGCGCATCTCCCGGCGGTCGCGGTCGCGTTCGCTGAGATCGGCGAGCGCCCGCTCGGCGCGCTCGGTGTCACCGAGCCGTACCAGGGCGAGCATGATCCAGGCTCGCAGCGGCCTGGCGAGCGGGTTGGGTCCGGCCAGATGCTCGGCGGCCCGGAACGCGGACAGCGCGCCGGCGGCCCCGCCGCGCCCGAGCTCGAGCTGGCCGCGGACGTAGTGGCCCCCCAGCGCCGACGCCGGGTCCGCCTCCGCTCTGAACGTCCGCTCCGCACGCTGCACCCAGGTGTCCGCCTCGTCGAGCCGCCCCTGCCACGAGAGCGCGGATCCCAACGTGATGGCGGCGAAACCGGCAAACAGATCGGCGGTCCAGCCGTGCCGCTCGGCTAGATCGATCGCCTGCCTGCTGAGCTCCGCGGCCCGCGGCAACCGCCGGCTGAGCTCCATCTCCGCCCGGTACACCAGGCCCATGAACTCCAGATACGGCCATCGGATCTGGCGCGCCAGCGCGACCGCCTGGTCCAGGTGACACCCGGCCGCCTCGAAGCGGCCGGTCCAGGTCTGGGCGTTGCCGATTTCGAGTAGCGCCAGCGTACGCAGCTCTTCCCCGCCCCACGCCAACCTCCCCGCTCCCCCGACAGATACCTCGTTCATGGGCCGTGCCGCCTCCGGGGCCTCGGCCGCCGCTAGCAGCCGCTGCGCCTGCTCGGCCCGCGCCCACTGGTCGCCGCTGCGCCCGTACAACAGCAGCCGGACCACCCCGAGCAGCACCTGCGCCTGCCGGCGCCGGCTGAGCGGTACCGACGCCTGCCCGCGCTCTGCCACGTCCAGGTACCGTTCCGCCGCCAGCAGCGAACCCTGGGCCAGCTCGTCGGCCGCCGCCACGGCCGCCAGCTCGGCATCTGCAAAGGAGGCTGCGGCGGGGAACCCGGCCAGCAGCGCGTGCACAGTTGCCGTGCGACCGCCCAGTTTCAGGGCCGCCCAGTGATCGGCCAGCAGGCGGGCGGCCCTGTCCCAGTCCTGCGCCGCCTGGGCATGGTGGACCGCCTCCACCGGGAACCCGTGGTCCGCAAACCAGCCGGCCGCCAGCTCGTGCAGCGCGGCCACCTCTCGGGGCTCGGTCCGGCGTAGCTCCAGCTGCAGCAGGTCGGCGAACAGGTGATGGTAACGGAACCACGACCGCGCCACATCCAGCGACACCACAAACGCGTTCGCCTCTTCCAGATCCTGCAGCACCCGCTCCCCGCCCGAGCCTCCCGTCAGCAGATCGGCCAGCTCCCCGTTGACGCGTTCCAGCACACTGGTCCGCAGCAGCAGCCGCCGCACCTGCTCAGGCTGCCGCTCCAGCACCTCGGCCAGCAGGTACTCGGCCACCGTCCGCGCGCTGCCGGAGAACTCCTCGGCGAACCGTTCCGGATCCGGATGCCCGGCCAGCGACAGCGCCGCCAGCCGCAGCCCCGCCACCCACCCCTCCGTCCTGTCCATCAGCAGCGCTAGCGTCGGCTCCGGCAGCTGCACCCCCGCCGCCTCGAACAATGCCCGCGCCTCGGCGGCAGTGAACCGCAGATCGTCCGCGCGGATCTCGGTCAGCTCGCCCTCCAGCCGCAGCCGGTGCAGCCCCAGCCGCACGTCATGCCGGGTGGCCATCACGAACCGCAGCTCCGCCGGTGCCCGCATCACCAGCAGCTCGAGCTGCCGCCGCGCCTGGTCCGAGTCGAGCTCATGCAGATCGTCCAGTACCAGCCACAGCTGGTCCCGGAGCGGCGCCAGGTCCGTCAGCAGCCGCTCCACGATCGCCCATCCATCCAGATCCGGCGCCGCCGTGAGCGGGCGGACCAGCCCCGACCCCGGGGCCGTCTGGCGCAGCGCGTCCAGCATCGTCAGCCACAAGCGCTGCGGATCACCCTCGTCGCGGCCGACGGGCACCCAGGCCGCGTACTCGGCCAGGCCTGCCGCACTGATCCACGACCGCAGCAGCACTGTCTTGCCACTGCCCGGTGGCGCTGACACCACCGTCACCCGCGCCGCTTCTCCCAGCCGCTCCCACAGCACCGGACGGGAAACAACTCCTCCCGCGCCAGGACGAGCGACGCGACCGACTGGCGCCGAATTCGCGGCCGACCGCATAGCTCATGATCGCACGAACATCGGGCGAATACGGCCGGCCTGGGACACGCTACGGTTCACCGGCAAAACCCGAAACGGGATGCCGTCATCGGGCCGGCTGGTGCGGTGCCGGGGAGTGCGGCACCGCACCGGCCTGGGCGTGAGGATCAGGACGCTGCGATTCCCTCGGCGCCGACTCCATCGGTCACGTTACCGATTTCGGTGAGAGATCCGCCGGGGTGGACGGCGAACTCGTCGATGATCCCGTTCACGCCGGTCTGCACGTACAGGAACCGGCCGTCAGGCGTGGCCGCGGCGTCAATGGTTCCCGGGTCGGTGACGGTCTGGCCGAGCAGCGTCAGCTGCCCGGTGGCGCTGTCGGAGTAGCCGCTGAGGGTGCCGCTGCCTGCGTTGGAGGCGAACTCCAGGCCGTCGGCGGGCGCCACCCAGCACGTGGCGGCCTGCCCGGTCGGCACGGCATCGATCAGGGTGACCGTCCCGTCCGGGCTGAGGGCGAAGGTGGCCAGCGCGTCGGGACCGGTCTCGGCGACGACGAGGTAGCCGGCCTGGTCGAAGGTGATGCCGAACGGGATCGTGCCCGGCTCGGAGTTGATCACCGGATTGCTCGACAGGCTCCCGTCGGGACGGACGCCGAACACGTCGATGTCGTTGCCGTTAGCCTTTGTCGTCACGATCAGCTGCGAGCCGTCGGGCGAGAACGCGACCTGGCCAGGAGTGTGGGTGAACTGCGGCGTGGCCGTCGGGTCAAGGCCGAGCGGCCGGTTGGACCCGGGGATCGGAAACAGGCGCCCGAACGCAAGCCAGTAGCCCTGGACGGCTCCGCCGTTCTCGGCGTCCAGGATGTAAACCAGGTTGCCGTGGACCGCCACGCTGACCGGGAACGTGCCGCCGGAGCCGATGACCTGGCGCAGGCGCAGCCGATCCCCGCCGACCGTGAGCACTGACACCGTGTTGCTTCCGGCGTTCACCGCGAAGACCAGTCCATGCTGCGGGTCGTAGTTCAGCGAGCCCTGGGATGACAGGTGGTCGGCGACAGATCCGCCCGTCTGGCCGCCGAGGCCGCCGGTTGAATAGATGCCCGCCGGGCTTAGGGTGCCGTCGGCGGCCCGGTCATAGACCACGACCTGGTTGCCCGCGGTGTTATTGGTCTGAGCGAAGACGACCTGGCTCGCTCGGCCGTCGGACGGGCTGTTCGCAGTGGCGGCCCGGGCGGGCCCGGCGATCACGGCGGCCGTCGCGGTGGCGAGCACCGTGACGCCGACCGCCGCGACCACCTTCGCTCGCGCGGAGCCCCGTTGAGCGGGGACTTTCATCCGCGCGGGGTGCTGGCGTTTAAAGGTATTGCGATTCACGTACTGACTCTCTTTCTTTCTCGACCGATCCTCCCGGGAAGGCTCGCCTGACCTGCGCAATCGCGCACCGTCAGGGCTAACGGCTTCTCATGGCGGCTTTACCGGACTACCTGACCTGACGGTGCGCGCCGCCCGCCACCCAGGCAGGGTGAGGTCACGCAGCCGACGGAAAGGAACGCCTCAGATGGCCATGACCGCAGGCGACGCCGTAGCAGGCCGCACCCGGACCGCATTGGTGACGGGAGGGACCGGAGGCATGGGCCGGGCTATCGCCGCTCAGCTCGCCGCCGACGGGTTCGACGTAGCGGTGGCTTATGCCGGCGAGGTCGACCTGGCCGACGCGACCGTCGGCGAGATCAAGGGGCACGGCCGGCGCGGTGAGGCCTTCGCGGCCGACATTGCCGACGAGGAGGCGGCGGCTGCCCTTTTCAACGCTGTCGACGACCGCTTCGGGGGCCTCGACGTAGTCGTCCATACCGCCGGGATCAATCGGCCCGGCGCGCTCACCGACCTTGATCTGGCGGACCTCGACGCGATTCACCGGGTCAACGTGCGGGGCACGTTCGTGGTCGACCAGCAGGCCGCGCGGCGGGTGCGCGGCGGCGGCTCGATCGTCAACGTGTCCTCGAGCATGGTGCGGGTGGCGCCGCCTGCCCTGAGTGCGTACACGGCGTCCAAAGCCGCCGTCAACGCGCTCACCCGGATCCTGGCCAAGGAGCTGCGCGGTCGCGACGTCACGGTCAACGCGGTGGCACCGGGTCCCACCGGGACCGCGGCGTTCCTGCGCAGCACCCCGGCCGACGAGCAAGAACAGCTGGCCGCTTGGCCGCCGCTCGGCCGTCTCGGCCGTCCCGACGACATCGCCGGCGTCGTCTCATTCCTGGTCGGGCCGACGGGGCGCTGGGTCAACGGCCAGGTGGTCTACGCCAACGGCGGATTCGCCTGACCATGGCGGATGACCACTACGACGTCCTGGTCGTCGGCAGCGGACCCGGGGGCGCGACCACCGCGGCGCGCGTGGCCGAGACCGGCAAGCGCGTGCTGCTGCTCGAACGCGGTGACTTCCTGCCGCGAGAGCGAGACAACTGGAACTCCCGCGCCGTCTTCGGCGAGGCGAAATACACCGCCGACGAGACCTTCTACGACGCCCGCGACCGGCCCTTCCGGCCCGAGCTGCATTATTACGTGGGCGGCAACTCCAAGGTGTACGGCGCGGCGCTGCTCCGGCTGCTGCCCGCAGACTTCGGCGAGGTCCGGCATCACGGCGGTGTCGCGCCGGCCTGGCCGCTGGATTACCACGACATGGAGCCGTACTACGTCCGAGCCGAGCACCTGTTCTGGGTGCACGGCCGGCACGGCGAGGATCCGTTCGCCGGCCCCTCGAGCCAGGATTACCGCTACCCGCCGGTGCAGCACGAGGCTCGTATCCAGCAGCTGTCGGATGACCTGGAGAAGCTGGGCCTGCATCCGTTTCACCTGCCGCTGGGCGTCCAGCTCACCCAGGACTCCCGTGGCCGGGCCACGACGGATTCACGATGCATACGGTGTGACCGCGTGGACGGGTTCCCGTGCCTGCTCGGCGCTAAGGCCGACGCCGAGATGGCCGTGATCCGCCCGGCCCTGGCCGCGCATCCCAATCTGACCCTGATGACCAGAACAACCGTCGTTCGCCTGATGACGGACCGCAGCGGCCGCTCCGTCGCCGGCGCAGCGGTCACGCTCCCCGACGGCTCCCGGCACGCCTTCACCGCCGACATCGTCGTGTTGTCCGCCGGAGCCATCCTGTCGGCGGTCCTGCTGCTGAAGTCGGCCGACGACAAGCATTCGCGAGGCCTGGCCAATTCTTCCGATCTGGTCGGCCGGAATTACCTGCGGCACAACAATCTGGCTCTCGTCGCATTCTCCCGTGAGCCCAATCCGACGGTATTCCAGAAAACGCTGGCCCTGAACGACTTCTACGGTCCTGGCGAGCACTGGCCGTACCCGATGGGCAATATCCAGATGCTCGGCAAGTCCGATGACTGGCAGATTAAGGGAGCCGCGCCACGTCGGCTCGCGTGGGCTCCGCCAACCCCGTACGGCGAGGTCGCCAGGCACTCGATCGACTTCTGGCTGTCCAGCGAAGACCTCCCCCGCGCCGACAGCAGGGTCACCGTGCGGCGTGACGGCGCCATCCGGCTGACCCTCCAACCCGGCAACAACACCGAAGGCCTTACTCGCCTCCGCCGGACCTTCCAGGAAATGCTGGGCAAGCTCGGCATGGTGGACACGACGTTCGTCCGCAGCCTCTACCTGCACAAGGCGTTCGACGCCGCCGCCACCGCGCACCAGGCGGGCACGGCGCGCTTCGGCACTAGCCCATCCGATTCGGTCCTCGATGTGCACTGCCGGGCCCACGACCTCGACAACCTGTACGTGGTGGACGGCAGCTTCATGCCCTCGGTCGGTGCGGTGAACCCCACCTTGACCATCGTCGCGAACGCGCTGCGGGTGGGCGATCACATCGCCGAGCGCATCGGAACGACCCGCTAAGAGGTGCCTGGCCATGCCGAAAATCGAAGACTACGCTCTGCTTTCCGACCTCCACACGGCCGCCCTGGTGAGCACCGGCGGGTCAATCGACTGGCTCTGCCTGCCCCGTTTCGACTCCCCCGCCGCGTTCACCGCACTGCTGGGCAATGACGAGAAGGGACACTGGACGCTTGCCCCCGCGGCGGGCGGCACGTGCACCACCCGCCGGTACGCGGGCAACACCCTCGTGCTCGAGACGGACTGGGTCACCGCGGACGGCGCGGTCCGGGTCATCGACTTCATGCCGCCCCGGGCGGATACGCCGCACGTGGTGCGCATCGCGGTGGGCCTGGACGGCGAGGTGGCGATGCGATCGGCGCTGCGGCTGCGGTTCGACTACGGTCGGGAAGTTCCGTGGGTCCGGCACGCTGGCCGCGAAGTCCATGCCATTGCCGGGCCTAACCTCGTCCGGCTGGCCGCCGCCGTCCCGCTGGGCGGCGAGCACCGGGCCACGCTCGCGGACTTTACCGTGGGTCAGGGCGACCGGGTTCCATTCGTCATGTCGTGGGCGCCCAGCCACCAGCCTGAGATGCCATATGCGGACGCCGAGCAGGCCCTGGCCGCGACGACGGATTTCTGGACCGAGTGGTGTTCTCATGCCGCTTACCGGGACGGGGCGTACAACGAGGCCATCGACCGGTCGATCATCACCTTGAAGGCCCTGACCTACGCCCCGACCGGCGGGATCGTGGCGGCCGCGACCACGTCGCTGCCGGAGGAACTCGGCGGCGTCCGTAACTGGGATTACCGTTACTGCTGGCTGCGCGACGCCACATACGCGCTGCAGGCGCTGCTCGCGGCCGGTTTCAGGCGCGAAGCGGGAGCGTGGCGTGACTGGCTGCTGCGCGCCATCGCCGGCCAGCCGGAGGCGCTGCAGATCGTGTACAGCATCGACGGCGCGCGGCGGCTGCCCGAGGTCGAGCTGGGATGGCTGCCCGGCTACGAAGCGAGCAGGCCCGTCCGCACCGGCAACGCCGCGTCCGGTCAGCTCCAGCTCGACGTGTGGGGTGAGACCCTGGACGCCTTGTTCCTCGCCCGGCAGGCAGGCCTGCCCGCCGACGCGGACGCATGGGCCCTGCAGGTCGCCCTGATGAATCATCTCGAGTCAGCCTGGCGCGAACCGGACAACGGATTGTGGGAGGTGCGCGGCGACCGGCAGCACTTCACCCACTCCAAGGTCATGGCCTGGGTCGCCGCCGACCGGATGGCCCGATCGGTACGTACGCACGGGCTGCCCGGTCCGGCGCCGCGCTGGGAAGCGATCCGCGACCAGATCCACCACGATGTCGTGACCCACGCGTTCGACGCCGATCGCAACACGTTCACGCAGGCCTACGGGTCCACCGCGCTCGACGCCAGCCTGCTGCTGATCCCGCGGGTAGGCTTCCTGCCCGGCACGGACCCGAGGGTCCTGGGCACGATCGCCGCGATCCGCCGCGAACTCAGCGAAGACAGCGGCCTCATCAAGCGCTATCAGACCAACGAGACCGACGACGGCCTCAAGGGCAGCGAGGGCCTGTTCATCGCCTGCTCGTTCTGGCTGGTGGACGCGCTATACGCGGCCGGGCAGCGGCAGGACGCGATTGACCTGTTCGAGCGCCTGCTCGGTCTGCGCAACGACGTCGGGTTGCTAAGCGAGGAATGGGACCCGGCCGCGCAGCGGCAGCTGGGGAACACCCCGCAGGCGTTCAGCCACTTCGGCCTGGTCGTCAGCGCCCTCCAGCTGCACATGGGGCACATGGCCCGCAGCGACGACCCGATGCTGACATGACCACCAGCCCAGACGCGGTGATCGACCGGATCACCTTGATCGTGTCCGACCTCGACCGGGCCGAAGACGACTACGTCAGGACCTTCGGCTGCCGCGTCGAGCACCGTTCCGACATCGAACCCGCGCTGACCGGCGTGCTGTGCATCGCGCCCGCGAGCGGGCGGCGCTCGTTGCTGCGGCTGGGCCGCGAGCGGATCGAACTACTGGAGTTCGCCGACTCGGCCGGACGCCCGTATCCACCGGACAGCACGAGCACCGACCTTTGGTTTCAGCACATGTCGATCATCGTGACCGACATGAGGCGCGCACATCAGCGGGTCGTGGCGAACCGGCGTTTCCGGCCGATCAGCCGGAATGGTCCGGTGCGGCTGCCGGATAGCTCAGGCGGCGTGACCGCGTTCAAGTTCCGTGATCACGACGGCCACCCGCTGGAACTGCTCGCCCTCCCCGCGGGACACGGGCCGGCCAGATGGCGCGACGCCGGCGGCGCCGGGTGCTTTACCGGTATCGATCACACCGCCATCGCGGTGAGCGACTCGGGCCGCAGCACGAGCTTCTTCAGGTCCGTGTTCGGGTTCAGCGTGGGTACCCGCACCGAGAACTGCGGACCCGAACAAGCCGCTCTCGACGACGTCGAAGACGTCTGCGTCAGCGTCACCCAAGTCGCGCCGGATCTGCCCGCGCCCCGGCTTGAGCTGCTGCGCTACCGTGCCGGCACGCGTCGGCCAGTCCCTCCCGACACCGCCAGCAACGACATCGTGGCCACCCACTCGGTGCTGCGGGTCGCGTCGCTCGACGCGACCACCGCGGCACTCGCCCGCCGCGGCACGCCCTTGGCCGACAATGACCTCATGGTCCTGCGCGGAGGCATGCGGGCCGCCCTGGTCACCGGCCCCGATGGGCATCGCTTCCTGGTGGAAGAGCGGACGCGAGACTGGCTGCCCTGACCCGGCGCAGAAACCAAGGCCGTTCGGCAGAAAAGATCTTTTTTTCGGAACGGACCGTGGTGCTTGCTCTCGCCACCCTAGTGCTTGTGCTGGACGGTGAATCCGAGCTTTTCGAGCACGGTGACGGCGCCGGACTTGCCGCCCTCGAAATCACCGGGATCAAGGCGCTGGCCGGCGGCGAACTCGTAGGCCGTACCCAGGATGGCTTTGGGCGGGTAACGGCGTTCGTCCCAGACCAGGTCATACGTCGTGGTCGGGCCGAAACCGTGGGCGGCGAAAAACCGCTCGGGCCCCAGCTGGTCGTACTCTCCTATCGCGCGTTCCACGTCGTCACGGGTCACCCGGTCCCACGCCGGATGTGTCATCGGGTCCTCCCAGGATCGTTAGGGCCTGCACTTCTGGCCCGGCCGAAGCGTAGCCGGGCCGCGGCCCGTGCGCTGGGCAGCCTGGGCCCTCCGGGCTCGTCCGCGTGGCCGTTGGTGGCCTCGAGCCAGTTCATGCTTATTCGTTCGTTCCTTTCGGCTCGGTGCGCAGGGCAAGCCTGCTGCTTGCTCACGGTCAAGGCTGGCCGCCGCGACCCGGGCCCGCACCGTCGTAGCAGGTAGCCCGGTCCAGCCAGGCGCCGGCGATGGGGACTAGCAGGTTTGACGGTGCGGACCGCGGGGGCCCTGCTGGGTTTGCTGCAGGACGATGCGGGCGAGATCGACACGTGACCCGATGTTGAGCTTGCGGAATATCTGGCGCATGTAGAAGGCCACGGTGTGGACGCTCACGTACATCCGATTGGCGACCTGCTGGTTGTTCAGTCCCTGGGCGACCAGCTCGGAGACGGCGCGTTCGGTCCGGGTCAGGCTTTCCCATCCGGTGACAGGCCCACGCGACGATTGGGTCCAGTGCCGGCGCCGCACGCCGAGCTTGCGGAGCCGGCTCCGGACGCGCGCGGTGTCGGCGGTCGCGCCGGTCAGCTGGTATCCGCCGATGGCCTGGGTGAGATGGTGGATGGCATGGTCCTGATCAGCCTGCCGGGCGTGCAGGACGCCGAGGTCTTCGGCCGCGGAAGCCTTCGCCCACGGATCGGGATGCTGCGCGGCGGCCTCGGCCAGGCGGGCGGGGTCGCGGCCGGCCAGGCCGAGGCTGTGCGCCGCGGCGGCGGTGATGGCCGGGTACCCGGGATGGCCTGAGGCGAGAGTTTCGGCGGTGCGGACGACGATGGCGGCCAGCTCACCGTCACCGGCGGCCAGCGCGGTGCGCGCCAGCCAGGCGGCGGTGGCGGGTTCTCCCAGCAGGATCCCCGGCACCGGGAGGTCGGCGCAGACCTGGCGGATATGGCCGACGGCGGCCGCCGGGCCGTCCCGCGCTTCGCTGATCTGAGCCTGGGCCAGGGTGGTCTCGGCGCGCGCGTACAGGCCGGGGAAATGCGCGGTCCGGCAGGCGATGTGCTGGGCTGCGGCCGCGATGTCACCGCGGCGCAGCGCGATCACGCCGAGAACGCAGTGCGCGGTCGCGGCATATCCGTGCGCCCCTAGCGCCTCGGCGGTATCCAGGGCCGCCTGGCCCGCGGCGGCGGCGGCGGGCAGCCGGCCGGCGGCCAGGTGGATACGTGCGCGCAGGATCGACAGCGCCGCCTGGGCCGGGATGCCGTGCAGCGGCTGGCTGTCGGCGGCGTGCAGGATCTCCTCCGCCTCGTCGAGCTGGCGCAGGTCGATGAGCGCGGCGGCGAGTACCAGCAGCGGCTGGACCTGGCGCGCATCGGGCGAGATCCCGGCGCCGTGGCGCGCAGCGTCACGCAGCAGCTCGAGCCCCTCGTCGAGGAGTCCGTTGTCCCAGCTGATGACCGCGCGGGCGACCAGGGCCGCCACGACGGCGTGGCGGTCATGCTGGCTCGGGTCGGCGAGGATGGCGCCGGCTACCGGCCCGGCGAGCTCGTCGTGCAAGCCGGCCATGGCCTGCAGCTGCGCGGCCATCGCCTGGTCTTGCAGGTCGCTCGGCAGCTGCGGTGCGGCCAGCGCCATCCTGGCCTCGGCGGCGGCGTCCCGGGCCTGGCCGCGGGCGCACAGCACCGTGGACAAGGCACACCGCAGCCGCGCCTCCGCGATGGGTGGCAGCGGCTTGGCCAGGGTGTGCCGGGCGGTCCGGGCGGCCTGGTCCAGCCGGCCGGCCGCGGTCAGGGCCTCAGCCGCGGCCACCGCGCGGGACAGCGCGCCCGGATCAGCGGGAGGGGTCAGCTCCAGCGCGCGCAGCGCCAGGTCGGCGGCTGTCTGCGGAGCCGATCGCAGAGTCTGCGCCGCGGCGGCGTCCAGGTCGGCCAGCGACGCGGGGTCGCTGGGATGCGCGGCGGCCAGCAGGTGACCGGCGGCCAGGGCCGCCGGCTCCCCCCGGCCCAGCAGGATCCGGGCGTACTGCCGGTGCAGCGCCTTGCGGGCTGGCCGCGGGATCATGTCGCCGACCGCACGGCCCAGCAGCTGATGCCGGAACGAGAACGCGTCGTCGGCGGCGGCCATGATCCCGGCGCCGATCGCTTCGGTGACCGTGGGCAGCAGCGCGGCCGGGGTTTCCCCGAGCATCTCCGCGGCGTCCTCGAGCCGGAACGACGGGCCGAGCACCGACGCTGTCACCAGCAGGTCCCGGGCCTGCTGGCTCAGGCTATCAAGCCGCCGCTGGGCCAGGCGGCGCAGCCGCTCGGGCAGCCGCGTCGACACCAGCACGGCACGGCCGCCGGTGACCTCTACGGCGCTATCGTCGGCCAGGCCGCCGACCAGCTCGGCCAGCAGAGAGGGGTTCCCGGCGGCCCCGGCGGCCAGGACCAGCAGGCTCTGGTCCGGCGGCGCGCCGAAGGCGTCAGCAAGCAGGCAGGTCACCGCGTCATCATCAAGCGGGCCCAGGCTGATGCGAGGTGCACCATCTTTCTCCAGCAGGCTGAACAGGTATTCCGTGTCGTGTTGCGCGCTGTTGCACCGGGCCAGGATCCACGCGACCGGATGCCACTTCAGCGCCTGCGACAATGTCCGCAAGGCGGCCAGCGTTCCCGGGCTTTCCCAGTGCAAGTCATCCAGGCACACCAGGACCGGATTCACCGCGGCCCGCTGTTCCAGGTGCGCCTGTAGCTGGCTGATCCACCACGCGGGCGTATCCGGCAGATCATGATGGCCATCGGCGGTGAACTTGGCGAACGGCTCAGGCAGGGCCGCGCGCAGCGCAAAGAAGGGGATGGCCCGGCTCAGCTGGTCCGGTGCTCCCGCCGCCAGCGAGAAGCCGAGCCCCGCGGCCGCGTCGGTGGAATCGTGCAGCAGCCGGGACTTGCCCAGGCCCGGCTCCCCCTCCACCAGCAGCACTCCGCCACGTCCATGCTGAGCACGCCGCAGCAGGTCCCGGACCATCTCCTGCTCAGCCGCACGCCCGCGGATGACCTCATCGGCGGCGGGCCGCAGTCCTTGCCCGCGCGCCCTGGACGGCGGCTCGCTGATCACTGCTGTCACATCAACCATCCGTTTCTTATCTGCCACCGTCAGCCAAAGCGGTAGCCTGACTCGGCTCAGACGAGGTGCTCGCCGCCGTCGACCGGGATAGACACCCCGGTCAGGAACCCGTTGGTCAGGGCGGCGAGCGCCGCGGCCGCGATGTCGTCGGCCGTCCCGATGCGCCGGGCGGGATTGGTCGCGGACCGGACTTTGAACAGCGCGGCCTTCCGTTCGTCGCCGAGAGCGTCGTACGCCCCGGTGTCGATGGTTCCGGGGGCGATGGCATTGACCCGGATCGGGGCCAGCTCGACCGCCAGTCCGGCGGTGATGGCGTCGACGGCGGCATTGGTGGCGGCGACGGCAAGCAGGCCGGGAGCGGGCTTCAGCGCGGTGGCTCCCGACATGAACAGGAACGACCCGTCTGGCGGGAGGTTTCCGGCGAAGTGCTTGGCGAGTAGCAGGGCCCCGGTCACCTTCGTGCTGAACGAGGCTGCGACGAGGCCCGCGGTCAGGTCCGCGTAGCCGCCTCGGGCGCGGGCAGACGCGGTGGATACCACGTGGTCGAGCTTTGCGATCCGGCCCGCCAGCGCGGCGACAGAGGACTCATCCGTGACGTCGACCTGCTCAATGCCGATATCCGTGCCGCGATAGGCGTCGGCCAGGTCGCCCGGTTGAAGCCCAGCGGCGATAACCCCGCCTCCGTCTTCCCTGACGGCCAGGGCGATGGACCGGGCGATCCCGCTGCCACGGCCTATGATCAGCACGGTTTTGTCTTTCAGTGCAGGCATCTTTTCCTCCTCTGGCGGCGCCTATTGAAACGCCCTGAACCTCCGTCAGGTCATCGCGCCGTTTTGCGTGGCGTTTCCCCGAGTTACCTGTCGGACACCGCAATAGCGAATTAATATTCCCGCTTTACCATGGTCACGGCGGCTGTTAAGCTCATCGAGATCGGGGCCGCGAGAGCCCGATAACCTGGAACTACAGCTTTACGGCCATTGCTTCTAATGGACAGGAACAAGCCTGGCACATTACTTATGACCGCGACAAGGGGTTGAATGGGTTCGAAGGATTCGAAGAATTCATGGCGCTTATCGAAATTCCTAATGTCTATGATTCTGATATGGCGGTCAGCACTGCCCGCCGGGGCCGGTTCGCCGTTATCGGCGAGCCCGTCGTCGCCGTGGATCTCATCAATACCGTCGCGCCACCCGGGACGCCGACGGCCGACGATCTCCTGTCGTCGGATCGCGGCGCCGAGGCCTGGTGGCGGATCGAGGCAGCACGCGTGCCGGACGGAGACCTTCCGGACATCCGGGCCTTGCGTCGGCTGCGCTCGGTCTTGCGGGACATGATCGAGGCACTAGTAGACGGCCGCCCGGTCCCGCAGGCGGCGGTGTCCGAGCTCAACTTCTTCATGCAGTCGGCACCGGCCAGCATGCGATTGCAACTGACCGGGACGGGGCTGCGCGCCGAGACGCACTGGCACTGCGAGTACGGCGGGAACCCGAAGCTGGCGTTCATCGCGACGCAGGCGGCCGAATCCCTGTCCGACCCGTCGCAGGTAAGCCGCCTGCGCCGATGCGCGAATCCGGCCTGTTCGATGATCTTCATCGCCGTCAACCCCCGGCGGTCATGGTGCGCGCCCGGAGTGTGCGGAAACCGGGTACGCGTCGCCCGGCATCACCGTCGCGCGGGCGGGTCCTGATGGGGCTCCGAGCGGGCCGAGGTCCGGGATGCACGAGTCCGGGAGACCGCGCCGCTTCAGGTCAGCGACGAACCGCCGCAGCAGGTCGTCGTGCGGCGCGGCGATGACGACGACCAGGTCGCGCAGCTCGGGCGGGTCCAGGGACCTGATCGTCGCGCCCGGCAGCGGGGTCAGCGCGGAGAACGGCACGATCGTCACCCCCATGCCGGCCGCGGCCAGCTGCGCGGCCGTGCGCGGGAAGCCGGTGCGCAAGGTCGGCTCCGGAAGCGCCACACCGCATTTCGCCGCGAGTTGGTCGATCCACAGGGCGAACCCGTTATCCGGGTTGTAGTGCACGAGCGGTTCGGCGGCCAGCTCGGCCAGCGGCACCGCGTCCAGGCCGGCGAACCGGTGCTCCGCCGAGGCGACCACCAGGATCTCCTCGCGGCCGAGCACCTCCACGTGCTTATCGGTCCGAGTCGGTCTCGGTCCGATGGTGATGTCCGTCCCTCCGGCCAGCAGGACGTCCAGCATTGGGTCCGCGCTGGTGTACTCCTTCAGGTCCAGTTCGACGTCGGGGAACCGGCGCCGCCAGTCGCGCAGGACCGGGACCAGAATCCACGCCGTCATCGTCTCCGCGCAGGCGATGCGGATCCGGCCACCGGTCCCCGCCGCCACTCTCTTGCCCGCTATCACGGCCCGGTCGGCCGCGGCCAGGGCGATGCGAGCCTCGGCCGCGGCCGCCAGTCCGGCCGCAGTCGGCCTGATGCCCCGCGGCAGGCGCTCGATGACCGGGGTTCCCAGGTCCCGCTCGATGGCGGCCATCTGGTGCGACAGGGCCGGCTGCGACATGTGCAGTACCGCGGCCGCCTGGGTCAGCGAGCCCTGCTCCACGATCGTGACCAGACACTCAAGCGCCCGCATGGAAATCATTTCGGCGTTCCTGTCCCTCGCGTCAGCGATCCTGTCCCTTGCACAGTGGCTCGCCTTCGTTCCCCATCGCCCCAAGTCTCATAGCCGGCGGGATGATCCCGCCTCGTACGATCCGGAGGATTTACGGAGAGCCTCGAGCCCAATCGAGGCTTACTGGCTGACCCTTGCAGCACCGGAGCCGTGATGGGCAGCGCGTCAGCGCGGCGGCAAGCGGCGGACTTCGAGCAGTTCGAGCCCGAGGGCCTCGATCTCGGCGAGCACGCCGTACAGCGCGGCCTGGTCCGGCAGCGCTCCGGTCAGCGCGGTGTCCTCTCCGCGCGGCTGAGCCCGCAGGCCGGGGAACGCGAAGCGCATCGTCTCGCCCAGGTGCCCGCGCACGCGGATCTCGTACTGCCGCGACCGCGACCCGCTAGCTGCGCCGGTCACGTCGTCACCAGTCATCGGACTCGCCAGCCGCGGACGGCTGTCCCTTAATCACGAGCCTCATAGCGGAAACTCCTCCCACTCCGGCCAGCACACGTGGCCAGCCCGGACGCCGTCGGGACGAGCCTGGACGCCGTCGGGATGAGTGGCCAACGTACGATCCGGATGATTTGCCAGGACGCGCTCGGCCCCAGTTCGCGGAAGGCCGGCGAGTCAGCGCTGGTGTGCGGAGGGCGCGAGCAGGCCCAGGGTGCGGGCGGACTCGACCGCTTCGGTTCGGCTATGTGCGCCGAGCTTGGCGTACAGGTTGCGCAGGTGGGTCTTGACGGTAGTCGTCGAGACAGATAGTTCGGCGGCGATCTCCGGCGCCGACAGGTGGGTCGGCAGGTAGCGCAGCACGCGGAGCTCGCTCTTACTGAGGGGTGTTAGTTTCGCTAGCCTCGGGGGGGCGATTCCCCTGAAACCTCCCCTGATCACGGAGGGGCTGCCCGCCCCCCCGTGGCTCTCCGGCCCCCCAAAGGGGGTCAGCAGGGCGAGGATGCGGGCGATCAGGGCGGGCTGCGCGGTGCGCTGGCGGGCCTGGCGCTCGAGCAGGCCTGCC
>Ga0210383_10002519_pt1 | contig 16550 bp, 13 predicted proteins | sample IncBWC14OmetaG_FD_160072 | JGI IMG/M metagenome (GOLD analysis project Ga0210383, IMG submission 160072) | Forest soil microbial communities from Barre Woods Harvard Forest LTER site, Petersham, Massachusetts, United States - Inc-BW-C-14-O ...
CTGGTCAACTGGGCCGTCCGGTTCACCTTCAGCGGCGACTACTACCACTCCGCGCCCTGGTCGGTGGTGGACCAGGGCACCACCAACGTCAGCCACGGGTGCGTGAACCTGCCGCCCGAGGACGCGACCATTTACTACAACATGAGCATCCCCGGCGACCCGATCACGGTCACGGCCAGCACCGCGGCCGGCAGGTGGGACGACGGCTGGACCGAGTGGTTCCTGCCCTTCTCGCAGTTCGTGAAGGGCAGCGCGCTGGGCATGGCCGTGCAGGCCGGGCCGCAGGGCAGCCAGTTCGTCTCGCCCTCGTCGCTGCCCGCGGACACCGCCTCCTCGCCGCTGGAGACCTCGGCGACCGGCAACTACTACGCGGGCAGCGCGAACATCGGCTAAGCGGCTTCGCTGAGGGCTAGCTCACCGTCCAGGGGTGTCTCTGCGGGACGGACGATCCCGGCGCCGGTTCGCATCTTTGTCGTGACCAGCGGATCATGGAATGCAGATCGGCGCGTGCTCAAGCAGGAGGCGGGATGAACCGGATCTGGCATCGCGTAAGCGCAGCGGTCAATCCGGCGTCGACCGCGGTTACCAGGTGGTGGTGCCACTCGGCCCTGCGTCACATGCTGACCGGCCACGGGCCGACGGCCAGGCAGCGACGACTCATCCGCCATAGCACGCCAGGCATCCGCCGTGGCACGCCAGGCACTGGCTTCACCCGGTCCGCCGAACAGATGGCCGAGCAGATGAACGCGCGCGCGAGAGCGATCGACGATCTGCTTAGCCGAGAAGATCACGAAATTTGAGCGAGACCCAGTGGCCGGGTATCTGAGCACTGACGCGCTTTCGGCTGCTCCCGGGGCTACTCGGTCCTATCCGCAGCCATTTAGATGCAACATGTGTTTCAAGCCGGGAGTGTCCTTAAATTTATACGAAACACGTGTTGCAACATATTACGGATATCATAAGGCGCTTGACAGTCATCCTATTAGAATTTTACGCTCCTTCCACCTCCGCAAGCGACTGCCCCTAGCCAGCAGGCAGGGGAACGGTCAAACCGAAAGGTCGAAGTGGCATGGGTGGTTTCAATTACTGGGCTTTCTTTCTGCTGGGCGTCGATTCGCTGATCGCCTGCATCGTCACGGGGCCGATATTCATCAAAGACCGGCATCACGAGCACAGTGAAGTCAGGTCGCCGGACGAGCACAAGCACGCATCACAGTGGAAGTGGTGGGCGATCGGGGGCGTGTCGGCCCTGGCCTTGCCGTACGGGCTTTCGTACGGAGCCGGAGACGGATTCGGGTACCTGCTCGGCACCCTGTTCCACTTCTCCGTGTCAGACACGCTCAGTTCAGTGATCGAGACGACGCTGCTTGTCGCGCTCGGCCTCTACTGGATCGGGATCTACTTCGTCGCGAGGAAGATGCAGGGATCGGAGCGGCTGCAAAAATGGTCGTGGCGGGGCATCTGGGTTCTGCCGGTGGCCCTGAGCATCGACAACCTGACCTACGGTGCGGTTACGGGCGTGCCTGCTCACGCTTCGGTCTGGGCCTCGGCGGGCCTGCAGGCGCTGGCGAGCGGCGCGTTGGGCCTGATCGGCCTCGCGGTCGGAATCGGCCTCGCGGTCCTTATTCCGGCGCTGCGCACTCGGATGTACCGCACCTTTGGGATCGTGGGCGTCGGCGTGCTCGCCACGGCGGCTCTGCTGGCCGTCACCGGCTGGTAAACCGATCGTGCGTTTATCCCAGTCCGCGGCTGCGGACTGGGATAAACGCACATCAGCTGCATCGACATCTCAGTCGTACTGCTTTACAGATCTGCCCTCAAACATCTGCGTCTGCATCCCTCCTTCGTGGCGGAACCTGCGCGGCAAGCCCAGCGACTTTAGCTGTCAACCGCCTCATCCGAACTCTCAGCTTCACGTAATCTCTGCTTGCCGGTATTGGCGTCGTGACCTGCCAGTTGTAATATGTGTTACTAAATACTGCGGTACGTTGAGGATGAAACAGATGTTGCAAATAAATGGATGCTGACAGCTCTTCACCGGGGTGGCTGCTGCTTTTGGCTCAGCTGCCGAGCACGCCCTCGAGTGCGCGGGTGGCGCTATGGCGCCGCTTGCGGGCCATCGGCGCGACCGCGATCGTCAATGGCGCCTGGGCGCTGCCGGACACGGCGTCGCACGCCAAGTTCTACGAGCAACTGCGGGGAAACATCCTCGGGCAGGGCGGGACCGCGTTCGTCCTGGCCGTCCCGGCCTCCCCGCGGGAGGTTCACGAGGCGATCGCGGAGCGCTTCCGGGCCGATCGAGGCCGGGAGTATGACGAGTTCGCCGAGCGCTGCGCCGCCCTTCTCGACGAGATCGGCAGGGAGGCCAGAGCGGGGAAGTACACGTTCGCCGAGATGGAGGAGAGCGAGCAGGACCTGGAGAAACTAGCGCGCTGGCTGGCGAAGATCAAGGCCAGGGACTTCTTCCCCGACGAGCGCGCACACCGGTCAGCGGAACTGCTCGCGCGCTGCCGGTCCGCCCTCGAAGGCTTCTCTCAGGCGGTTTACGCGGCCGAGGGGGTGCAGGAGCCCGCGGACGACGTGGCGTGGAGCCCTCCGCCCGCGCGGGAGCCCGGCTGAATGGGCGGCGAGAGGGTCCCTCAGGCGGATTCCCAGAGGGAGGCGATGCCCTGGCCGACGCCGATGCACATGGTGGCGGCGCCTCGGGAGACACTGCGCTGCCGCATCTCGTGCAGCAGGGTGGTGACGATGCGAGCTCCGGAGCAGCCCAGCGGGTGGCCGATGGCGATCGCGCCGCCGTTGACGTTGACCAGGCCGGGGTCGGCCTTGAGCTCGTCGACGACCGCCACCGACTGGGCCGCGAACGCCTCGTTGACCTCGATCAGGTCTACCTCGTCCAGCCGCCAGCCGGCCCGGGCCAGCGCCTTGTGCATGGCGGGCACCGGGCCGATGCCCATGTAGTCGGGGTGCACTCCGGCCGCCGCGGAGCCGACGTAACGGGCCAGCGGGGTCACGCCGGCCCGGCGCACCGCGTCTTCCGACATGAGCAGCAGCGCGGCCGCACCGTCGTTCAGGGGCGAGGAGTTGCCCCCGGTCACCGTGCCGCCCTTGCGGAACGCTGGTTTCTTGGCGGCTAGCTCCTCGGCGGTGAGGCTGGCGTTGATGCCCTCGTCGTGACGAACCACGGCCCGTTCGGTCGAAATAGGGACGATCTCGGCGTCGAACCGTCCGGCGTCGCGGGCGTCGGCGGCCAGCCGGTGACTGCGCAGGGCCCACTGATCCTGGCGCTCGCGGGTGACGCCGTACTTGTCCGCCACGTTCTCGGCGGTCTCGCCGAGGGTGATCGGCGGGTACAGCTCCTGCATCCGCGGGCTGACCAGCCGCCAGCCGAGGCGGGTGTCGGCCAGGTCCAGGGCGCGCGGGAACGGATCGGCCGAGCGGGCCAGCACGAACGGCGCCCGGGTCATCGACTCCGACCCGCCGGCCAGGCAGATGTCCGCCTCGCCGGCCGCGATGGCCCGGGCCGCGTCGCCGACGGCCTCCATCCCGGATCCGCAGAGCCGGTTCACCGTGGCGCCGGGGATCTCTACCGGCAGCCCGGCCAGCAGCACGGCCATCCGGGCCACGTTCCGGTTGTCCTCGCCCGCCTGGTTGGCCGCGCCCCAGTAGACGTCGTCGATCGCGGCCACGTCCAGCCCGGGGTTGCGCCCCAGCAGGGCCTTGATCACGTCGGCGGCCAGGTGGTCGGGACGCACCTCGGCCAGCGCGCCCTTGATCTTCCCGATGGGCGTGCGGCACGCATCGACCACGAATACCGGCGTCATATCGTCCTCCTCGAGCGACTTACCCCACGATAGTAGTTGTGACGGTTGGCTAACCGGATCGCCGCAAGCGTCCGGTAGCCTGCCTTCCGGCATACCCTCCCAACAGCTATCAGCGCGGCGGAGCCGGTCCGGCCGCGCCGGCCAGGAGGTGATCACGTGCCGGGCCTGCTGATTGCCGCGGTCGTTTTCGGGACGGTCTTCGGCGCTGAGCTGCCGGACAACTCCGGCCTGGCGACCTTGGTCTTGGGCACGCGGTACCGGCCGGGCGGGGCGTTCGCCGGGGCGGCGGCGGCGTTCGCGGTGCACGTGGTGCTGGCGGTCACGTTCGGCAGCATTCTCGGCCTGCTCCCGCACAAGGTCGTGCTGATCGCGGTGGCGGTGGTGTTCCTGGCCGGTGCCGTGCTGGTGCTGCGCACGGACAAGGACGACGAGGATGAGGCCAGGCTGAAGGCTGGCGCGGCCGGGTTCTGGGCTGTGGCGGCGACCTCTTTCGGGGTGATCGCGCTGGCCGAGCTGGGTGACCTGTCTGACATCGTGATCGCGAACCTCGCGGCCAGGTACCACGACCCGGTGGCGGTGGGCATCGGGAGCGTCCTGGCGCTGTGGTCGGTGGCCGCGCTGGCCATCACAAGCGGGCGAGGGTTGCTGCGGATCCTGCCGATGCAATGGATCGCCCGGCTGGCCGCGCTGACGATGGTCGTCATGGCGGGGTTCACCCTGGCCGAGGCGATCCGGTGAGGTCTGCGCCCGGAGGGATTTCATTATGGTGGCGCTGCTGGTTGTGGCGGCCGCGCTCGGGCTGAACAACTTCGGGGCGGCGATCGCCATCGGGGTCAGCGGCGTGGACCGGCGTACCGAGATCAAGGTGGCCACGGTCTTCGGCTTGTGCGACGTCGTGATGCCGGCCATCGGGATGCTCATCGGCACCGGTCTGGCCGGCCCGCTGGGGTCCGCCGCCCGCTGGGCCGGCGCCGGGATACTGTTCGTGACCGCGGTCTGGGGACTCGTCGAGGCGCTGCGCGGCGGCGACGACGCTCCGCGGGCCTGGCACGGGTGGCGGCTGCTGGTCAGCGGGGCCGCGCTCAGCCTGGACGACCTCGCGGTAGGGCTCGCACTCGGGACGGTACGTTATCCGATCGTCTTGGCCGTAAGCCTGTTCGGGCTCATGAGCTTCGTTATGTCGATTATCGGACTGAAGCTGGGCGGGAAGCTAGGTAAGGCGGCCGGCGAACATGGCGAGGTCGTGGGCGCAATCGTGCTGATCGGCATCTCTGGCGCGATGGCGATGGGCTGGCTGTTACCCGCGCCAGGGCACAGCTCGTTCAGTGGTGCGCGGTGGTCACCTGAACGAGTTTGATCACCATGATGACGATCGCGAAGATGATGTACGCGCGCAGCGTCAGCATGCCGATCCGGCGCGCCATGCTGAGCGCGGGCCGCTGGAGCGTGTCGATGCGCGGGGTGCGCCACGCGACGCGGCGCTCCCTGAGCTCCCGGCGCCATTGGGGGCGGTTCATCCCCGGCGGGCGCCTGTTGCTGCTGGGATCATCGGCCGCCGCCCCGTCGCGGCCCGGCCTCCGCAGCACCAGGAGCGCCGCGGCGGCGATCCCGAGGACCGTGCAGGCAGCGAGGCCCCAGACGGATTGCTTCAGCGTGACGACGGGCCAGAAGGTGGTGACGAGCGGTGCCAGCGAGAAGGTGAGCACGATCCAGGCGATGAGGCCGCCGATCCAGTTCTGCGTCCTGCTGTTGGCCCACGGCCCGAGTATCGGTTTATCGTTGGCGAGCAGGATCAGGAAGACCAGGGCGGACGGCAGCAGGATGCCGTTGAGCGCCTCCACCCCGTTGATGACCACGTTCAGGTCGTTGCCCCAGGCCAGCGTCACCACGGCGGACAGCCCGATCAAGATCGCGTACAGGCCGTAGAACCACGGGGCCTGGTGCAGCTTCCAGTGCAGCGAGTGCCGCATCCTCGGGTACACGTCGCCAAGCGTGTATGCGGTGGTCAGCGCAGTCAGGTTGGCGCCGATCAGCGAGCCGTTGAGCGCGGCGATGGCCAGCAGGTCGCCGGTGCCGTGGCCGACATAGTGCTGCAGGGCCGCGGCGGTGTCGCTCAGGTCGTTGAAGTTTCCGAAGGCCTTGGTGTGCGCTAGGCCGAAGGCACAGGCGGCCATCAGCACCAGGGCGCCGGCCACCTCGACGAGCACACCTACGCCGGTATCCAGGCGCTCGTAGTTCATCCAGCGCGGCGTGATGCGCTTGTCCACCACGTTGGCCTGCTGGAAGAAGAGCTGCCACGGCTCGACGGTGGTGCCCACGATGGCGACGATCAGCAGCAGCAGGGTCGCGTTCAGGCCGCCGGGCATGCTGGGAACTACGCCCGCGAAGGTCGTGGAGGCGCTGGAATGGGAGAAGTAGGCCAAGATCGGGAACGTCACGAGGTTCGCGACCACGAGGAAGATCAGGAACCGCTCCCAGTACCGGTAGGTCCCGCCCGCCATCACCGCGAATAGCAATATCGCGGAAAGGAACACCGACCAGGAATTGGACAGTCCGAAAAACGAGAGCGACTGCTCGACTCCGATGAATTCCACCACGATGGTGACCGCGTTGATGATGAACAGGTCAGCTACCGAGAAGGTTCCCCAGAATTTCCCGAACCTGGCGTAGATAAGCTTGCCGTGGCCCACGCCTGAGACCGCTCCTAGGCGTACCACCATTTCCTGGCAGAAGAAAAGGATCGGGAAGAGCAGAACCAGGGTCCACAGCAGCTTCATGCCGTAGTCCTGGCCCATCTGGGCGTAGACGGAGACACCGCCCGCGTCGTTCCCGCCGCCCATGACGATCAGGCCGGGACCCGCGATGACCAGCAGCAACCTGAGCTTGCGCCGCCACGACCTGGTGTTGCCCGTCTCGCTTCGCTTCAGCGTGCCGAGCGCGCCGACGATGTCGCCGGCGTGCTGGGGATCGAGCACCGCCGGGCCATCGGACCCAGGCGCGTGGTCCAGCTCGGACGTGCCGGGGCTATCTACTGCCAATTCTCGACTCCTCATGGGCTGGTGCCACAACGCGGGGAATATGCAGCAGTGACCGTGCAGGCTCAATCGGGGCAAATATCCTCGGCGCGCTCCCTGGGAGGGACGCCTGGTTTCCTCCCGTCGCACGTGCGCTGGTCAGACGGGAGCGATCTACCTACCTGCGGACGTTAAAACAGTGAACTTCCCACGTCAATCAGTTCGGATTGGCCGTTCGTAGATTGAAACCAACAAGGCCCTGACCTGCAAGATGTAATACGTGTTTCAGTAATCTGATGGCCGTCCGGCTAGAAAACAGGTGTTGCTCATAAATGGACACGGATAGGCCCCGGCGAGGATCGCCAGGAGTTGCCGTCAGGGTGCCGACATCTGTGGTCAGCGCAGTCACCAGGCCCGTGGTGCCGAGGCCTCCGGCGGAGGCTTATCCGCCGGTTCCCGGCAGCTTGGTCGTGACCGCCGAGGGCGCCGGCGAGGGGATGACCTTGTGGGGGAAGACGGAGTGCATGAAGTGAGGGAAGGCGTGCGTGGCGAGCGGGGGGCCGACCAGCAGGACGGCCGACAGCGTGACCAGGATGCCGCCCGCTATCAGCTTGGCGCCGGTGGAGATACGTTCCGCGCTGATCCGGATCTTTCCATCGCGCGCCTTCCGGCCGAAGTACAGGCCGGCCATGAGGGCCAGGAACGACTGGATGACGATGGCGATGATGGCCTGGGGCGCGGTGAAGTACTGGCTGTAGCCGATGGTGAAGCCCACGATCAGTTCATCCACGCTGATGCTGATGCCGAGCGCGATGATGGAGCGACCGCGCGCTGCCACCAGTGCCCTCGCCTTCTCCACCTCGTCGTCGTCATCGTCGTCGTTGAAGGCCTCGTCCAGCATCAGGATGCCGATGACGCCCACGATCACCGGCACGACGAGCGGGACGATATACCGGCCGAGGAAGGTCAGGTCGATCACGTCGGCTAGGTGGGAGCGGTAGGCCTGCTGAAGTTCCTTGAGCTCGGTGGGGCTACCGAGCTGGTAAGGGTCGATCGTTATATGGGAGGGTCCGGCGATCAGGTGAATCAGCGGCGTCCCCAGGGCCAACCCGATCAGCGGCATTATGGCTTCGAATGAGATGAACACCACTATGACGCGCAGCAACTGCGCGCGCGTCAGGCGAATTTCCCCCAGGACGGCGAATGCGATAGCAAAGTTGTCAAGACACAAAGGCAGGGTAAAAGCCAGCAGTCTAAGCATCTTCCCAACCTTTCGCTACCCGGAGTGACCGCCGCGTCGGTGGCGGGTTGACCTCGCGTCACTAGCAGGTAAGACCCATTGAACAGCGGATAGGCCTGGCTGGTTCGATGTTCCGGGAAAAACCGGCTGCGTGGACTGGGTCCTCATGCGGGCCAGGACCTGACGAAACTTCGGCCAGCACGGTACCACTAGGCCGAGGCGAGCGCAGGCTTGTAAGAGATGCGTAATAATCGCGTTCGGTCACCAGAGGTTGAGTCCCGGACGTTTGCTGGTGTATCTCAGGACCATCACTCCACTATCACCTTACGATCACACGCCCCATCTGAGACGTTAGAAGTAGAACTTCCGAATTTCCCGCGTCATGCCCCCTGGCTGGGCTAACGTATGCCTCCGAGAGCGAAACGGCGCTCGTGGAGGTGGATTGCATGCATGACGTGCGCTGGCCCGCATGGCGGCGGCGCATGCAAGCGAGTGGCATGTCGCGTGTTGCGAGACAGCTTGCCGTTCCCGCGGTGCTGGGGCTGGTGATCGGGGTGGTGCTCGCGTTCCAGTCGGGCACGAGCAACTCAGGTCTTACCCAGATCCCTCTCGGCACCTATGTGACCCCGGCTGCCGCCGATACCGCTGCGGCGCTGGCGACGGCTATGCCAGCGCCGAGCATGAAATCCAATACCACCTGCGACATCATCGTTCCGGCTAACCCGCTGAGCGCGCAGGGGCTGGCTGCTCCCTATCAGCTCACCGGTCCCAACGGGATGACGCCGGCGCAGTCGGGGTGCGAGATGAGCAACGGGGCGAAGCTGGGAGCCTTCGTCCAGGCCACGATCCTGGACCCGGCCACCGGGACGCTGTCGGTCTATGAGCCGCTCGTGGTCACGCAGGGTACCAGGCCGGACACGCCCGGCCTGAAGCTCAATCCGCCCGTGATCCCGGCGGACGCGGTCGTGACGATCGACTTCGGGTTCAACGGCACGCACCTGGTCCAGGTGGGGGCGACCCCGACCACGCTCGCGGATGCCCACTGCGTCAGCGGCCAGGCGGGGTCGGCCTTCGGGCAGACGTCGTTCTGCAATGGGGTCAACTTCTTCAACGCGGTGCGGCAGACCGAGCGGAAGGGACTGCTCAAGGTGCCGTCCCCGGGTACCTCGAACGCGATCGTCCCGTCGGGCGGCGACCTGGGCACGGGCCGGTCGTGCCCGGTCATCAGCAACTTCGAGGTGGCCGGCCTGGACCCAGGCGAAAGCGTGACCACCACCTACCTGCTCAACCCGCTCACCGGCCAGACGGCGCAGGACAACGCGACGTACCAGAGTTACGTCGCAGGGTCGACGCTGGTGCACGGCAACAGCGCAAACGTCGTGCTTGACCAGTACGTCGACCCGATCCTCGGGTGCACCCCGTTCGAGGTGCCCGACCTGTCCAGCGCCAACGTGCCGGCCTTTTCCGAGGCGCTGGACGAGATAGCGGCGGGAGCGTATCCGCCGAAGACCGCGGCGCTGGTGCCGGAGAACGACGAGGTGGTAATGGGCGGCGGCGAGTCCGACCCGGCGAAGACCGACCTGTACCGGTCCGAACTCGGCCAGGCCCCCGTCAGCGCGGCGACCGACAAGTCCAGCAGCCCGGCGATGTACTGCCAGAACCTCGTCGACATCCAGACGCCGTTCCTGGCGGCCAACCAGAAGTTGCTCGCCACCGGCCAGTCGCCGGTGACGGCGACCGCTGACAACCTGCTCACCTTCCTGGCGAACGACCTGAGCGCGTCCTTCACCAGGCTTGGCTGCCAGCAGTTCCATCTGGCGAACCCTGTCTCGCTCAAGCGGAACAGCGCTGGCGTGGCGATCGCGGCGACCTTCGACACCGCCGTGCAGACGGCACTGTGACAACGGAGTCAGACAATGGACGTTCGGGAAGTAGGCGAAAGCGGACAGCACACGCACTCGGACGACGACGACGACGACGACGTGAGCACACGCCATGCCGAGGACGCTGAGGACTTCGATGACGATGACGATGACGGCCGGGTCGTCCCGGAAGCCTGGCGGAGCAAGCCCTTCAGGCTCACCGCGATGGCGGCGGTGGTCATCCTCATGGCGGGGATCGGCTTCGGCGCCGGCAAGCTGACCGGGGTCGGCAACAACGTGGTTCGCTCGGACATTCCCAAGCCGGAGACGACCGCTGACCCGTTCATCGAGGGCTCCGGCTCCATCGCCGACAACAGCCACGAGAACATCCTGTCGACGACGGCGCCTGGCATGGTCCACATCCTTTCGGCCGGGAAATCGGTCGGAATCGGCCTGGTGCTCACGGAGTCGGGGAGGGTGCTGACCACGTACCGGCCCGGCCAGGGCGCGCATAACCTGTCGGCGAAGTACGTCCTGTCCGGTGCGACCTTCAAGGCCACGGTGATCGGGACGGATCCGGCGGCGGGCCTGGCGCTGCTTCAGATGGCGGGCCGTCCGGGGTGGCCGTTCGTGACGGTCGAGGTCGGAAACTCGAACCGGCTCGTTCATAACGCGGAAATCTCCAGCTTTACGTCGTACCACGTGCCGGGCGCGGTCTACGACACCGCGGTCGGCACTACGGGCACGACGACCAAGGTGACCATCGATGCCGGCACCCTGACCGCCATGAACGTGACCGTTGACGTAGCCAACACCAACAAAACCCGGAGCGGGCTGATGGCTTCGACGCTGCAGTCTGACACGCCGTCGGTGCTCGGCGGCCCGCTGGTGGACTTGAACGGGAAGGTGATCGGCATTACCATCGGGGGCTCGGGGAGCGGCCTGGCCATCACCGGGTACGCGATTCCGATCAACACGGCGCTCGCAGTCGCCACACAGATAGCTGACACCAACTCCTAACCTGCTGCGGTGAGATCTGCGCAGGTACAGCCAGCCCGCCGCCATCGGGACAGCGACGAAGAGCCTGCTAGTCGTGGCCCTCACGCTCGGGTTGCACAACTTTGGGGCGGCAATCGCCATCAGGGTCGGCGGCGCGGACCGGCGGACCGGGATCAAGGTGGCGTGGCTGGAATCGTGCTGAGCCACCATGACTGACGAACAGCTCCTTCGCGGTTCCGGCCCAGGACCAAAAGTCCTCTGATTACATGAATAACCCGGGCCTCGCCAACTCAATGACGAGGCCCGGGTCGTGTAATGGGCTAGGTCAGCCGATCTGGTGCAGGACGCCGGCCCCGATGATCATGAGGCCTCCGGCGACCCCGTTGGCCAGCCACAGTGTGAAAGAGCGGCGGTCCCGGTGAGCCCGGGACCGCCGCTCTCGCGAGGGGAAGCAAGCCAGGGGAGCGGCTACATCCCTGAGGGGTTCATCAGCTGGTGGTGAGGACGGCCCCTACGGCGCCACCAACCCCCACCAGGCACCTTCGATGTCCCTGGCGATGGCGAGGTCGACGGCGTTGCCGTTGCCGTTCCCGTTCCCGTCGTGTTTGTTGCCGTCTGCATTGTGGTGTTGAAGGTCGCAGCGACCGCCGCGCCGTTACCGTCCAGCGTGACCGTGACCGGGTTGGTCAGGCCGAAGTTCTGGCAGTTGAGGTTCGTGAAGGACATATTCAGCCGGTTAGCCAGGAACGTGAACAGGTTGTCACCGACACCCGCCACCGGCGACTGGCCCGTGGCAAGCAGGGTCTGGTTAGCGGCTATGAACGGCGTCTGGATGTTGACCATGTTCTGGCAGTACATGGCCGGGCTGCTGGTCTGGTTGTTCTGGTTGCTGATCGGCGCCTGACCCACTTCCTCCCGGTACAGGTTCGTCTTGGCCGCGTCGAACTGGCCGTTGCCGTCCAGCGTCATTTCGTCGTTCTCCGGCACCAGCGCCGCTATCCGAGGCTGGTTCCTGGCCGACAGCAGCTCGTCCAGAGCCTGAGAGCTGGTCGGCGTGTTGTCGTTACCCAGGTCGGGCACCTGGAACGGCGTACAGCCGAGCACCGGATCCATGAACCGGTCGAGCAGGGTGTTGTCGCTGCCGTTGAGCAACGGGGTGGAGTTGGCGATGTTGGCCTCGTTGGCCGTGGTGTCCTGCGCGGTCTGGCCGGTGGCCGGGTTGAGCAGGTACTCGGTGGTCACGTTGTCGCTCGGGTCCTGGTCCACCATGTCGAAATTGCGTGTGGTCGGGCAGTCAGTGCCAGTGCCCAGCTGACCGTCGCTCGGCACGATCTTCGCCGAGGTGCCCTCGGACGGGACGCGCAGGAGGCCCACGCGCTCGAGCGCAAAGGCCGTGTTGAAGAAGTTGATGCCGTTGCAGAACGACTGCTGGCCGAAGATCGACCCGGCCTGGCCGTTGACGCAGTTGCCCTGCTGCAGCGCGTTGGCGGTCGCGCCCACCTGGGTCAGGACGGTGCCGTTGAACCCGAAGTCGATGGTCACGACCGCGTTCCTGGGCAGCGTCGGCACGACGGGATTGACGGCCGGGGTGGTGCCCTGGGTGATGACCAGCGGATTGTAGACGTAGAGCTTGCCGTTACGCGGGTTCAAGATGGTGGCCTGGACGAACGCGCCCAGGTTGGCCGCGTTGGTCATCGTGCAGCCCGAGGCCGCAGGCGTCTGGCCGTCCGTGCCCGTGAGCTGATAAGGCGTCGCCAGGCCCTTTGCGCTGAGCGGGTTCGCCGGGACGATGATGTCGCAGTTCACGTTCGCCGCGGCCACCGCGGCAGCCGTCGCGCTGGCCGACGGGCTGCCCGAGGCCGATCCGCTCGGACACGGCGACGCCGGGGCCGAGGCGCTGGCGACCGCCGCGGCGCTCCCGGACGCCGCGGGACTCGCGGATGCCGAGCCGCAGGCGCCCAGCGCCGACTGATTTATCGTGGTGACGGGGCCGCCGGAGACCGCCAGGATGATCCCTAGCGTCAGGCCCAACGCCATCGGTATAGCGAGTGGTATCGCAATGCGCGCCGCGCGACTCTTGCTGCTACGACGGCGCCATGCGGACCGATGCCCGCTGAGCATTCAATCCACCTCCATGGATGTCCGCTGTGACGCTCCCGGTGCATCAACCTAGACCCGGCGCGACGACGAAAGCAGGAAATCGAGAAGATTCACGTTTTGTCCGTTTTTTGCTCTGAAGTGACGCTGAACCTTGGTAATTGATTGCGAAGTCCTTACGTCGCAGGTGACGTGGGTGTAGCCAGACCGAGATTGCCTCGTGATAGGCCGGCCGACGGCGCGGACGCCGGGGCGGTTCGCCGATGAGTACGTAAAGTAATTATTAAATTCCTTTGAGTGATCATCAGATCTTTCGGTAGAGTTACGGCGTCGGTGGACCGGGGGCCTGGCTGGGCAGGTCACGAGCCTGTGCGGTGACGAGCAGAGGCCTGACAAAGGGGAACAGCCCGGCCCTTCCGACGTCTTCCGCACCAGACGCCTCACGGCCCCACGCGGCGGCGACCCAGTAGCGGGCGGTCGTCGTGGCGGTGCCCGCAATAGCGGGGCAAGCGGCGGACCGCCGGGCATTTTAATTAGGCGCGGCCGCGTATTTCACGGCGTAGCCGGCAAGGCCGGCGCCGGGTAAATAGCTGGGCTATTTCATCCGCCAGTATTCACCGGCGGATGCAAATTATGCGCGCGTTTTGCCGGGTTGCCGCTCCGGGTGGCCGGCCCCGTCGTGCGGCCCTCGCTCGCGGCGCCCTCGGCGGCTCCGGCGGGCTCCGGCCGGCTCCGGCGGCCGGCCTGCTGGGCCGACCCTGGTGGGCGAGAGGCGACGGTAGCGGCTATCCTCGTGATCAGCCCGGCCTCCTGCCGCGGGCGGCACCACACACGGGCATCTGCCCTGGCCAGAGCGATGCTCAGCACGTATTTGCTTGATCACGCATAGCGAGATTGGCTCGGCACGGCCGGGCCGGCTTTTTTTGCCGGACGGAGATAGCTGCCGGTCGGCAACCTTTTGGTGTGGATGCGCGTCTGAGTGTTGGAGGAGTTGTTATCCGGGCATGCTTGGTCCGAAAGTTTGGGTTCCTACTGTTATCCGATTGTGAATTTCGTGGAGGGGACGGCGCCGTGTCGCGATCCGGATGGTTCCGCAAACGCCAGCCAATGCTGGACGCTGACGGGACCGCCGCAGCTAAACCGGACGGGTCGCGATTGAAGGGGAGACGGGGCCTGGCCCTGACCGCCACCAGCGCGGCGATGGTGCTGGCCGCGGGGGTCGCGGTGGTCGCCTTCGCCTCGCCGGGCAGCCACGCCGCCCAGGTAACGCCCGCCCAGGCCGCGGCCGCGGCCAAGCAGGACGCGCCTGCGGCTCCGCTCAACATGCTGTCGGCTACCCCGTCCGCTGGCGCCAAGGGCGTCAACGGCGCACTCCCGATCAAGGTGCAGTTTTCCGCTCCGCTCGCCGCTAACACCCCGATGCCTCAGCTTTCGCCGCACATCACGGGCAGCTGGCAGGTCGAGGGCGACACCGCGGTCTTCACCCCTGCGGTGGGCTACTTCGAGAACACCAAGGTGACGCTGAAGATCCCGGCCGGCGCGAGCGGGATGGTCTCGGTCGGCGGAGCCAGCGCGGGCTCGGGCGGGCAGCTGGCCTCGGGGACGACCGTGACCTGGACCACCGGCTCGTTCAGCACCCTGCGCCTGCAGGAGCTGCTCAGCCAGCTGGGCTACCTGCCGCTGACCTGGACCCAGAAGCCCAAGACCGCCGCGATCAGCCCCAGCAACGCCAACGCCGAGCTGTTCGCCGCGTACCAGGCGCCCGCGGGGACGTTCAGCTGGAAATCCGGCTACCCGTCGAGCCTGACCAGCCAGTGGGAGGCCGGCTCGGGCAACATCCTCGACGTCGGCGCGGTCCGGGCCTTCGAGTCGGTGACCGGTCTGACCATGGACGGCAGCGCGGGCCGTACGGTGTGGCACCACCTGTTCACGGCGGTGGCCCAGGGCAAGGACAACCCGAACGGCTACACCTACGCGCTGGCCAGCCAGCACTCCCCGGAGACGATCACCATCTGGCACAACGGCCGGGTGGTGCTCACGAGCCTGGTCAACACCGGTATCCCCGCCTCCCCCACCGTGGACGGCACCTTCCCCGTGTACCTGAAGTTCTACTTCACCTACATGAAGGGGACGAACCCGGACGGCTCGCAGTACGACGACCCGGTGTACTACGCGAACTACTTCAACGGCGGCGACGCGGTCCACCAGTTCAGCCGGTACAGCTACGGGTTCTACCAGAGCCTGGGCTGCGTCGAGCTGCCATGGGACGCGGCCAAGACGGCGTACGGCTACCTCAGCTACGGGAGCCTGGTCACGGTCACCGGCCCGGTGGCCTGAGCACGCTGAAGGGGCGGCTCCGGGATCCGGGGCCGCCCCTTCTGGCGTGTGCCGTGAACTGTGTTACAGCGGGTGGACCTCTTCCGCCTGCGGCCCCTTGGGGCCACGGCCAGCGGTGTACTCGACCCGCTGGTTCTCCTGAAGAGTGCGGAATCCGTCGATCTTGATGGTGGAGTGGTGGACGAAGACGTCGGCCGAGCCGTCGTCGGGGGCGATGAAACCATAGCCCTTGTCCGAGTTGAACCACTTCACGGTGCCCTGAGGCATGCACTTCTCCTACTGTGACGACTTCGGGAACGCACGGGCGTGTGCTCCCGGGTTGTGGTGACCACTGCCCATGCGGACAGCCCGGTGCCGGGCTGGCGTTCGGGAATCCAGGACGCCCACGGTCCGAACTTCGCAGGCGCTGTGACACGTTCACGAACTTCGTACAACCAGTTGTATTTAACCACTCTCAGCTACAGGGCGGCGTCCTAAGCGGCGGAAAACGCCCTGCTACCTGACGGTGGCGAGCGCCCGCGGACCTAGCGCCCGCACGCGAGCCGCGAAACGGGAGCGGGGCGTGGCCGCCGCGATCCGCTCGGCCTCGTCGGCGGTGTCGACATCGGCCAGTTCAGGCAACATCCGGACCCGGAGCCCGGCCTGGTGCAGCCTGGCCAGTTGCAAGGCCCCGGTGTCCTCGCGCGACATGGGCACGCCGAGCACCAGGGCGGGATCGATCTCGCGCAGGCCGAGCAGCCAGAAGCCGCCGTCCTCGGCCATCCCGAAGGTGGCGTCCGCGGTCCCGGAGACCAGCGGCTCGACCGCCCGGGCCAGCAGGGCGGGCGTCACCTGCGGGGTGTCCATCCCGATGAACACCAGCGGATCCGGGCTGGTGACCAGCGCGTCGGCCAGGGCCCAGGACAGCCGCTCATCGAGGCCGCCGCCGCGCTGGGCGATGACGTCGAAGCCGGGCGGCAGCCACCGGCCGGGTGAGCCGGCCAGGGCCAGGATCCGGCGGGTGACGCTGACCGACGCGACCGCGGCCAGGGTGTCGGCCAGGGCGGCCTCGGCGAGTTCGGCCGCCTCGGCGGGGGTGTAGGCCGGGGTGAGCCGGGTCTTGACCCGGCCGGGCACGGGCTCCTTGGCGATCACCATGAGCTGGGCCGCGAGGGTGTTATCCGGCATCGAGCCACTG
>Ga0210383_10002521_pt1 | contig 16536 bp, 11 predicted proteins | sample IncBWC14OmetaG_FD_160072 | JGI IMG/M metagenome (GOLD analysis project Ga0210383, IMG submission 160072) | Forest soil microbial communities from Barre Woods Harvard Forest LTER site, Petersham, Massachusetts, United States - Inc-BW-C-14-O ...
GCCCCTCTTCCATGTAGGTGAGGCCGCCGAAGTAGCGCGCCATCTTGCCGTCCGGCGCCATGCTGTACTTGTTGGCAACGCCCATGAAGAGATCGTTGGCCGCCTTGGCGCGATCATTGACCGACGCATAGGTCTTTACGCCGGGAGGTACCGGTTGGCCCGGCGCTGCAATCGGCGTCTGGTAGGCCTGCATCGCGGCCCCAAAGGCGACCGAGGCCTGCGCGGCACGGTTGTTATAGATGAGCACGCCGCAGACCACGATTAGAACCGCGGCCAGTGCAATGCTGCTGGAGATGATCACCGAACGGCGGTTTTCGCTGGCCCATTCGAGGCCGTGAGTGGTGGTGTCGACGAACTGGTCGTGCTTGAGGGCTTTCTTGGTCTGCTGGTCCACTGGTTTTCTGTTTCCTTTTGCTCGCCGCGGTCTCGCCGCTTTGAAGAGATCTTGTCGCGCGTAGTCACAGCGCAGAACCTTAAGTCTATCAGTGCAGCGAACAAGTTCGCAGCTTTTTAACGGCCTTCGGGCATTAGAAAGAAGTCGTAGTCGGTGGATGTCCTGGAGATAAAGGGGATGCAAGTGACTACTGCACCACGGCGGCCGGGGTCTTCGCCGGCTCCCCAATTACGTCGGGCCCCAGTTCGACTTGGGTGCGAACTAAAGTGTCCGCCACCATCCGGCCAAAGAGCGCCTGTCCCTTTTCGTTCAGATGGGTGCGGTCGACGACGCTCTTCTTATTTTCTGCCCGTTCATCGGCATGCCCCGTGGCATCGAACTCGTCGGCCTGCTCCTGGGTCATCCCTTCGAGCAGCTTGACCGACATCGCATTGAGATCGATCACGGTTACATTCTCCTCCATGCCGACCCTCTTCGCTGCCGCAGAGTAGTCGTTCAGGTCCTGCACCAGCACGCCATCCTTGTAGTTCCTTCGCGACAGTGACGTCACCACCACAGGAACCGCTCCTATCGCCCGGGTGTCCCGAATGTATCGCCGGATGTTCGCCGCATACGTCGTCTCCGGGTCCGTCTCGCGCTCCGGCCCCTTGCCCTTCATGTCGTTATGCCCAAACTGAATGAGGTAGTAGTCCCCGCGGTCGTCCAACGCCTTCTTCCAGGCCCCTTCGTCGATAAAGCTCTTCGAACTCCGCCCGTTCAGCGCCTCGTTCACACAGGTCACATTCGGCGTCATTACTGCGCAGAAACCTTTTCCCCAGCCGCCCTCGGCGTTCACTGTCGAATCTCCCACCAGCACGATCTTTACCGGACCGCCTTCGATGATCTTCATCGCTTTCACACCCTCGGGCGGCAGGGCCGCGACCTGCGGCTTGACGTACTGCTTCAGCTCGGGAACGGCGTTGCCCATGTCTACCGCTACGATGCGTCCGAAGACATACGATCCCTTCCAGTTCAAATGTGTCTTATCGAAGATCGTCTTCCCGTCGTCGTCCTTCTTGGTAATCGCCAGCGTATTTCCGGCCTTCTCGCCTATGCCGTCGAGATAAGCGATGCTGTCGTGCTGCAGGTCGATCACCGGCACCTTCATCTCGGTCGCGACCTTCTTCATCATCTCGGCGTGTGCCGTCAGGTCTGAGTGGATTTTCCCGTCCGCTTCGAAGTATCTGCGGGTCAGCGGCGTCACCAGGACCGGCTTGATCCCCGCTGCCTGCGTTTCTTCGACATAACGGCGCAGGTTCGCCTCATACTCGGCGATCGTCGTCTGTCGCGGATTATGGTCCCTGCTCTCCATATCGTTATGTCCGAACTGAATGAGCATGTAGTCGGGCCGTGTCTGGAGGCTGCGCTCCCATAGGCCCTGTTCGCGAAAGGTCTTCGTGCTGGCACCGCCCTTCGCCATGTTTACGCAGTCCACCCTCGCGGTAAGGTTCGCGCAGAACCCCCGCCCATAGCCCGCGTTGTTGGTCTGCGTGGAGTCGCCAATCAGATCGATCCGCACCGTCGTTCCCGGTGCGCGCACCGCTGCGGTCGCTGGGTCGAACGCTCGTGGTGGATCACCCTGCGCCAGGACCCGCAGTCCACCCAACAGTTCCACAACCAACAGCGCTACCACCCAGTTCTTTTTTGACTGTTGGGTCATCTTTAAGGTCCCTCGCGAAATATTACTGCAATTTACCCCGGAGGTTGACAGCCCCTCTGCGGAGGCGAAGACTTGTAAAGGAAGGATTTCCGCATTTATGAAGACAGTAACCGCCGAGGCCGCCGTCGCCGCACCGCCAACCACGAACAAACATCTGGTCCGCTGGGTCGAAAAGATGGCCGACCTCACGCAGCCGGACCGCATCCACTGGATCGACGGCTCTCAGGCCGAGTATGACTTTCTCTGCGACCAGCTGATCAAGGCGGGCACCTTCACCAGGCTCAACGATAAGTTATGGCCCGGTTGCTTCCTTGCCCGGTCTTCGCCCAACGACGTTGCCCGGGTCGAAGACCGTACGTTTATCTGTTCGCTTTCGAAGGACACTGCCGGGCCCACCAACAACTGGGAGGACCCCTACGTCATGCGGAAGAAGCTGAAGCAACTCTTCCGCGGGAGTATGCGGGGGCGCACGATGTACGTGCTGCCCTACTCGATGGGGCCCATCGGCGGGCCTATGTCGCAGATCGGCGTCCAGTTGACCGATTCGCCCTACGCTGTCGTCAATATGCGGATTATGGCCCGCATCGGCGCGCCGGTCTTTGCGGAGATCGACAAGGACGAGAAGCGCGTCGTTCCTTGCATGCACACGGTCGGGGCACCACTTGCGCCCGGCGAGCGGGACGTTCCGTGGCCGTGTAACGACGAGAAGTACATCGTCCACTTTCCAGAGACACGCGAGATATGGAGCTACGGCAGCGGCTACGGCGGCAACGCGCTGCTCGGGAAGAAATGTTTTGCGCTGCGAATCGCCTCCAACATCGCTCGGGACGAGGGATGGATGGCGGAGCATATGCTCATCGTCGGTGTCGAATCTCCTGCCGACAAGAGCGGTAAGACCGAGAAGACTTATGTCGCCGCGGCCTTTCCCAGCGCCTGCGGCAAGACTAACTTCGCCATGATGATCCCACCGGCCGGCTTCGAGGGGTGGAAGGTCTGGACCGTCGGTGACGACATCGCGTGGATCAAGCCCGACGCGAACGGCCAGCTGCGCGCCATCAACCCGGAGGCCGGCTTCTTTGGTGTGGCCCCCGGCACGAGTGCCAAGACTAATCCAAACGCCATGGCGACTCTGGCGAAGAACACCATCTTTACGAACGTGGCACTCACTCCAGAGGGCGGCGTCTGGTGGGAGGGAATGACCGACGATCCGCCTGCGCAACTGATCGACTGGCGCGGTAATAAGTGGACCCCAGCCATTGCTAAAGAGACAGGAGCAACCGCCGCGCATCCCAACGGCCGCTTTACGGCCCCGGCAGGCCAGTGTCCCACGATTGATCCCGACTGGGAGGACCCGAACGGGGTGCCCATCTCTGCGTTCATCTTTGGGGGGCGGCGGCCGACGACTATGCCGCTGGTTTATCAGGCCTTCAACTGGTCCGCGGGCGTCTACGTTGGAGCGACTATGGGCTCGGAGACCACGGCGGCCACAACAGGAACTATCGGCAAGGTGCGGCGCGACCCCATGGCCATGCTTCCCTTCTGCGGGTACCACATGGGCGACTACTTTCGGCACTGGCTCAAGATGCAGCGTAACCTTTCGGCGACGCCTCGTGTCTTCCACGTCAACTGGTTCCGCAAAGGGCCCGACGGCAAGTTCCTCTGGCCCGGGTATAGCGAGAACATGCGGGTCCTCAAGTGGATCGTGGATCGCGTGCGTGGCCGCGCCCTGGGCAAAGAGACGCCCATCGGCTGGACACCGCACTTTGATGACATCAACTGGAAGGGGTTGGAGTTCTCACGCGCCACCTTTGATGAGCTGCAGACTGTCGACCGCGCGCAATGGAAGCGGGAGGTCATGGGCCATGAAGAGCTGTTCATCCTGCTCCACGACCATCTGCCGCCCGAGATGATCTACGAGAGGGAACTGCTTATTTGCAGACTTTAATTTTTCGTGGAAGCAGAGATTTTTCTGCATGGGGATTTCCTCGTTTTTCAAGGGGTTTCTGGGAAATCGGGTGCGTAAATGATGGTATTTTGCATGGTAAATGCGTGCAAAATCGTGGTGGAATCGTGGTGAAAAATGCACGCAAACGGGTCGGTGAAAATTTTCCACGTTTTCAAAGTTTATTTTTGGTCTGACCTGTCCAGCGCACCCGATTCGGCGGAAGGCCTCTCTCCGCCAGGGCAAGACCTCTCATTTAGGTGACAACGTTAGGACGCCGATCAACGCCCCTCCCATGACCAGGAGAGCGGGGTTGATCTTGTACTGTAGAAGGACCAGGAGAACGCCAACGGCTATCGCCGCTGTTTCGACTCCGAAGATCGCTCCCCGGGCCATGGTGAAACAACCGGCGAGGAGTAGTCCTATGGAGACGGGGGCGAGACCCTGTTGAATTGAGGTCCTCCAGGGCCATCTCTCAAGCTTTTTCCACAAGCGGGCGACAATAAACGCGAGTATGGCGGTGGGCCCGAAAAAAGCGAGTACTACCGCTGCAGCGCCGAGGACCCCGCCGGCCCAGCTTCCGATGGTGACGATCATCATCATGTTGGGTCCGGGGGCCATCTGGCCGACGCTGTACATGTGGATCAACTGGGGGAAGGTGAGCCAGCGGTGAACGTCGACGGTCTGGACCTTCATTGCAGGAAATGCCGCCATACCACCACCCACGGTCAGGAGTGACAGGTAGGCGAACACGCGGACGAGCGCGGGGACCTGGTTCATAGGGCTGCACTCTCATTCTGTTCTTTGCGAGGGCGATGGAAGAGAATCGCAAGAACACCTACGACTATCAGGGTCCGAGGGACAGACTGATGCAAACGGTTGACGGCGACCACTGTCAGCGCCATGAAAAAGAAATCGAACTTGTTGGCGAGCGATTTTTTGCTGAGCCCTACCACTGTCGACAGAATCAGGCCCACTGCGGCCGCAGCCACTCCTTTTAGCGCGGCGGTGATCCACAGGTGATCGCCATGGATTCGGTAGAAGTTGCCGATGAAGTACATGAGCAATCCGCCGGGCAGACAGATTGCGATGATGGCAGCGATTGAGCCGAGCGCGCCGCGTAGCTTTTCGCCGACCAGAACTGCCATGTTCGTCGCGTTTAAGCCGGGAAGGCTCTGGCTGATTGAGAGCATCTCGACGAATTCCTTGTCGTCGATCCAGTGTCGTTTGGTCACGAGGCTGCCACGGAGATAAGGCACAACACCGCCGAAGCTGGTGGCGCCAATGATCAGAAACTCGAGGAATATCTGACCTATCGATACTTCTGCTACTGCTGGAGCGGTGCTCGCAGCACTTTGGAGATCAGCACCAGCGGCGGCATCACTCATGGCTTTGGGGCTCGTTGCCCTTGAGGCGGTAAACCATTCCGGTCTTGGTCACGCCGAGCGCGAGCCAGGACGCAACGTCGTTCTGCAGCGTGATGTAGAACTTTGCGGCCAGCTTCCTCTGCTTTTCGGCGACGGCCTCTCGGCTATCGAATTTAACCTGAAAGGCAAACTCCCCCACCAGCGACTTATGCTCTCCGCGCGTGCGCCATAGCCCGATGTCGCACTTGGCAACTACGCCTTTTCCAAAGTCGAGTTGACCGAGCGGAAGCAGGACCTCCTCCACGATGCCTTCGTTGACCAGGCTGATCTTCTCGGTGTCGGACTCTTTAAGCGCGGCGAGCGCCGGGAACACTTTGACGAGGGTGGCCATCGATGTCCGATCGGCATCTTTCATCTGGCTCGCTCCGAACTGGCAGTTGTGGGAGTAGAGAATGCGATATCCGCCGATCTTGTCTTTCAGAGGGAGGACCTCGGCCTTGAACTTGATTTGGTATTTGCCGGCGATTTTGGGCCGGACGTCGAGTGCAGATGCCTTTTGCTCATCCGGGTGACGAAACTTGAAGACGATCTCGGGATCGCCGACGGGAAATCCGTCCACGTAGGAGATGCGCCGGCGCAGGATGAACGCGTTGTTGTAGAGCCGGAAGTCGGGCGTGTCGCCGAAGATGATCTCCCGGACCTCTGGCCTTAGCCCGGCTGCGCGGTCCTCAATGAAGCCAATGCCGACCTTCTTCGCCGTGCGCTGTACGAGCTTGCCGAAGTCGCGGAAGCTCTGCACTGAGTCGAAACGCTCGGGCTTCAAGATAAGCTTCGCTTCGAGATATTGCACCCGATCAAGAGGCGCGCCGTCGGTGTACCCGACCTCAACCGCCGCCGGAGCGGCGCCCGGCCCATTGGTGGCCATGGGCTTTTTGTCTTTCTTGTCTTTCTTGACACTTTTGTTCTTTTTCTTCTTTTTGTCCTTCGCCATGGGGCTCCCCAAAGGCTCGCTGCCTTTTGCCGCCGCGAGAATAGATGCTGATTTGTGACACTGACATTAGGCCGATGTGGCATTGCTCAACAACTACCAAATCTGCTAGGGAGCAAGGCGCTGGAAGAGTGGGCCGGCGAAAAGCCAGCTTATTTGTTGATTTTGCGGGTTTTTGGTCATCCGGGGCGATCCACAAATGCCCCTTGACGCCAATTCGCTTTGCCGTTACCTTAAAGGAGTGGCAAGACTCCCTTCGGGTTGAGTCAGTCATAACGAAGTCCACCCACTTCGTTGCTTTACCGGAATACCCACGCAACAGCCCCCACCGCGCTGCGTGGGTTTCCTCTTTAAATGGCCTTTTTCCCTAGACCTGGAGACCGAGGACCTTGCGGGCGGTCTCTGCGCCGTACACGGGCAGGCCCTCTCCGCCGAGCAGGCCGATCTGCCTTAGTACCGAGGCCTGGTCCCAGTAGATGTTTTCGTGCGCGAGTTTGCCGTCGCGAAAGTTGACGATGGCCACGAGCGGGACCTCGACGTAACGGCCGGTCGGCCCTACGCCCGGCAGGAGCCAGGGCATCTCGATCGTGTGGGTGAAGGAGATCACCATCTCGTCGACGAGTTGATTTTCTCCGACTGTCCGTGAGACGTCGGTCATCTTGAAGTCGGGCGGCATGCACGGGATGAAGTCCGTGCCATAGAACGCTCGCAGGGCGCTCTTGCCTTTGCCGCCCGTCATGACCGGGACATGGTTGACGTAGGCGTCTTCGACCATCGTCGCGAGCGTTGCCTCTACGTCGGGCGTTGCAAACTCATACTTCGTGTGCTCGTTCCAAAGCGCTTCCAGATCGTATTTTTCCATGCTGGAATTTTATCGCGGCGTACGGAGATAGATATCAATCAGACGATGACGGAGCGAGGACGTGGTGTTTTCAGATAATCAACATGGTCAAGCAGCCGAACCATACGATTCGCCGCATCGCACAGTGTTACGTGACACCGTAAACTAGACCGAGAAGATGCCACTCGAAACTCCCAACTCCGCTCCACTGGTTGCCGTCGCCTCTCCCACGCCAAGCGGGTTCGGCCCTCTCAGGATCGCGCTCTTTCGCGACCGGTGGATCGCCAGCACCGTCTCTTCGGTCGGCACCTGGATGCAGGACACTGCCGGCACGTGGCTGATGACTTCGCTCACGGCTTCGCCGTTGCTCATTGCGTTGATGCAGACCGCGGCGAGCCTGCCCGTGCTGCTGCTTGGGCTTCTGGCAGGGGCGACGGCGGACATCTTCGATCGCCGCAAACTGCTGATCTTCTGGCAGGCCTGGATGCTTGCCTCGGTCGGCGTTCTCGCTTTGCTGACGTTCATTGGCTACATCTCTCCGTGGGCGCTGCTGGCCTTTACCTTTCTGCTCAATATTGGCTCTGCGATGAACAACCCGGCGTGGCAGGCGATCGTGCCCGAGCTGGTCCCTCGCGAGCTGATACCGGACACCGTTTCGCTGAACGCTGCCAGCAACAACCTTGCCCGCGCCGTCGGCCCCGCACTGGGCGGGTTGATGGTCGCCGCGTTCCAGCGCGCCCACACGGGCGCCGGGTCTGTCTTCGCGCTCAACGCGCTCTCCTTCGCCGGCGTCATCTGGGTACTGGTCAACTGGAGGCGCATCCCTTTGTTCAAGTCGGCGCTGCCCTCTGAGCGGATCGCAGGCTCTATCCGCTCGGGCTTGCGCTACGTCCGTCACGCGCCAGACCTGCAGGCCTCGCTCGTCCGTGCCTTCGTGTTTACATTTTTCATTTCGGCCATCTGGTCGCTGCTTGCCGTTGTGGCGCGACGCGACCTGAAGCAAGGCCCGCTAGGCTACGGCATACTGAACGGCTCTCTTGGTCTCGGAGCGGTGGTCGCTGCGACCTCGCTCCACCGCATACGAGAGCGCTTCTCAGCGAACCAGATCCTCGCCGCGTCGTCTTTGTACAACGTCGTCGTGCTGCTCGTGCTCGCGTTCGTGCGGAGCCCGTCGATCATCATCGGGGCACTCGTCCTCTCTGGCGCCGCGTGGACCAGCACCATGTCTACGATCAACGTGTCGGTGCAACTCGCGGTGCCGGCGTGGGTGCAGGCGCGTGCGTTGGGGACCTACATGATGGTCTTCCAGGGAGGGATGGCCCTCGGTTCCATTCTCTGGGGCTATATTGCAGAACACACCACGACGCCGATCGCGCTGACGAGCGCTGCGTTCGGCCTGCTCATCACCTTCCCCTTCGCCTACCGCTTCGGTATCCTGCAAGGCCCTGTTCCGGACCACACGCCCTTCCAGCCCAAGCGGCCTGCGCCTCAGCTGACACCCGACACTGACCCTACCGACGGCCCCGTGCGCGTCTCCGTCGACTATCGCGTCCCGGCGGAGAATTATGCCGAGTTTACTCACGCGATCCACAAGCTTCGGGGCGTCCGGCTCCGAGACGGGGCCATACGCTGGGGGATCTATCGGGACGCCATTGACCCTGAACACCTGAACGAGACATTCATCATGGAGTCGTGGCTCGACTACCTTCGCTCCCGCGAGCGCATCACGGCGGCCGACGAGCTTATCCGGGCGCAGGTCCGCGCACTCCACAGGCACGACGACCCTCCCAGAACCACCTACCAGATCTATGCCAGAGAGATCGCCAACCCTGTCCCCCCGCAACTCCCAGGCGAGTCCGACGGACGTTCGGGATAACGGCCTCCCGTACGGACCTTGAGTTTGCTTTTTGGCGCCCCTTTTGTCTCAAACAAAAAGAAGCGCGCGGACTAAGAAGTCCAACGCGCTTCTGATTGCGAACTCCCAGCCTAATCGCGATGCTCGCTCCCGACGAGCGGTCGGAGAGGCGGGAAGGCAGAACAGCTATGCACGCTTCCGGCGGAGCAATGCACCGGCGGAGCCGAGCAGGCCTGTGCCGAGCAGGAGGAGTGTGCTTGGCTCAGGGGTGGGGGCGGCGGTTGACAAGCTGGCAACGAAATCTACGCCGCTAGGATCATTACCTGGCCCTTCGGTGCCTGCCTGTTGGACGACAAATTGGAGCAGATTTCCATCGGTACCACCGAGCAGCGTGATGTCACTCAGGTCAATCGTGTCCTGCATGAGGCAGTTGGGGTTGCCAACCGCGCAATGCCCATCAGTGCCGATCGTCCCGAACGGGACGATAACGGTGCCATTCAGTAGAACTTCCGTCGTATCATCCGCAGCCACGGTTATCGAGCCGCTATAGGGACTCCCAGGCGACCCTGCCGTAAACTCCGTCGAAAAAGTGTAGTAGCCTATCGGCAGATCCACGGTGCCAACCGGGCCTGCAGTTGTGGTAGCGCCTACCCAGGCCGAGTTCGGAGAGGCAGCTACCCAAACCGGCGGGTTCGGATTGAGATCGAAGGCGGTCCCGGTTCCGGTAGATGGCGTAGTGGACAGAAGGCTATATCCAGCGTAGTTCATCTGGGTGTTGTCGACGGTAATTGTGCCGGGGTTATAACCCGAAGTCGATCCATAGCTGCCAAGGGTAAGTGAATCGGCAGAGGCGAAGGTAGCCGATGCCGCCAAGGCCGCCACTATTGCGCTAAACTTCAACAAATTTCTCATTGTTTCCTCCTAAAAAATGTCCGACCAAAGTCGGGGCCGTCGCTTACTTGAGGTGGCGCCTAACTTGCAGGCGACGTTAGATTGCGGGAGGCGCTCATTTGCTTGGGCGCCAATCGAAGCTGCCTTAGGCCCAGGTATGCTTCTCCCCAACCAAAATGCTGGTCAATCTCGCTAAGTCCCGGAAGAAAGTTCTGCCTGGAACATGCCCAACCGTTCGAAAGTGAAGGTGCAACTTAAGAGCCAAACTGGAACTCCTTCGTATCAGTGTCTTACGAAGGCACGCGCAATGTGGAGTGCAGACTATTGCATAGTTAGCGGCAAATAAATAGCACATGCGAAGATGCACTGGGCCCGCCGCAGATTCGGTTCTCATTCAATCCCAAGTTAAATACCGTCCATCACGACTTCACACCACTTGCAGGTTAAGATTCATGACAGGGCGTACGGGTTTTATGAATACCCAGCAGTCGTCCCACAGGGAAAGACACCGCCATTCATTATCGCGAGCGCTTAAAAAGCCGATGGACGCAGCAAGATAGCAGGCGGCGCTCACAAAACCATCGGTCAATAACTAAATCGCAGAGCCAAACGCAAGATCGATCAATGTCTTCTCTTCGATCTCATGGGCCTTGGCCGACCCTGTCGCCGGTGTTGCGCTCTCATGGCGCTTCACACTGAGCACGGTGCGATCTCCGGCCAGACGGCGCAGCAAGGGCATCACGTAGAAGAAGGCGCCCATGTTACCCGGCTCTTCCTGCACCCAGACGATCTCCTGGGCGTCAGGATGCTGGTCGAGTGCGGCCTGCAGCTCCGCTTCGGGCCAGGGGTAGAGCTGCTCGATGAAGATGATGCCGACGGACATGTCTTTGCGCTTCGCGCGCTCGACACGGAGGTTGTGGCCGATCTTTCCGCTGCAGACCAGGAGGCGGCGGGGATTGGTTACATCGTTGTCGGGCAGGACGTTTTCGAAGGCTGGCTTGCCGAACTCGGCGACGGTGGAGGAGGCGTCGGGATGGCGGAGCATGCTCTTCGGAGTGAAGACGACCAATGGCTTGCGCCATGAGCGAAGGGCCTGGCGGCGGAGGAGATGAAAGTATTGCGATGCGTTTGATGGTTGAGCGATGACGATATTGTCGCTGGCGGCGAGTTGGAGGAAGCGCTCCATGCGGGCGGAGGAGTGTTCGGGGCCCTGGCCGTCGTAGCCGTGCGGGAGGAGCATGACGACACCGGAGAGCAGGTTCCATTTGGCTTCACCGGCCGCAATGAACTGGTCGATGATGCTTTGCGCGCCGTTGACGAAGTCACCGAACTGCGCCTCCCAGAGGACGAGGGCTTCGGGATAGTCGCGGGCGTAACCGTACTCGAAGCCGAGAGCGGCGGCTTCGGAGAGGAGTGAGTTGTGGACCTCGAAGCGAGCCTGCTTGTCAGTGAGGTGTTCGAGCGGGGTGTAGCGGACCTCGGTCTCCATGTCGACGAGGACGGAGTGACGCTGGTTGAAGGTGCCGCGCTGCGAGTCCTGCCCGGCGAGGCGGACCGGGGTGCCCGTGGTGAGGAGCGAGGCATAGGCGAGGAGTTCCGCGGCGCCGTAGTCGAAGAGGCGCTTGCCTTCGCCCATCTCGACGCGCTGCTCGTAGAGCTTTTGGACCTTGGGGTGGATGTGGAAGCCCGCGGGATAACTGTTGGAGAGGCGCGAGAGTTCGAGGACACGCTCGGCGGAGATGCCGGTGGTGAGTTTCAAGTCGACGTCGGGGAGGTCGCCGCCATGGTAGGGCTTCCAGTAGTCGGGGAGCTTGGAGAGTTTCGGCCGCCTGGCTTTGGTGGCTGCAGTCTGATCGGCGAGGAATTTTTCCTGGATGGCTTTGGTTTCGGCGGTGGGATCGACGCCGATGGATTTTGCGTAGAGCTGATTGAGGAACGGGCGTTGCTTGATTAGGGCGTAGCGTCGCGGCTGGGTGACCGTGGGGTCGTCCGCTTCGTTGTGACCATAGCGACGGTAGCCGATCAGGTCGACAACGACGTCGGAGTGGAAGCGCTGACGGTATTCTGCTGCGATGGCGGCGATACGCATGGCGGTGTCGGGGTCTTCGCCGTTGACGTGGAAGATGGGGATGGGCAGGCGCTTGGCGAGGTCGGTAGCGAAGCGGGTGGAGTTGGATTCTTCGGGGTTGGCGGTGAAGCCGAGAAGGTTGTTGGTGATGATGTGCAAGGTGCCGCCGATGCTGTAGCCGGCGAGAGCGGCGAAGTTGAGGGACTCGGCGGTGATGCCCTGGCCGGCGAAGGCTGCGTCGCCGTGGAGGATGATGGGGAGGACCTGCTGCCTGCCTTCATCGCCTATGCGAATCTGCCAGGCACGGGCGCGGCCCATGGCGACCGGATTGACGGCCTCGAGATGGCTCGGGTTGGAGGCGAGATGGAGCGCGACGGTTTGGCCGGTGGACGAGGTGTACTCGCCGGTGGCCCCCATGTGGTACTTGACATCGCCGCCGCCGAGGACAGTGCGGGGATCGACGTCTTCGAATTTGGCGAAGATCTCGGCTGGGGAGCGGCCGATAGTGTTGGTCATGACGTTGAGGCGTCCGCGATGCGCCATGGCTATGATGGAGCGGGTGACTCCGTCAGCAGAAGCTGTGGCGAAGACCTGATCGAGGAACGGAATGAGAACGGTGAGGCCTTCGAGGGAGAAGCGCTTGGTGCCGAGATAGCGCTGCTGGATGGTTTGCTCGAAGAGATCGGCGCGGATGAGCTGGGTGAGGACTCGCTTTTGATCTGGTTTGGGCGCGGGGCGCTCGATTTGGTCTTGCAGCCACTGGCGCTGCTCGAGGTTGGGGATGTGCATGAATTCGATGGCGAAGTTGGCGCAGTAGTAGGCGCGGGCCTCGGCGGCGATATCGCCTTCGGGGGTGGTGGTGATGGGGAAGGGCTCGGGAGGGAGGAATTGGCCTAGCGGATCGAGGGACGCCTGGAGGTATCCCCAGCGGCGAAAGATGTCGAAGATTTGTTCGCGTTCCTGCTGCACTCCCGCTGTGTTTGTTGCGGTGAGTGTCTCTGCCTTGGTGGCCATTGCTTCCTCGCTTCGGGTTCTGATGTGGCGCAAAAAATGGATTTTCGCGACTACTTCCATGCTAGACCTTTTGGCGGGATGGCGCATCTGGTGGGGAGGCCGTGATCGGCCAATTTGAGACAAGTGCTGGATTTGATCGAGATGCTCTCAAGGCTCGAATGATCTTTACTACATCCTTCAAACAGAGTAGGCCGACCAGGATGAAAACCAGTGCGGCTAATAATTCACCAAAGTGAAATCGCGATGTGATCTCTGTGCTTCCATATCTCCGGAAGTAGAAGTAAATCGGACAAGCAGATTATCCCGAGAAAGGCTTCGGAGATCATGCGAAAAATAAGAAGAATTCGCTTCACTCCAGCAATATTCGCACACGCTTAACAAGACAACGAGCAAAAACCACGACAACAACAAAAGCAGATCCTCCGCCTTCGGCGAAGGATGACAACTAAAAGACAACAGCACGCATGGAATAAGGATTGCGCCCTTTGAGCAGGGATTAGAGGGTTGCACCCTGGAGCCAGGGTTGGAACTCTTCTTCGCCGAAGCCGAGGACCTCGCTGCGGGTGAGTTTGCCGGAGGCCATGGCGAGGAGGGCGTCGAAGATCCTTTGGCCGGCCTGGTCTACCGTCTCTTCGCCGTCGATGATGGTGCCGCAGTTGATGTCCATGTCGTCGGACATGCGGTTGTAGATGGGAGTGTTGGAGGCGATTTTGAGCGATGGAGTGGGTTTGCAGCCAAAGACTGAGCCGCGTCCTGTGGTGAAGCAGATTATGTTGGCTCCGCTGGCTACCTGGCCGGTGGCCGAGACGGGATCGAAGCCGGGTGAATCCATGAAGACGAGGCCGGAGGTGTGGATGGGTTCGGCGTACCGGTAGACCTCGTTGAGATTGGTTGTGCCGCCCTTGGATATGGCCCCCAGGGACTTTTCGAGGATGGTGGTGAGGCCGCCGGTCTTGTTGCCGGGCTGGGGGTTGTTGTCGATGGAGCCGCGATGGCGCGCGGTGTACTCCTCCCACCAGTGGATGCGTTCGATGAGACGTTCGGCGACTTCGGGGCGTGAAGAGCGGCGGGTGAGGAGGTGTTCGGCGCCGTAGATCTCGGGGGTCTCGGAGAGGATGGCAGTGCCGCCGTTGCGGACGAGGATATCTACGGCTGCGCCGAGGGCCGGGTTGGCGCTGATGCCGGAGTAGGCGTCGGAGCCGCCGCATTGCAGGCCGAGGACGAGATTGGAGGCCGAGACTGTGGTGCGGACGACGAGATTGGCTTGCTCGAGCATCTCGTAGACAGTGGCGATGCCTTTTTGGATGGAAGGAGCGGTGCCGCCCTCTTCCTGGATGGTGCTGGTGCGCAGGGTGTTGGTGGGGCCGGTGAGGGTCACAAGGGGTTCGATTTGGTTGGTTTCGCAGCCGAGGCCGAGGAGGAGCACGCCGGCAAAGTTGGGATGGGTGGCGTAGCCGACGAAGACGCGCCGGAGGAGGTCGGCTGGTTCGCCGTGTTCGGCCATGCCGCAGCCGGTGCCGTGGGTGATAGTTACGACGCCGTCGACGTTGGGATAAGCGCTGAGGACCTCGGGGGTGAAGTGGGCCGCGATGCGGCGGGCGACCGTGGCGGAGCAGTTGACTGTGGTGAGGACGCCGACGTAATTGCGGGTGGCGACGCGGCCGTTCGGGCGGACGATACCCTGGAAGGTTGCGGGGTGCTCGAGGAGCTCAGTGGGGTGGGATTCGGAGCCGATGGAGTAATCGCGCTCGAAGTCTCCGGTGACGAGGTTGTGAGTGTGGACAAGTTCGCCGACAGCGATGGGCTGAGTGGCAAAGCCGATGATCTGGTTGAATTTACGGACGGGCTGTCCGGGGGCGATGGCGCGTATGGCTAGTTTGTGGCCCGCGGAGATGTCGGAAAGCGCAGTCAGGTGCAGGCCGTTGAGGGATTGGCCGGCGGCAACTGGCTTTAGGGCGACCACAACGTCGTCCGAGCTTCCGAGCATGAGTGTGTGGGTGCTCAAACTGTCCTATTTCTCCGGCTTTCTCCGGCGCGTGGTTGCGCAAGCTGCTCTGGTTCGGTTAGTGGTACGACCACACTCTACTCCAACTGCATAATAAAGGATAGTGGGCGATGGCCCCATGGCGAATTATGCGCAAAGTCTTCTATCTAATGGAGATATGTCGGGACTATTGACGCAAAGTATTGGATATAAAGGGCTTGTCTTCAAAGTGTTCCATTCAGGGAATTTACATTTGGAATCGGTGTCCGTGACTGGTTGGGGTGGAGGTTTTTTGAGTGGGTGGTCTGTCAAGTTCTTTTTATTTTTCGCAAGCGCCTAGTGTTCTGGACATGAAATATCAGATGTCTTCTTGCAACTGGATCCGCAACTATAGTTGAGGGTATGGAGTGTGTCGTTCCCAGGTCTCTGGCTCTCATTGTTGTGTTGGCCTGCATCGGCCCGTCTGCAGGACCGGTGTGGGCGCAGACTCCTGTGGCACCGGTGACTGTGCAGGCCCCTGCAGAGGCGAAGGCCAATGAGGTGGAGCGACCACTGCCGGACATTCCTGAGTTGATGCGCGCGGTGGAGGTGAACCAGAGAGCATCGGAGGCGATTGAGAAGGACTATCTGTACCGCTCGGTGCAAACGCAGGAAGAGACGGATGGGCATGGCGGCGTGAAGAAGAGCGAGACCAGGGAGTATGACATCTTCTGGGTGAATGGAGTTCCCGTGCACAGGCTGACCAGGAAGAACGGCAAGGAGCTGAGCGCGGAGGAACAAAAGAAGGAGAATGAACAGATCGATAAGGAAGCAGCCAAGGCCAAGGAGAGGCGCGCAAAAGCCGACGAGAAGGGCGCAGAGACGGACCCGCAGGGACACGACCTGGTCACCGTGTCGCGGTTATTAGAGCTGGGAAGTTTTACGAATGCGCGGCGTGTGCAGTTGAACGGCCGAGACACGATTGCAGTGGATTTTGCGGGTGATCCGAAGGCGAAGACGAAGACCCGATTCGAAGACGTCATACGGGACCTGGCGGGGACGGCATGGGTGGATGAGCAGGACCGGATGCTGGTGAAGGCGCAGGGACACTTCCTGAATAACTTCAAGGTCGGCGGTGGAATGGTGGTGAATATTCAGAAAGGGACAAACTTTTCGATGGAACAGCGGAAGGTGAATGGCGAGGTGTGGCTGCCGGCGATGGTGGAAGGACAAGGATCGGCGCGGGCGCTTTTGTTTTTCAGCTTTAATGGGAGGTTCCGAGCAGTGGAGTCGGACTATCGGAAGTTCAAAGCGACTTCGACGATCTTGCCGGGGATGAGTACGGTGGAACCTGAGCCGGAGCCGAAGTGAATTTGCCATCGATTGGAGAAAGACAACAGCAGATTTCTCCACTGCGGCGGCAAATGCGCCGCCTTCGGTCGAAATGACGGGGTTTGATTGTGTGGGAAGGAAAACAAGCAACGGCAAAAGCAACAGCAGATTTCTCCACTGCG
>Ga0210383_10002523_pt1 | contig 16525 bp, 15 predicted proteins | sample IncBWC14OmetaG_FD_160072 | JGI IMG/M metagenome (GOLD analysis project Ga0210383, IMG submission 160072) | Forest soil microbial communities from Barre Woods Harvard Forest LTER site, Petersham, Massachusetts, United States - Inc-BW-C-14-O ...
TCAGTGACCAAGTCTCAGTGATAAAGATAAGGAGGAGCCATGACTCGGCCAGAATTGCAGCCCCACAGCCGACCTCGGACGCCCGTACTGCTCAACACTAGGCTCGATCGTGGTCTGCTGGCGTATGCCAGCGCTGCGATTGCGGCCGGAGTGGGAATCCTAACTCTGAGCCAGCCTGCTGCCGCCAAAATTATCTACAAACCAGATCATCGGGCCATCGATGCAAACAGCACTGTCCCATTCGATGTCAATGGCGATGGAACCGTTGATTTCAGTTTCAAGGATATTGCGACCGTCACCTCGTTCGGTGGTGGTGGCGGGGCTCTGTGGATTACTCCCGCCGCTCACGCCAATGAAATCTGGGGACACACTCGCTCAGGAGTGGGGTTTGCTTCCGCCCTTTTCGCAGGAGTGCTCGTCGGCCCCAGCCCGCATTTCTCCGCGGGAACGAGGAACATGGCTGTAAGCGGGTCTACCCGCGGGCTCCGCCCTCCGCTCACCAGCGGCCCGTGGGTCAACGTCACCAATCGCTATCTGGGCTTGAAGTTTATGATCAAGGGAAAGGTCCACTACGGCTGGGCACGGTTGAACGTGACAGCCAGCAACATGGTCGTCACCGGCACCTTGACCGGCTACGCTTACGAAACAATTCCTGGCAAGGCTCTCCGTACCGGTCAAAAGAAAAGCGCCGACCAGGCCAACAATGCTCGCGCAAAGCGAGCCACTCTCGGACGCCTCGCTCAAGGAGCCGTGGGGCTTGAACACTAGCGGCAACGCACCGCGAATACAGTCGCCGCGACATCTTGTGGGTGGAGGTAACCATCTATGCGTCATCTTAGATTTGCGCTGGTTCTGACTCTTGGCGCCACTCTGCCAGGTGTGGTTTTGGCACGCAGCCAAGCCGGTACCGAGAAAGTGATTTACAGCTTCCTGGGTGGACACGACGGGAGTGTGCCGTACAATTCTCTCGTCTCGGATGCTGCAGGCAATCTCTACGGCACGACCGCCGAAGGGGGCAATTCGAAATGCTTCTCGAGCGGCTGCGGCACTGTTTTTGAACTCATGCCCCAAAAGAACGGCGGATGGAAAAAGAAGATCCTCTACACCTTCAAAGGTGCGGCGGACGGTGGCGCACCACAATCCGCTCTGACCTTCGACGCCGCAGGCAATCTTTACGGCCTCGCGGAGGAGGGCGGCGTGGTGAACAATGGGTGTCCCTATGGCTGCGGTGTGGTCTATGAGTTGTCCCCCAATGCCAACGGCACTTGGACCCAAACTGTCCTCTATCGCTTTCAGGACGATACTGACGGATCGGGACCGGCGGGCAACCTGATCTTCGCTGCCGCGGGTAATCTCTACGGCGCAACCGTCCACGGTGGGGGGCACAATATCGGCTGCAGTGGCGACTCGTGTGGCACCGTTTTCGAGTTGTCGCCCAAGGCTGGCGGCGGCTGGACTGAAACCGTACTCTACCGCTTCCAGAGCGGCTCGGACGGAAGCACGCCATCCGGCGGGGTGACCCTGGTATCCGGAAATCTCTATGGGACAACTTTATACGGGGGCGCCAGCGACAGTGGCACCGTATTCGAACTGAAGCACGCGGGAAATCAGTGGACGGAGTCCTTGCTTTACAGCTTCATGGGAGGCGGAAACGCAGGGAACCCTTACGGCGGACTCGTGTTTGACGCCAAGGCTAACATCTACGGCACTCTCATAGGAGGCGGAAACGGAGGCGGAGCCGTATTCGAACTGAAGCGGGTGGGCAGCGGATGGAAGGAAAACATTCTCTATTTCTTTTGCACGCTCAACAACTGCGCTGATGGCGACGAACCCTGGGGTACTCTGCTTGCGGACAAGAACGGCAATTTCTATGGCACAACAGCGCTCGGAGGCTCCGCTACATGTCCCTTCGGAATGGCCCAGTGCGGCACGGTGTTCGAGATGAAGCACAACCGGGATGGTTGGAAGGAGATTGTGCTTCATCAATTCGGCAACAGCGGCGACGGTTTCTCGCCCCACTCCGCCGTGGTTTTCGATACCAAGGGAAACTTGGTCGGCACCACAATCTACGGCGGGGCGTCCAACCAGGGTACAGTGTTTGAGGTTCAACCCTAGCGAATTGTGAAGAGGCTATCAGGAATTTCTACCGCGAACGCCGAAACCACCGGAATTTTTGGATCAGATGCAACTCATCCTTGTTGATTGTTGGTTTTGTAGTTTGCCCTGCGTGTGCCCCACCCTTTATAACGCGCGCTGAATCAGCTCGCAAACACTTGGACAGGAGAGCAAGGTTAGATATCACCCGTTGGGTTTGATAACCTTGTTGATCTGGACCCATCGATGGATCATGCAACCGCCGCGAGAAGAGATCCGTATGCCAAACCCACTCTTCAAATTGCTCGACCAGGTTGGATCGTCACCGCGACCGCTTGCCTCGTCTTCCTCATAAGCATCGCCAGCCCTCCGCGCCTTATGGACGACGTGGACGCGGTGCAAGCCCAAGCCGCGCGCCACATGCTCGAATCCGGAGACTGGGTTACCGCCCGCCTCGACGGCGTCGCATATCTCGAAAAGGCTCCGCTCAACTACTGGATGATGGCGGTCTCGTTCCGCATCTTCGGCGTCCACGACTGGGCGGCGCGGATTCCGCTCGCCCTCGGGGTGGTGCTCCTGTGCTGGGTTACTTACCGCTTCGGACGGTGGGCTTTCGATGACGCCGCCGGGTTTTACGCCGGGCTCGCTCTCAGCACTTCGGTCGGCCTCTTCCTCTTCACCCGGATCGTTATTCCTGACGCCATCCTCACCTTAGCCATCACCGGAGCCATCTGGGCGATCCTGCGTCTGCTTGAACCTGATGAGGAATCTCAACTGCAATGGTCCTTGATGCTGGGCGGTTGCTTGGGAGTTGGGCTGCTGCTGAAAGGATTAATCGCCGCAGTGTTCCCCGTGATGGCGGCTTTGGCCTACATGGCCCTCACCCGCCGTTTGTTTTCCTGGACGGCGTGGCGTCGTCTCCATCTCGAGTTCGCGATTCCAGTTGCATTAGTCGTCGCGGTGCCGTGGTATGTGCTGGCGACGCTGCGGAACCCGCCCTACTTTGCGTTCTCCCTGCATAGCGGGCCGGGCGAGTACCGCGGATTCTTCTGGTTCTACTTTTTCAACGAACACCTTCTGCGTTTTCTGGGTTTGAGATACCCGCGCGACTACGACACCGTCCCCAGACTCTGGTTCTGGGTTCTGAACCTGCTCTGGATTTTTCCGTGGTCGTTCTATCTGCTTTCCGCGCCCACGCTCGCCTACAAGCCGACTTCGCGCGCAGGCAGAACCAGATTGATGGCAGCCTGCTGGATCGGCGTGGTGATGTTGTTCTTCACCTTCTCGACCACGCAAGAATATTATTCAATGCCAATTTATCCCGCGTTCGCGTTGTTGGTGGGATCGGTCCTCAGCAACGGCGGTCGCTGGGTACGCGCGGGCACGCATGCTCTTCTGGCTGTATGCGCGATTCTATTTGCCGTGCTTTCAGTCCTCCTGGTGTCGGTCTGGCGCGTTCCCGCACCCGGCGACATATCACAGGCGCTGACGCAACATCCTGAACTGTACACTCATGCTCTTGGCCACATCTGGGACCTGACCCTCACCGCCTTCGCCTATCTGAAGTTGCCGCTGGCGCTTGCAGCGCTTGCATTCGGAGGCTGCGCTATTGCGCTGGTGTTCTCACGGAACAACATCCGCAAAACCGTTCTGGTTATCGCTGCCAGCATGATTGTCTTTTTCCAGGCGGCACGGATCGCGCTGGTCCGCTTCGATTCGTATCTCGGCTCTTACCCTTTGGCGGTAAGCCTACAAAAGAGCCCGCCTGGGGAGTTGATCGAAGCCGATTCTTATTATGCTTTCTCCTCCGTTTTCTTCTATACGAATCGGACGGCGCTGCTGCTGAACGGTCGCAATAACAATCTGGAATACGGCTCTTACGCGCCCGGCGCTCCCGACGTATTCATCGATGACAATAAATTCAAATTGCTGTGGTCGGGAGAGTCTCGCTGGTACCTTCTGGCCTACGGCTCGGAAATGCCGCACCTGGAGCAACTCGCCGGCCGAACCAACTTGCACGTTGTGGCCGAGAATGCCGGAAACTATTTGCTCACCAACCGTGCTCTTCCCTGAGTGCTCGCGGCGAGAATTCGAGAGCGACGAGGTAAACAGCGACGACACTGCCCAAGCCAACCCCAGTGAACTGATATATTATTTTCAATCACTTCCTTGCCCGCCCGGGTGGCGAAACTGGCAGACGCACGGGACTTAAAATCCCGGGTCTCGAAAGAGACGTACCGGTTCAATTCCGGTCCCGGGCACCACTTAAGCTCTGCCCAATCAATCACTTCAGTTCGGCTTCGCAGCGCGCTTCGGCTGCTCTGCGGGCGCGTTTCTGACACTTTTTGTGACAATCTCGCTTCTAGCATGTTCCAGCTTGAGCATAGCATTCGAGATGCCGCGCTGGCCCATAGAGCGATGGCGATCTCAGGGCACAAGACGCGCTCAGTCTTTGATCGTTACTCGTTCGTGAAAAACTCCGTTGTTCGATCCGTAATGAATAGCGTGCGCGAAAAGTGTTTTTCCTTTTCGTCGCTTCTCTATCCCTTCTCTTTCAGAGAGTTCCTCGCCCTGTGGCCTGCTCATTCCTTCCTTTGGAATGCCGTCGCGTCGTCGCTTAATTCATAATCGCAGGCAGGTGATTCAATGAATTTCGTAACGTAGCAGGCTGCTCCGAGCTGTGAATCGTAGAGCTCGATTCGCGAGTGTCCTCGGCGCCATGAACGCTCCCAAACTGAATGATCTAAGTACCCACGTTCCCAATCGCGAGACATGGGCACCCGTGTCTCCGTCAATATATGAAGTTCTCCTCAACTCCGTTGACTTCCGAGGCGATCACCCCTAACATGGCTTGCCAGTCAATTCGTTTGCGCGCCGCTCATGATCGGTCAAACCGTGTCCCATTACCGGATTCTGGAGAAGCTCGGCGGTGGCGGGATGGGCGTGGTTTATAAGGCCGAAGATACCCGGCTGCACCGTTTCGTCGCGCTCAAGTTCTTGCCCGAGGATGTAGCGCGAGACCCGCAAGCTCTTATCCGCTTTCAGCGCGAGGCTCAATCTGCTTCGGCGCTCAATCATCCGAACATCTGCGTTATTTACGACGTAGGCGAGGAGAATGGGCAGGCGTTCATCGCCATGGAACTGCTCGAAGGCGAAACCCTGAAGCACCGCATTGAAGGCAGGCCGCTCAAGGTCGAGCAGGTAATGGAGTATGGAATTCAGATCGCCGACGCTTTGGACGCGGCGCATGCCAAAGGAATTATCCATCGCGACATCAAACCCGCCAACCTGTTCCTGACTCCGCGGGGCCAAGTGAAGGTGCTGGACTTCGGTCTGGCCAAGCTCTGGGATAAAAGCAAGGCTGGCGTGGAACATGATGCGGCGACGGCGGTTTCGCAGGCGCAGCTTACCAGCATCGGGTCGGCCGTCGGCACAGCCGCTTATATGTCGCCGGAGCAGGCTCGCGGGGAAGAGTTGGACGCGCGCACCGACCTTTTTTCGCTGGGCGTTGTGCTCTACGAGATGAGCACGGGGCGGAGAGCGTTTGACGGCAACACCTCAGCTGTGATTTTTCACGCCATTTTGGAAGGCATGCCGACCGCGCCCCGTACTTTGAATCCGGCGCTTCCTCCCAAGCTGGATGAGATTATCAACAAGTCGCTCGACAAGGACCTTGAGACTCGTTATCAAAGTGCGGCTGAAATCCGCGGCGATCTCAAGCGGCTTAAGCGGGAGACGGACTCGGCACGTACTGCGGGAGCGACCGCAGCGCGAGTATCTACGTCAATTCCAATTGTGCCAACCTCGCCCGCAGGGGCCGCTGCCGGGCCGACGGCTCCGAGAAAACTATTGCGCTGGATATTGGCGGTGGGCGCGGTCGTCTTGGTGGCCGGCGTGGGTGCTGCGTTCTTCATGGGGCAGCGTATGGCTACGCCGCAACTGCCCGCCTATCACCTGCTTACGTATCGTCGCGGGACAATCCGCATGGCTCGGCTGGCCCCCGACGGTCAAACCGTGATTTACAGCGCTGCCTGGGAGGGCGGGCCGGTCGAGGTTTTCAGTACTCGGCCAGAGAGTCCGGAGTCGCGGAGTTTGGGACTGTCTGGCGCCGAAATTCTGGCTGTTTCTCCATCCGGAGAGATGGCGGTGTTGCTGAACAGCCGGCAAGTCAAATCGATGTATCACACCGGAACCTTGGCACGTGTACCGCAGGTCGGTGGCGCGCCGCGGGAAGTTCTGGAAAATGTGCAGTGGGCCGACTGGTCCCCGGACGGCAACAATCTCGCGGTAGTGCGCGAGGTGGGCGGCCGCATTCGGCTGGAATATCCCATTGGAAAAGTGCTTTACGAGACTGGCGGTTGGATCAGCAATCCGCGCATTTCTCCCAAAGGCGATTTGATTGCATTTCTCGACCACTCTTTGCAGGGCGACACCATCGGAACCGTTGCTGTAGTCGATCTCGCCGGACACGAGAGAAATATTTCCAGCCAGCAGCCGGGCGGCACGATCGGTCTGGCCTGGTCTCCTAAAGGCGATGAGGTTTGGTTTACCGCTGCGAAGGTGGGATTGGATAGGTCTCTGTATGCCGTGAGTTTGTCAGGCAAAGAGCGAATGGTGGCGCGCGTTCCCGCGGACCTGAGTTTGCAGGATACCTGGCGTGACGGGCGGGTGCTGTTGACTCGCGACAACTGGCGTCGAGGCATGACGGTGATTGCTCCGGGCCAGACATCGGAGCGGGATTTTACCTGGCTGGATTGGTCGTATCCGGTCTCGGTTTCCGCGGACGGCAAGACGCTGCTGTTTGTCGAACAAGGCGAAGGCGGAGGGCCAAGTTACGCAGTTTATTTGCGGCAGACTGACGGTTCGCCCGCAGTGCGTTTGGGCGATGGCGCGCCGCTGGCGTTATCTCCGGATGAGAAGTGGGTGCTGTGCACGCGCGTGGATTCGCTGACCGATCTATTTCTTTTGCCGACCAAAGCTGGAGAAGCCAAGGCTCTCCCACACGGTGCGCTTGGTCAAATCAATAACGCCCGCGCCGCATGGTTTCCCGATGGCAAGCGGTTTCTGTTGTCAGGCAACGAACCGGGACAGGGCGGGCGGCTTTACGTCCAAGACTTAGAGGGAGGAAAACCGCAGCCTGTCAGCCCGGAAGGCACCGACTCGCTGACGTTTTCCCTGTCGCCGGACGGGCGAACAGTCGCTGCGGTTGGTCCGGATGGCAAGGGATATTTCTATCCCATTCCTGCTGGCGAGCCGCGCCCCATCAAGGGATTGAACGAAGGAGAAGTCCCGGCGGGCTGGACTTCGGATTCCAATAGCATCTATGTCGATCGTCCGAGCGATCTTCCAGCCAAAGTTTATCGCTTGAACATACAAACTGGGCAGCGAACTCTGTGGAAACAGCTCATGCCTCCCGACCCCGCCGGTGTCGAGTATGTCGGCCCGATCCTGCCTACGCCGGATGGGAAGTCTTACGTGTATGGCTATCGCCGGATGCTGTCGGACCTTTATGTGGTTGATGGCTTGAAGTGATGCTGGTGTTTTGCCGCTCATGCCAATGGTCACGCGTGCCATGAATTACCCCCGCCCAGAGGAAATACTTTGTCGAGCTGCGCCGGGGATTGACGCTGTGCGCGCCGGTAGGCCTTGACCTACTCTCCCACACACTTTCACGTGCAGTACGATCCGCCCTGCGGGGCTTTCGGCGTGCGCGATACAAACGGAGAATTTTCGCACTAAACCCATAAATATGGTAATATGGGTACGTGAAGACGACCCTCGAAATCCCCGATTTCCTGTTCCGCCGCGCAAAATCCGTCGCCGCCCAACGCGGTATTCCCTTGCGCCAGCTCGTCACCGAGGCGGTCCAGGAAAAATTGAAAACTACATCCCAGGAAAAGCCTTGGATGCAGCATGTCGGACGTCTCAAACACCTGCATAAGGAGCGCAAGCAAATCGAACGCCGGGTGGAAGAAGCGTTCGAGCGGATCGATCCGGAAGTCTGGCACTGATCCTCTGGAAATGATGCCTGACACCAATGCCCTGTCGGCCATGGCTGACGACGATCTCGGCCTGGCGGCCGTTCTCACGCGCGCCGAACAGCTGGCAATCCCCGTAATTGTGCTCGGCGAGTATCGCCATGGTATCGCCCAGTCGCGTCATCGGACCAGTTACGAAAACTGGCTGCAAGAACTGCTCAATGACTGCCTGGTACTGGACATTCAGGAGCCGACCACTCATTATTACGCCGAGATCAGCCTCGAACTAAAGCGCAAAGGCAAGCCCATTCCGACCAATGATCTTTGGATTGCCGCACTTTGCCGCCAGCATTCTCTTCCCCTCCTGAGCCGCGACCGCCATTTCGATTTGGTCGCCGGGATCAAGCGGATCGGTTGGTAATCAGTGGTTCGTCTTGAGGAGCGGCGCCAACTCCTCTAGAACGGGACCACCAGCTTGTCCGGACCTTCGATTTCGTCTTTGGCCTCCAGGAATTCTTCACTCCATGGCTTGCCCGCGCACTCCGGGCATTCGTCGATCATGTTGCCAATAGCGAAACAGTGATAGCAGGTTCCTTCAGAGCTCAGGCCAGGGAACTTCTTACATGTCTTGCAGGGTTTAAAGAACTCGCATTCGAACGCCCGATGCTCGCCCCATAGTTCGCGTTCACAGATGATGCACGTAAATCCCCTCCTGACTGCTTCTCCAGCGCCCGAGTCGACCTATCAACGGGGGTATTTTTCCTTAGCCGTTAATATAACTCCATCGCCCTCTTCCACGTTCTCCAAATAAGAGTCGATGCCGCTTTTATTGCAGACATGCATCCCAAAACGGACCTGAGGCGTCTTGTCGGCGCGAGCGCAGCGTGAGCCCGCAGCCGACATCCAGAGCGCTTTGTGCGAGGGATCTCTTAGCTTACGCTTTTCGCTTGAGCGATTCGTAATGACGCACGTATTCCAACTCAATTGGAAGCCCTGGCCCCAGACGTCATGGCACGATTCGCTCGCGGCTGCAGAACCCTCAACTACCAGGCCCGGACGACATCCTCTCGTTAGCACAGGCACCTGGTACCTTCGTAATCCTCCCCTCGCGAATTCACTAGGGTACGACCATGTATCCAGCAAATACTTCTAGTATGAGGAACTTTTCGATTTTCGCCACGCTGCTGTTCTGCGCCTTGGCGGCGAACTCTTATGCGCAAGATGGTACTGTCTGGCGTGCTGCCGACAGCGAGACCATTCCTTTGGAGCCCGCCAGCCTCCACGGCGCCCGCGTATACCGTGCCGCTGTCGGCGGCGGCGGCATCCACGTGCAGATCAACTCCGGATACCCGGTCACCGTGGCCATGGCTTGGGCCGACGAATGGAACGCCGCCATGCAGCACCCCGGAGCCGCTGCGAGTTTAAGCTTCCTCTGCGTGAAGGAGCATGTCACCAGCGCGACTTACGAGTGTCATCTTCCCTCCGATCGCCCGATGATCATCACCTTCCGCGATGAGCGCAAGCCCGAGAAACCCGTCCTCGCCACGGTTGGCGCCATCCTCGGACCTGGAGCGCGGCAATTCATTCCCCTCAACGATCTCCACATCCAGTACTACAGTGTCCTTCAGCCTGAGTTCCACTGGCAACGCATCCTCGACGAAAAATACCAGATCACGCCAGTACCCAAGGTCTACAGCCTGATGACTCCAGACCACGACGGCCAGGAACTCAGCGTGAAGATCAAGTCGCCCATCCCGCTGACGGTCGCTCTGCTGCCATCGCATCTTGCCGACCAGGTCTTCGACAAGTCCATGACCCTCACCGACGCACTCGACAAAACCGGCTGCAAGGAACGTGGTGTGCAGTCGATCAGCTTCAACTGCACGTTTAACGTCGCCAATGGCACGCAAACCCTGCTGATCCTCCCCGACATCGATTTTTCCGGCCACAAGAAAGCCACCGTCGAGGCCGACACAGTAAAGTGCGTCGAACATTGCGAGCTATTAAGCCCCCCTCCGAATCCGTAACCAAATGGAAAGACCGGGTGCCCCACCCTAGCCGCGTTCTGTGCGGCTAGAGTGGGGATTTTGACTTTCAAAGACAGAGGCAGACGCCCCGATTGTCACCTGTGATTTAAAACGCTACCGCTCTACCCACAACCTCACCCCCGCAAATATCCCCAAGCCTCGCGATACTTCTCAAACTTCGACCGCCGCTTCCGGCTCCCAGGAAACAACTTCAAGAACCGCATCCCCCGCAGCGCCCGCACCGGAAACACATACCAGACACCCTCCGGAACCACGTACGCCACCAGCACATCAATCTGATCCGCCCGATACGCCTTCATGTCATGCCCATGCGCCCGAATACTGTAAGTGCCGTCTTCGCCCACGCAATGCGCCGACTTCACCTGCACTCTCAAAAGCCTCCCGCCCGACTGCACAATAAAATCAAACGGATCGCTATCGCCCCAAGGCTTAGCCACCCCAAATCCCAGGCTAACCGCCTTAGCCACAAACGCCGCCTCCGCCATCTCCCCGCGCCGCTTCCCGGTAAACCGAGCCATCCCCCCTTTATCCCGACGATCCGCCGAAGCAAATAAATCCCCAACCACCACACCCAAGCTCATAACGATTTACTCCTCAATTGTTGAACTCCATCACCGCGAAACCCTGCCACCACAAGAAAATTGTCATCCTCCAAACAGATTGTCATCTCGAGCGAAGCCGAGGGATCTGCATTTTCCCGCGCGACAAAGCCCAAGACACAAAAAGCCCCCTCGGACAATCCCGTCCGAAGAGGCTCCATAAAGCCATCAAGGTTATACAAAAAGGATACAAAATATCGCAAGGCTAAGTCAAGACAAAACTCCTGTAGAGCGGACACTCCTGTCCGCCGCCGTTGACGCCAAGATCACACCCGACCCCGCCACCCTCCCCACGCCGTCATCCTGAAGCGCAGGCCTGCCAACGAAGGATCTCTGCACTCCGCTCGCCCAACCCAACTCCGATATAATCCCACCTCTGTTCCCAGCCCTGTCATCCCGAGCGAAGTCGAGGGACCTTGCGTTTGCCAAATCGCCTAGCATCCAAAAAACCCTCTCGGATGATCAAGCTCCATGTACTTTTTTCGATCGGGTTTATGCTCCTACCGGGGCAAACGCGAACCTATCGTTACTGATTTGAAGGTCAAGCCATGTCGGAAACCACAACGCAATTGGCTGATTGCGTGGAACAAGTCGCAAACTTTTCGGGAAAGAATCTTGCATTAAGAATCAGCGAACTTGAATTCAGGTTTACTGGTCCGGGTAGGGAGACGATTGCCCGCGCTGAAGACTCCCGCAATGCCGACGACCAGCACGCAGTTCTTGCTATTCCAATCTAAGGCGGCGCACCAAATCCGCGAATCGCGGATCGCTCCGCATCGGGTCGTACATCGGGTCCACTTTGATTTGCGTGACCGCATTCGAGTGCTCCGAATACGCCTTCTGCAACAGTTCAATCACCCGCTCTTTCTGACCTGTGCCCGAATAAGCGATCAACAATATTACGGTTCGATCCGCCCGCGAACCGGAAATTCGCTCAAGTTTCGCCAACGCCCGGCGCGCCTCCTCCGCATGGCCCGAGCGGCCATAAACGAGCGCCTTCCGCACTAATGCCAACGGCCCTTCGCCGTAGGCTGCCCCGCGATTGATCTCGGCGATCGCCTCGTCATATCGGCCCAGTTGCAGATAGGAAGGAATCATCACGTCGCGGACATGCTCAAAATTGGGATCCAGTTCGAGCACCGAGCGGCATTGCTTTATCGCGCTGTCATATTGGCGCGAGTCATACAGGATCGATGCGTAATCGCTGGCAATAATCAGCGACAGGGGATCCAGTTGCCGCGCCTGCTCGCTCTCGGCAAACGCTTCCCGGAATCGACCTTGCCACGAAAGAAACTCGGCGTACCACTGGTGCGCGGTGGCATATTGCGGATCGAGTTGAATTGCCAACCGGAATTCCTTTTCCGCGCCCGGCCAGTCGTAATCGTAGTTCTCTTTGATCAGCGCCAGCGAGGCGTGTGCCTCGGCGAGACTCTCGTCGAGTTCCAGCGCCCGCAGAGCCGCACTCCGCGCCTTCGGCATGAGCTCGTTTTGCGGACCCACATACCAGGTGCTCATCAAGGCAAAAGTATCGGCCACGCCCGCATAGGCCCGGCCGTACTTCGGATCCTTATCGATCGCCTGCTGGAAGTAATCGGCTGCTTGTCGAAATCCTTCCACTGTCCTCTTGTTCCAGAAATACCTGCCCTTGAGATACAGGTCAAACGCTTCATATGAGTTTGGCCCGGACTTCGCCCCCGGCGGGTGCGCAGCAGCCTTCCGCCCCGCCTCGGTCGGCCGACTCCCGCTCAGGCTGAACTCGATTTCATTTGCAACTTCGCGCGCAATCTCCGATTGCAGCTCCAGCAGATGGCCCAGATCGCGATCGTATTCCCGCGCCCACAGGTGGCTCTGGTCCTTTACCTGGATGAGCTGCGCAGTGATACGAACCCGCTCCGAATCCCGCCGCACGCTGCCCTCGATCACATACTGCACCCCCAAATCGTTTCCGATCTGAGGGATGGATGCCGGAGAGTGCTTGTAGTGCATCACCGAGGTTCGGGCAATTACGCCCAGATGTGCGGGATCGAGGTTTCCCAGCTGGCTGATCATCTCCTCCGTCAGCCCGTCGCTGAAATAATCCTGCCCCGCATCGCCGGTGAAATTTTCGAACGGCAGGACCGCCAGCATGATTTTGCCGGACCGCTCAGCCGCGCCGTGCCGCCTAAGCCAGAGCCAAATGCTGGACGCCACGATCAAGATCAGCGCGATTACCGCGGAAGCGATGACGATCGATCTCCAATTTTTGGCGCGCTGCGGCTGTGACTGCAATTGAATGTCGGCGACATCTCCCGCATCAGGAGGGGGTGCAGGCAATTCTATCTCTGGCCCCTGCATGGCGGCTTCTTTAGCTGGAACCAGAAACCGGTAGCCTTGGCCTTGCACCGTGAGGATATAGCGCCGTTCGCTGGTTTCCTCCAATGCCTTCCGCACCATGAAAATGGTCTGCGTCAGGTTTGACTCTTCGACGAAGCTATCCGGCCAGACCGTTTTCATCAAATCGTCCTTGGTCACAGTCTTTCCGGCGCTTTGGATCAACTGGAGCAGTAGATCGAAAGCTTTCGGGGTCAGCGCAACCAACTCTTGCCCTCGCTGCAGAGTTCTTCTCTGCGCGTCCAGACGAAACTCCCCGAACTCGTACAAGCCATTGACTAGGCTAGGCATAACTCGACTTTAAGAAGTTTTGAGAAACTTTGAGAGGCCTTTTTAGGACTTGGCCAGATCATTTCGGTTAGTTTTCCCCCGCCTGGGGAAGACGGGTCGCAGCTTGGATCGCTATTGTAGCACCGCCTTTAGCCGAGTCCTGGTGAATTCCCGTCGAAACCGGCAATTTCGCAATTTTGGGGGGTTGTGATGAGGTTCCGCCGCCGTCTACTCGCTGCCTGTATTGGAGCTTCGATCTTTTGTTCGTTCGTAAACGCCCAGCAACAGCCAACCTCTTCGGCATCGTCGGCAGTCGTTCCTCGCCTGGTGAACTTCGCCGGCAAAGCGGTCGATACCGAGGGGAAGATCATTACAGGAATTGCCGAGGCAACATTCGCCATCTACAAGGATCAATACGAAGGATCTCCGCTCTGGCTCGAAACCCAGAACGTCCAGGGCGATGCTAAGGGCAACTACACCGCTCAATTGGGCGCAACCAAGCCGGAAGGCCTGCCGCTGGATTTGTTCACCTCGGGCGAGGCGCGATGGCTGGGCGTGAGCATCAACAACGGAAGCGAGCAGCCGCGCATCCTCTTAATGAGCGTCCCCTATGCCTTGAAAGCTGCCGACGCCGAGACAGTTGGCGGGCTGCCACCTTCGGCCTTCGTCTTGGCGAACAAAAGCCAGGCAAACGGAGCCAGTAGCGAGACTGTAGCCGCTACAAAGAACAAGGCAGCGTCTGCTGCCAACCCTGCCGTCACAGGAAAGGGCGTCGCGAACTTCATTCCCATGTGGGACTCGACCAGCGACATCGTGGATTCGCTGATCTTCCAAAAGAGCTCCCAGATAGGTATCAACACCGGGACTCCCGCCGCCACACTCGATGTCAATGGAAAAGGAGACGTTCGCGACACGCTAACCCTATTCCCGAACGGAACCGACCCAACACTAGCCGTCAACGGCACCACGTTTAAGGTGAACCAGACGGGGAAAGTGACGTTCGTCAGCGGCCAGAAATTTCCCGGCACCGTCACCGGCGTGACCGCCGGAACCGACCTTACCGGCGGCGGCAACGGCGGCAAGGTCACCCTGAATCTCGACACGACCAAAGTGCCGCTGCTCGCGGCGGCTAACGTTTTTACAAACAACCAGGTCATCAGCGGCGGCCCGAGCACATGGGGTCTGCAGGTTTCGCAACCTAATTTCCTCACGATTTTGGAGCAGGGGCCGGAGTCAGGAGTCGGAACCGCGCTGGAGATGCAGACTACCGGAACCGGTGGGATGTTCTGGCAGATTCTGAACACCGGAGAGAGTGCATCGCAGGGGGCCAATAAGCTGAACTTCCGTAATGACACCGCCGGAGTTGATGTGATGACCCTGACGGCCTCAGGCCAAGTTGGCATCGGAACGACCTCGCCAATAGCAACCCTGGACGTGCAGGGCAACGCGTCGCAGGCGCGCACAGCCGGCGGCATGGTCAAGGCTATGCTTCATTTCAGTCCGTTCAACGGTGGCAGGATTATCTCCTGTTTCAATTCCACCCTCTCCGGAGCGGCCGCCACAACGCCTCCTTGCGGATTTCTCTTCGATATCACTGGGGTAGGGGACTACATTTTCGATTTCGGGTTTGAGGTGGACGACCGGATCTACTCGGTCACGCCGGCCCAACAGCAGGAGACAGTCAGCGCCTGTGGGAATGTAGATGGCAACTGCAACAACACCCTCACCAACAATCAAGTGGAGGTAACAGTCTTTAACGACGTGGGTAACGATTTCAATGACGCAAAAATTCACCTGATCATCTATTGAGATCTCTTCACAAGACGTGGCCGCGCTCGATTCGCTGGGTTGCGTCAGCCCGAGAACGCTGTCCCGGTTGGCGTCTGGGGCCGGCTCGCTCTCGTGTCCTGAGGCTGAGCCAAATAAATCCCGACAAATCGGCGAACGACTGGCGATCGCAGCCAGGGATAACGGGCCAACCGGCAGTAATCTGCCCCGAACGAACTGCTGGCTGCAGATTCAATCTGTCAACCGTGTGTTTGCTCTGACTCTTACGAAGAAAACGAAAAATTTGTGCCAGCCCTCCGGAGCTTCCTCAAAGTCCGGGGCTTCAGGCGCACGCTTGAGCCATTCGTCGAGTTCGATCGCCATCGGAGCCAGGAACTGCCGTTTGTCCACTCGATCCCGCAAGTGTTCGCGGTAGGCACGGCATCGGGCATCTCGCGGCGGCCTGATCTTGACAGCCGCCATGGCTTATCCGATAGCGTCGACGATCTGCTGGGAAATGCGCTTAGATTCTACGGAACCCGGCTGAGTCTTTTGGAGGCGGGCGTAAAGCCCTGGCAGAGTCTTCTTTGGCGATTTCTGTGCTTTGCGGCCCCGAGCCGGATGGGTCGCATCGGTTCGCTTGCGTTGAGTCTGTTTCCCGGTTGGCATATATGAATGCTACCAGAAGCCGGAACTCGGTGAAATATTACCAACTAACAGGGGGACGGGCCTCTGCCTACTCCGCCGTGTTTGTTGTTCCCTCGTCCTCTAGGCTGCGCTTCAAGATACTTCGAGAGATGTATATCTGCGCCGTGCCGGTGCATAGAAAAGTTAACATCAACAAAGACACGAATAGCGAAGGGTCTTTCCCGTGGTCTGCCAACCAGTAGGCTGGCAATCGGGGCTGGAATGCAAATGCGACGCTTTGTACCGCAAAAACGAATAAAAGGAAACTACAATGGATAAGCAGTAATCGAGGAAACATGCGCCGCACTGTTTCGGCACGCAGGCTATATCCGCCGCCCAGCCACCTTGATCCCATGAACACAAACCAGAAAACAGCACCGGAGTAAGAAATTAGATTCGCGGTTCGAATGCCGATAGCATCTCCGAAAACGGTATAGAGCGACAGCAACCCGAGCACCAGTGCCATCAACCCGAAGAAGTATATTGCCGCATTCTTCACAGTAGCGGTATTATCCCGCTCACCCAGGATTTAACACAACGACTTTTACTCACCAAAGGAAAAGGCCAATCTGATTTCTCAGACTGGCCTTTATTTATGCCGGCAACGACCTACTCTCCCACACACTTTCGCGTGCAGTACAATCGGCCCTGCGGGGCTTAACTTCCGTGTTCGGGATGGGAACGGGTGGAGCCCCCGCGGTAAGATCACCGA
>Ga0210383_10002524_pt1 | contig 16525 bp, 20 predicted proteins | sample IncBWC14OmetaG_FD_160072 | JGI IMG/M metagenome (GOLD analysis project Ga0210383, IMG submission 160072) | Forest soil microbial communities from Barre Woods Harvard Forest LTER site, Petersham, Massachusetts, United States - Inc-BW-C-14-O ...
CAACTCTTCTATGATCCCTCCAGGCCCCGTTTAATCGGTGGGCCGCTCATAGCCCTTCAACAGTTCCTCGATGATCGCCGAATCGATTTCCGGCCGCTTTACCTCTTTGGTTTCTACTCGTATTTCCTTTTTAGTCACTTCCATCTTTGTCTCTGGTGGTGACCCACACACAAATTTTCCGACAAGCTCAATGCGAGAGGTGGTCCTGCCTTTTTTTCTCTTGGAAAACGTACGCCCGCCGAGGTCCGAGGGCGGCGCGTTTTTCTTCTCAAATGTTCACGCCAGCTCTACCCCCCCCGCGGGATGCCTGACTCCTCGGCTGCTTGGCTCCTTGACTCCTTGACTCCTTGACTCCTTGACTCCTTGGCTTCGCTTATTTCAGTGAAGTGATGTCGATGACAAAGCGGTACTTGACCTGTCCTTTCATGGTTCGTTCGTAAGCTTCGTTGATCTGTTGGATCGGGATGACTTCCACGTCGGAGGTGATATTGTGGGCCGCGCAGAAATCGAGCATTTCCTGCGTTTCAGCGATACCGCCAATCATCGAACCGGCGATACTTCTGCGCCGCGACACAAGAGTGTGAGCGGGCACGGCCATCGGTTCAGGCGGCAGACCAACCATGATCAGGGTGCCGTCGGTCTTCAGGGTGCTGAGATATTTTTCGTAATCGTGTTGTGCAGAGACAGTATCGAGAATGAAATCGAAATACCTCTCGTATTGCTTGAATACCTCAGGGTTGGAAGTGAGGGCGAATCGATGCGCGCCCAGACGTTTGGCATCCGTTTCTTTGGACGGAGAAGTGCTCAGCATGGTGACCTCTGCGTCAAAAGCTGCAGCGAGTTTTACTCCCATATGTCCCAGTCCACCCAAACCGAGGACACCAATCTTGTGTCCCTTGCCCACATTCCAGTGGCGCAACGGCGAGTAGGTCGTGATGCCGGCACACAAGAGCGGTGCGACGCCTTCCAAAGGGAGGTTGGGTGAAACTCTCAGGACGTAATTTTCATCGACCACGATTTGCGTGGAATAGCCGCCCAACGTGGGCGTTTTGCCATCTTGCTCGTAGCCGTTGTAGGTGGGGCTCATGCCCTTTTCACAATATTGTTCCTGGCTGGCTTTGCATTGCACGCATTCCCGGCACGAATCGACGAAACATCCGACGCCGACGAGTTCGCCGGCCTTGAATTTTGTCACCCGATCGCCCGTTCTGAGAACGCGCCCAACGATTTCGTGTCCTGGCACCATGGGATAGATTGAACCTCCCCATTCGTTGCGGACCTGATGAATATCGGAATGGCAGACGCCACAATATAAGATGTCGATCTGGATATCGTGGGCTTGTACCTCCCGGCGTTGGAAGCTGAACGGCGCAAGTGCGTCCGTGGCGCTTTGTGCGGCATAGCCTTTTGTATTGTTCATAGTTAGCTTATTAGTCCTTATCGGGAAAATGTATTGACCAGCGTTTGCGGTTTGGTTTTTGGTCGCCACTCTCGGTGAGTTGGCCCACTATTTCTGTTTGAACTTGTGCGCGGGACTCAGTGAAACTAGAGCAGCGATTCCATTTTTCAAGTAAAGTCGATCGCCGGCAGGCGTCGCCTGCGGTGTCTGGATTGAAGCGGTCAAACGGCACGACGAACCCAGCAAAAGAAATCCCGATGGTAAAAAAATTACGAATTCGTTCGGCATCCAAAAATATTCCTTTTCCGGTGATGAAATCCGGGGCTCCAAAAATGTTCATTCAACGCGCTGCGGTGGTCGCCCTTTGTTGCTTTTATAGCTTGGAAGCCGTGGCCTATGTCGCGACATCGGTCACGCGGGCGCGCGATCTGGGAGTTCCATTTGAAGGTACGCCTGGCACTCTCAACGCGATTACGGATGTGCCTGGGGTCGAGGTTGGTCAAACAACGCTCGTGGAAGGAGAGGGGAAACTCGTTGTCGGCCAGGGGCCTGTGCGCACAGGGGTGACAGCCATTTTGCCGCTGGGAAGGGAAAACAGTAACACGCCGGTGCCTGCGGCGGTGTACTCCTTTAACGGCAATGGAGAAATGACCGGCGCTGCGTGGGTGGAGGAATCAGGTTTTCTGGAAGGACCGGTGCTGCTGACCAACACTCACAGTGTTGGGGTGACCCGCGATGCGGTGGTTGAGTGGGGAACGAGGAAGTTTCCGGACACGGAATACTTCAGTCTACCGGTGGTAGCCGAAACCTGGGACGGTGAACTCAATGACATTAACGGTTTCCACGTGAAAAAGGAGGATGTGTTCAGCGCCCTTGATCGGGCAACGAGCGGAGCTGTTGAGGAGGGGAACGTAGGCGGCGGCACGGGAACGCGCGCGTTCGGATTTAAAGCGGGCATAGGCACCGCATCGCGTCTCATTTCAATCGGGGACGATCGTTTCTGCCTTGGGGTGCTGGTTCAGGCAAATTTTGCCAGGCGTGATAACCTCGTCGTGGCAGGCGTACCGGTCGGAAAGGAGATCGGCGATCTCCAGCCGGAGATTCATCGGGAGTTTGAAAAAGAGGGGTCAATTCTGGTCGTGATTGCAACGGACGCGCCCTTGCTCCCGAATCAATTAAAACGCGTCGCCAAACGAGCAGCTCTTGGCGTCGCGCGCACCGGTGGCGTCAGTACTAATTCTTCGGGCGACTTGTTCATCGCGTTCTCGACCGCAGTCCCGGTGGCCGCTGGGATCCGCCAGCAGTGGTCTACGCTAAGAAACGATGAGCTGGACCCGTTGCTGGCCGCGACCCCGGAAGCGACGGAAGAGGCGATTGTCAACGCTTTGGTCGCTGCCAGGACAATGAAGGGGATTAACAACAACACCTACTATTCCTTGCCCCCCGAACGCTTGCGCGAAGTACTTCGAAAATACAATCGGCTTCTCGGAAATTGACTGGAAACCTTTCGATCTAAGCGGAGCATCGCGCTCTGCTTGTTTTGAAGCAGCAAACCAAGACGCTTCGCCTTCGAACGCCAAACGGCCTGTTGAACGGTGAACGCCAAACGCCAAAGGCTCACTCCTGACGCGTTCCGCAGGCGAAGCCGGAATATTCCAGCAACTTGACTACGCCCAGGATGACCAACGCCGGTTTCAACAGCAGGAAGGTGATCTTTACCAGAACACTCAGCAATTTTCCCAAGGGCAGCAAACACAAAAAGAACCCTCCTCCGAAAGCGAGGACCACAGCCTTCATCGGTTCGCGGCGAATCTGCTCATTAAGCTCATTCAAAATCGGACTTCCGTTCTTAACCATACTCCAAAGGGTACGCCTGAAACATGCCATTGCGCCACCCCCTCGTTTCGTTAAAATCATCGGCGATTCACGGCACTTCCTCCGGATGATATTTTCGCCAATAGCGAGCCAACCCGGCGACACTCATCGATGCCGGATCCGCTTTCTCATAGGTCGGCAGGTCTTCGTTCGGAGTTCCATCGGCCAGGAGTTCCTGTACGGTAAATCTCTCGAACTCCGGAATGATCTCGGTTTCCGATTTGCCTTCGAGCAAACGCCGCCTCATCCAATCCGCCCAACCGAATAATCGCTTTTCCAGGGCATCGAGAGTCCGCCTCGGATCATCTACTTTTCCGTAATGGGTGATGTGGAGCGAGGAGGGTTCAAGGGCGCGAATCTTGTCGAGAGAGTCCTTCCAGGATTCCAAATGAATGTCCGGCGGAGGGAACGGCGGGATCGGCGGTCCCCCGCGAATGAGAACGCCTGTCACATCGCCGGAAAACACGGTCCGTTCCGACTCCAGCCAATAAGCGTTGTGATGCTGCGCGTGGCCTGGCGTGTAAAGGACGCGGAATCTCTTGGAACCGAATCGCAACTCCGCGCGGTCCTCAACGGCGATGACCTGATCTTCTGGAATCGTCCCAGCCGCGCCCCATAAGGAGTTCATTTTATCTCCATAGATCCTGGCCGCGCTTCCGACCAATTTTGCCGGATCGATGAGGTGGGGTGCGCCTCTTGGGTTTACATAAATCTTAGTCTCATATTCTTTGGCCCATCGCCAGGCGCCGCCGGTGTGGTCCAGATGAATATGAGAGGCCAGGAGATGGCGGACGTCGGCGGGTTGAAATCCGAGTTTCCTGACACCGTCAACCACCGCGTCAAAGACGGACTCCGGGCCGCTGTCCACCAGGAGCAATTCATTCGGCCCGCATTCGACGAGCGCGACGCAAATGACGTTGGGTGTACCGAGGTGGAGTGCGTCGATCAAGTGAACCATTCTGATCAGTGATTAACCGGAGATCCGCCTGGACGCCAGCGATTAATCTGGCAGCCTTTTCCAGTCAATTTCGACCGCGCGCCGCCTTTCTATTTGGCAGACTTCGGTCGATGATCCCTTTATTTGATTGATTCGGCGGGAACAAATTCAGTATGCGTAGCCCAGTTATTTGCACCAAATGAACCACTTATCGCGACGGTTGCAGGGAGGCTGGATGGCTGTTGTTGGTCTTCTATGGTTGGCGACCAACGCTGTTTGGGCGCAAGATCGCCATCCAAATGTCAAGATGGCGTCGCCGCAGCAATTGATCGCGAAACAGGCGCCTCCCGTGGTCAATCCAAAAATTTTGGCGCAGACGACCCCCGACAATGCCACCGTTCTCGTTTCGCTCTCGAGACAGCGAGCTTATTTGTACGCGGGAACTCAACTTGCCATTGACACGCCCATTTCGTCGGGAAAGAAAGCAGGGTTCACCCCGACCGGAGATTATAGGATCATGCAGAAAGATCCCAACCATCGATCGAACATCTACGGCAACTTTATCGATTCGAAGGGTCGCATGGTTCGCAGCGGGGTGAGCGCGCTGATCGATTCGGCGCCGAGCGGCAGCCATTTTGTCGGAGCGCCGATGTTTTTCTTCATGCGTCTGACGCCCGAAGGAGTTGGAATGCACATCGGAATATTGCCAGGCTATCCGGCTTCCCATGGATGCATTCGACTCCCAGCCGAAATTGCTCCTCAGATCTACGCACGAGTCAAAGTAGGGACCCCGGTCCAAGTGGCGTATTAGTGCATCGTCTCATAAGTAGGAGGCATACCGTTGGCTTCAAAAGGGTTTGGATGCTAGGCGCGAGTGAGGAGCGTATCGGCTGCGATACGTAACGAACGAGCAACGACGCAGACAAACCCTTTTCAAGCCAACCCGGAGGGCCGATGGCGCTTTTGCCGATTTTCTGCGTTGCTCGCTCCTCACGTACGGATTTAAGTATGCTCGTCGCTCGCGCCTTGAAAATCGGCAAAATCTCCGACGGCGGTATGCCTCCTACTTATGAGACGATGCACTAGGGATATCTTTTAAAGACATGTCAACGGGGGTCGTCGCGATATCGTTTCTTTGACTCTAGCTTGACAAGCGGCCCTGCAAGCATAATAAGAAGAGTCCCAATGGCTCTCCCCAGCAAATTCAGCTTCTCTAAATTCCCGGAAGGCGGTTTAATACTGGCAATTATTGTCCTCGGCCTATTACTGGCCTTTTTCGGCGGATCGGTTCAGCTTCCAAAATTTCAAAACAATGCGGAAGGCAAACAGGAACGAGTTTTTGAAACCGGCCCGGACGGAAAGAAGTCGCCGGCTTTTGTGACGGTCAACAAATTCTTCAATCCGCGGACTCTTATCCAGATCGCGAAAGACACTAGTTTTTTCGCGATTATGGCCGTGGGAATGACCTTTGTCATTATCACGGGCGGAATTGACCTTTCCGTCGGCGCAACTTATGCGCTCGCTTCGGTCTGTGGAGCGCTGGTTCTGACACAATTTGGGGGCTCGGGTGGACCGGGCGCGGTCATTCTTGGCATCCTTGTTACCATCGGAATTGGCATCCTGGGCGGGTTCCTGAACGGATCGATGATAGTGGGTTTTGGTGTTCACCCGTTTATTATCACGCTCGGCACGATGGCCATCTACCGGGGTATCGCATTCGTGCAGACCAACGGCCAATCCATCGGTGGCTTTCCGGAGGCGTTTCGCTCGTTTGTCCGACAAGAATTTAACGGTCTGAGCTTAGTCCCGCTGATTGTCATGATCATTGTCATGATTATTGGCGGCATCTTTCTTGCCAAAATGTCCCTTGGCCGGAAGATCTATGCGATTGGCGGCAATGAAACCGCGAGTCGCTATAGCGGCATCCGCGTCGGGGCCGTAAAAATTCTCGTTTATACCATATCCGGGTTAGCGGCGGGAATCGCCGCGGTTTTATCCTTAGGCTATTATGGAGCCGGTTCTTCCGGAGACGGCCAAGGCTACGAGTTGAATGTTATCGCGGCCGCGGTGGTCGGCGGTGCGAGCCTCATTGGAGGGAAAGGCACGGCCCTCGGTGCCTTACTAGGAGCCGTCATCCTCCAGATGATCTCGAACGGTTTGGTCATCCTCAACATCCCGCAAAATTACAGTCAGATCGTTATCGGTCTGGTCGTGATTGCCGCGGTGTTGTTTGACCAGTTTAATGCCTGGATGGCTAACAGACGTTTGTTGGCCAAAACGGGCCGCATTAAGAAGGAGGTACTCGCCTCGAGCGAGACTCCAGTTTCTATAACTCCCCAAACAAAATGATCAGGAAAATAAGTCTAACCCTCACAAGCCTGCTGGGCTTGGCGGCCGCTACCGGTTTTGCTGCCGATAAAACCTATACATTTGGCGTTGTTGCCAAATCCAATAACAACCCTGTATTCCAGGCCGCCAAGACCGGAGCCGAAGATGAAGCTGCTAAGCTAAGCAAGGAACACGGTGTGACCATCAAAATCGACTGGCGCACTCCAAACGAAGAAGATCCGCAGAAGCAGGCTGACGCGGTTGAACAATTGGTGAATGCCGGGGCGAACGGCATCGCGATCAGTGCCTCCGACGCCAACAAATTGACTGACGCCATCAACAAAGCCGTCGACAGCGGTGTGCCGGTTGTCATGTTTGACTCTGACGCACCCAAGAGCAAACGCCTTGCCATATTCGGTACCGACGATATCGACTGCGGTCATAAGGTAATGGAGCAACTCGCCAAGGAAATGGGTGGTAAAGGGGTCGTGGCAATTCTTGCCGGCAACCAAAATGCTCCCAACCTACAGAAACGTGTTGAAGGAGTGAAAGAGGAAGCCAAGAAATACCCTGATATCAAGATTCTGGATGCCTACTACCACAAGGAGACACCTCAGGATGCTGCAGCGAAAGTTGAGCAGGTCATGCAGTCTCATCCCGAGATCACCGGCTGGGCGATGATCGGAGGTTGGCCGCTATTCACGGATAACGCGCTTAAATTCGCACCGGGCTCGGTCAAAGTTGTGGCCGTCGACGCGTTACCGGCTCAGCTTGGTTATTTGAAGAGCGGTCATGTACAAGTTCTTCTCGCGCAACAGGTATATGAGTGGGGCTCCAAATCGGTCGACATGCTGTACGATGTAGTTGCGGAGGGCAAAAATCCGCCGTCTACCTTTGTCAAGGGAGAACTGATTCCAATCACCAAAGACAACGTCGACGCATTCGCTGAGAACTGGAAGAAGTGGCTGCCTAAGAAGTAAGCACCGAAAGAGTCGAAAAGAATCGTGGGCTCCCGGGTTTCCGGGAGCCTTTTTTTTTAGTTACTATTTTCCAATATCCGCCGCCTAAGCATTTCCAATGCATGCTGAGTACAGATCCGCTTGAAGGACGGGCGGTCCGTGGGAAAGAACTCCTTCTCGACCAGGGTAGGCGACCCGTGACTTGCTAACCCGATGAAGACCGTTCCAACGGGCTTCTGATCGGTGCCTCCGTCCGGGCCGGCAATACCTGTAGTGGAGAGAGCGTAGGTCGCTCCACTGCGCTTTAAAGCTCCTTCTGCCATCGCTCGGGCGACCTCCTCGCTGACCGCTCCAACTGTGGAAAGCAGCTCTGCGGAAACACCTAAAGTTCGCATCTTTGCCTCGTTCGAATAGGTGACGTTTCCCTCGAGAAAAACGAGTGATGCCCCGGGAACGTCAGTGATCCGGTTCGCCAAAAGTCCGCCCGTGCAGGATTCGGCAATTGCCACTGTCGCCTTGTTCGCTGTCAGAAGTTCCACGACGACATCTTCCAATTCTTTCTCCTCCCTCGTGACGATGTAGGGACCTAGTTCACGTTGGATCAGCTCGTTTGCCGTATCGACGGCGGATTGCGGCCCGATCACTCGGACGTCCACTTCACCCATGCGCGCGCAGTACCCGAGTTCCAGCCCTGGGATGGCCAGGAGCCTTTCCCCGATGATTCTCTCGACCTGGGATTCGCCCAGCCCTGTCGTCCGATAGATCATTGCGTATAGATCATGACTGCCAACGAGGATTCGCAGCTTGGGTACCACATAGGTGGTGAACATCGGCCGAAGCTCGCGAGGCGGTCCGGGTAAAAGAAAGAGATGCGGGACGCCATCTCGCGCCGGGATGTGAAGGCCTGGCGCTGTTCCGTGGTCGTTCGGTAGCACCGCTGCGCCTTCGGGCACGTAGGCTTGTCTCGCAGTGCGATCAGTCAATATGAGCCCGCGCTTTTTGAAGCGATCGCTGATCTTCTGGAAAATGGAATCATCATACCGCAACGGGCGACCAGTCAGGTCTGAAACGATCTCTCTGGTGATATCGTCGGAGGTCGGGCCGAGACCGCCGGTCACGAGAATGACATCGCAACGGGCGGCGGATTCCATGATCGCGTCGCGAATGGCGTCGCCGTCGGGTAGAGTCGATTGCCGCAGCACCCGTAGTCCAAGCGGAAAGAGTTGTTGGGCAAGAAAAGAGAGGTGGGTATTGAGAACGCTGCCGAAAAGGAGTTCCGTGCCTGTGTTTAAGACTTCAACGCGCGCGACGGAGCTCATTTTGGGTCCAGAAGGTGAATCCATTGCGTGATCATCTTGTGCAAAGGTCCGTTTTGTTCCTGCTGCAAGATGTAGAGAAGATTTGCCAGCATGCGGATCAAGATCAATTTGGGATGAGCCGTCTGAAGGTGGTCCTGATGCAAGGTTCGATTTTGGTAGGATAAAATCTGGGCGCAATCGTCGGTTGTTAAGATCCGTCCTTCGTGGAACGGATCTAGGAGGATGCTGTCATGTCGGACGACGAAGTGGCCGGGAAGATTGATCCCTTCGATCACGATAGAGGCTCTTCGGCCAACGATCATGTACAAGAGCGAGAGCGAGATGGGAATGCCCAGCCTGGAATCCATAACGCACGGAAGAAGAGAGTTGCGCGCGTTATAGTAGTCATCTTCGTTGCCGCGCAATCGGAGGTCCTTGCCGAAAAACTGTGCCATAGCCAGGGCTCGGGAAGTATCTGAACGACAGGGCGAGAGGCGATCGCGCAGCACGCGACTCCACGAGTCAATCGTTTTCTGATACGACTCGACATTTACGCCAGGCTCAAAGATTTGGGCTAAATACCAGCATGCCTGTTCCAGGTCGACCAAATCAGAAATTCTTCCGCAGATCTCTTCGAAAGCGCCTTTGGCGTGTCGTATCTCGATTTCGGTCAGTATCTCTCGGACGTGGAGGGTTACCTGTTGATCATCGGTTGACAACAGATCGCACAGATCAGGGATTGCCCCAGCGCCCCCTTGAACCAGCTGTTGCTTGGTCAGATTCACCGTTTCCGGATCACCGTCTTTGAGGAGCCGGATGATGGCCTCGCGCTGTTTGAACATCGGGGTAGAGGTTAGGAAACCAAATTGAGCCGTGGCGCGTCGCTCCACAAGCTTTCCAGCGCATAGAACTCGCGTTTCTTTTGCAGAAAAATATGCACGAGAACTTCTGAATAATCCATCACGAGCCATTGGCTTGCCACGGAACCTTCCGATGCCAGCGGAGAGATGTGTGCATGGTCCCTGATTCCTTCCCGGATACCGCTGTTGATCGCCTTCAGGTGAGGTTCTGAAGTTCCCGAACAGATGACAAAAAAATCGGTGAAAGACGAGATTCCGCGCAGGTCGAGAACCACGATGTCCTCGGCCTTCTTATCGTCGGCGAATCTAACGCAAAGGCGTGCTAACTCATCAGCTCCGATAGACCTCTCCCCGGTAAAGTTCTCTCTTCTGGATATAACGCAGGACTTTCTCCGGAACCAGATACGAGATTGGCAAATCATTGGCAACCCTGTTTCTGATTTCAGTCGACGACAGATCAAACCGCCGCCGGACCACCGGATACTCCACCTTCAGGGGCAGGTCCGAGCGACTCAGGATTGCGAACTGCACCAGCCGGCCCAATTCCTCGAACTCGTTCCACTTTGGCAAAGCTGCAACATGATCTTCGCCCACCAGGAAAAAAAGTCTATCGCCTGGATGTTGGGCATGATATGCCCGGGCCGTGTCGATCGTGTAAGAGGGGGCTTGCCGGTCGATTTCGAGGGGATCGACCAGAAAAGCAGGTTCACCCTCGACGGCGAGCTGGACCATGGCAAAACGATCTGCCGCGGAGGCGCTGGAGTGGTTTAACTTGAACGGAGATTCAGCTGCCGGAATGAAAATAATGCGATCGAGTGACAGATCTTCCAGCGCTTGCCGCGCCAGTATCAGGTGCCCGTGATGAATCGGGTCGAATGAACCGCCATATAACCCAAGCCTTAGCATTCCGCCAATCTACCTCGCTTCCACCGCGAACCTGTTATCATGGGCGCACTTAGTTTGACTGATCGAGTACGAAGTCGACCAGAAAAGGGTGGTTAAACAGGCCAGGAACAGTAAAATGCCGGCCAGCGTATGGAACGAAGCAGCTTAGGTCAACTCTTGCTTGTTGGGGTGCCCGGACTCGAGCTCGACTCTGAAACCGCCAGTCTGTTCCGCAAGGTGCAGCCTGGAGGTTATATATTATTCGGGCGCAATATCCAGTCTGCCTCGCAGCTTCGTCAGCTAATCGATGATCTTCGGGAGGTGTCGCAGATTGAGCCAATCATCACCATCGACCAGGAAGGAGGCAGGGTCTCACGGCTCAAACTGATCGGCCACGAGCCGCCAAACGCGCAACAGCTCAGAAAAAAAGGTGATCCGGCGCTACTTCGGGAACATGGCCGGCTGACCGGAGAATTGCTGCGTCTTTTCGGGTTCAACCTGGACCTCTGCCCGGTCCTGGACATTTCTTTTAATGACGACGCGGATAACTCGCTCCGCGGCCGGTCTTATGGGACCTCGGTGAAACAGGTGATCGAGTTCGCCGGTGCGTTTAATGAGGCCCTGTTAGAAACCGGGATTCTCTCCTGCGGAAAGCATTTTCCCGGTTACGCTGCTGCCACACTGGACCCCCATCATGAACTGCCTCGCATCGATCGAACCCGGGAAGAGCTGAACCGGACTGAGCTTGCGATATTTCGAGAGTTCGCGCACCGGGTCAGCAGCATGATGGTCTGTCACGCATGGTACCCGGCGTTCGATCGTGAGAAGACGCCGGCTTCCTTGTCGCGCTCGATCGTGACTGATTTACTGATGTCCGAGCTCGATTTCGATGGATTGATCATGACGGACGATCTCGATATGGGCGCAATTACCAACGAGTCAGGGTTCACGGCCACGATGGAACGCGCAATATTGGCCGGCAATCATCTAGCGATGATTTGCCACCGCGTCCATTTGGTCGAGGAAGCGCGCGGAGCCCTTGAGAAAGTGGAGCGGGCCGCTCTCGAGCGTGCTTTGGCCGGTGTCGATCGTTTCAAGCGCAAGATGGCGGCGCCAAAGCCGTTTTCGGAAGAACGGTTTCGCGCACTGGACCGCGAAGTTTGGGAGTTTCGTGTTGCTACCCTCGGAGCAGAGGCCGCAGCCCTCCGCAGTCCGGAAGACGGTAAGCGTTCGCCGGTAGAAACTTACTGAGAATTGTCCACGCGCAGGCGGAGGAGAATCGTATCGGCGTGTCGCCGTCTGGTGGCCTTGCAAACGCCGATCCGCCGGCACGCCGATACGTTCCCACCCCGTCGGGCAAAATTCTTTCGACTGGAAATTGGCCCGGGTTCCCGGCTAAGTTCAGATATTTCCCAATGCTAAAAGAGATCGAGCAGCTGCTACTTCTTCAGGAACGAGACCAAAAAATCAAGATGTTCAAAGCGGAACTTGAGACGGTTCCATTAGAGCAACAGCGGATCGAACAGTTTGTCGCGGCCAAAAGCAACGCTTTTGATCAAGTCAGACAACGGAACCGCGAGATTGAGGTTCAGAGGAAAATGCTCGAGCTGGATGCTCAAGCGCGCCGGGATTCGATTGCCAAGTACAAAGCCCAGCAATATCAGACCCGCAAAAATGACGAATTTCAGGCCATCAGCCAGGAAATCCACCGGTTTGAAAAGGAAATCGAACGGATTGAGGATCACGAGATTGAGCTGATGGAGCAAACGGAACAGATCCAGAAAGAGACAGCGTATGCGGAGCTGGAATTGAAAGCTGCGAAACGGCAATCGGAGCTACAACAGGCTGATCTGAAAAAGAAAGAGTCCACTTTAGGAGAGCGGTTGATCCAGGTCGAAGGCGAGCGTGAACGGCTGGTGCAGGGTCTCGATCCGGATCTCCTGTTTCGTTACACGCGGCTCTTTGCCACCAAGGGAGGAAACGCTGTTGTCCCGGTCGAGCACGAATTTTGTATGGGTTGTCACATGAAAAATACGTCGGCGCAGGTGCACCGGGTCAAATTGGGTCGCGAGATCGTCCACTGTGAGCAGTGCGGGCGAATTCTTTACTACGCAGACTGACGCATGGCCACGCAGAATCGGCGAGGAGGCTGCGGGTGCTGCGGCTGTCTTTTCGCGTCTTTCCTGTTCCTTTTGGCCTTGATTCTTGTCGGACTCGGCTTCTTCTATTTCAACGCGACAAAGAATCTGAGCCGCGTTGCAGCGACTGGCCCGGTTGCTGTGCCTGCGACAACGTTCAACCGGCAGACCTACACTGCCGCAAGGCAGAAGTTTGACCTATTTTTTGCGGATCCAGCTCAGCGGAGTGTGACACTGTCAAATCCTGAAGTGAACGCTCTGCTCGCAGAGTCTCCCGAGCTTCGCGTCTTGAGCCATAGCGCGGTCGTCGTTCTCAATCAAAACTCCGCGGAAGTCTATTGCCGCCTCCCTGTGGAACTTCCATTGCTACCTCGGCGGTACTTGAATTGCGCTTTCCAGGTGCGTCCATCGATGCGCGCCGACGAATTCGATCTGGATATTTCACGGATTGAAAGAGAAGGAAAACCCCTGGGAGCGGCAGAGATCCGCCAATATCAAATTGTCGTCGTCCCACTGATTCAAAAGACGTTGTCGGGCTTGAACAAAATCCAAGGGGATCGATCGGTTCGCGACGTTCGAATTGAAAACGGAAACCTGGTCCTGGCGCGGTAAGGTAAGAGCCCCTGAGGCTCTCCGGGGTGGGCGTTCCCCATTTATTTGGTTACCTGAACACCACTTAGATCTGACTCTATACCTTCGAGTTGGTCGATTGATAGACTGTTATACTGCAACCGGTATTCGGCCAGGGAGTCCTCTCCTTTGTGTTCAGCCCAGGTCTCAAGTTGAGATCGGTGGCCGCGAAAGTCGTACAGCGGCACCCCGTAACCGCAGGAGTCGGAGATCCGGTTCAAATGGACTTTGATGAATGACCGGATACCGATCGTGGAAGAGAAAATCGGTCGGAACCGTTCGAACTCCGGGTGTTTGGCCTCGATAATTTCTCCATGGCCGTGGAGACGGACGATCTTCGGGGCGCCGGCGAACGCACAAAACATCAGGACGATCCGTTCGTTCTCTTTCACGTGCGCGATGGTCTCTACGCCGCTGCCAGTGAAGTCCAGATAGACCACCGTTCGTTCATCGATGACTCGGAAAGAGTCGCCGTCCTTGGGTGAACAATTCACGTGACCTGCTTGAGAAAGAGGCGCGGTTGCCACGAAAAAGACTTTTTGCGCAGAAAGCCACCCTCTCAATTTTTCGTCTATCGATTCGTAGATTTTACCCATAATTGGCACTTAAAAATCCGATGCCGAGGATGGTTATCACCATGAGCACGACTCCACGGGGTCGCAACCAGAATTCGTCCCTGCCGAACGCGCCGCAATCGAGACCACTGACCACTGGCAACAGACCACTGACAACTATTTACACTTCCCAATTTACCGTTTAGGTCTTTCTATTTGATGCCACCTCGCAAAAAATCGTCCAGGACTTCTGAACCCTCCGGTGTTTTCGCGGTGATTGGATCGGACGAAGGGGAAACCAAACGACGAGCGAAGGAACTGGCGATTGAACTTACGCCGGAGCAAGGTGGAGACTTTGGTGTTGATACGATCGATGGGATGGCAGACAACGCGGAGCAGGCTATCCAGCGGATTCGGCAAGCGAAGGAGGCGATTCAGACGCTCCCTTTTTTTGGGCGTGAGAAGCTTGTTTGGCTGAAGAGTGTGAACTTCCTGGCGGATACGGTCACGGGTCGTTCCGCGGCTGTGCAAGAGGCTCTGGAAGATTTGAAAGAGGTTCTCAGTCGAGGGTTACCTGGTGGCGTGCGCTTTCTCTTGAGTGCCTCCGAAGTGGACAAACGGCGCAGTTTTTATAAGTCGCTCGGTAAATTTGCGAAAGTGGAGCAGTTCGACAGAATCGATCCGACCCGGCCCGGGTGGGAGGAAGAGGTTCAGGCGGTGGTACACCGGTTGGCAGCTGAACTGGATCTGTCATTCGAACCGGAAGCGCTCGAAATATTTGTCCGGCTTGCCGGCGCCGATGGCCGTCAATTGCGGAACGAACTAGAAAAGATTGATCTTTATCTCGGCGACAAGAGGACGATCACGGTGCAAGTCGTGCGTGCACTGGTCGCCAAATCGACCAGCGGCGTGATTTGGGAGCTCGGGACATGCATCTCGAAGCGGCAATTGGGGGAGAGTCTCGCACTCTTAGACCAGCTGATTTTTCAAGGTGAGACACCTATCGGAATCCTCTACGCTGCCATTATCCCGACTGTCAGAAACTTGCTCGTCACCAATGATCTGCTGCTGAGGCACCGTCTCAAGCCGCCGCAGGCGCCCTTTTACTTCAATTCCATTCTCGGCAAACTCCCGGAAGAGGCGATTCGACATCTTCCGCGACGGAAGGATGGAGGAATTAATGCCTACGCGCTTGGACTGGCTGCGTGTGAGGCGCATCGTTTTAAATTGACCGAATTGATCGAGTGCTTACAAGCCTGCCTGAAAGCTAATATTCAACTCGTGACGACCCAGCTCGAGCCGAAGCTGGTTCTCAGCCAGTTGCTGGTGAAAATCATTGCTTAGGTAGTCAGGAGACATTTAGAAAAGGAAGCTCCGTGGAGGTTTTAGGATTTTCCTTTTCGGAATTTATTATAGATTGTCTCGTTTGATCCATTGGCCCGAAGTATGATCCAGATAGCGGCGCTTCGCGCGCGTCTTGCAAGAACTGCCAACTGACCTGCGGCGAACGCCCAAGGGAATTAAAAGGCGGTTCACTGGCTATATTATATAGCGCCTTTGGACGTTTCAAGAAAGTGGGCGCTGTAAAAATATTAGGGCATTGCCTATGGCCCAAGGGGCCAAAAAAAGTAAGTATAGCCCAGGGTTGAATGGCGCGAAGTTAAGGGCGGTTTGGGTTGTTTCTCGGCCCCGAAGCAGCTTACGAAAGAGGGTAAGGCGGGACGCCTTACTTACTGCTGCGGACGAACCGGCCGTTTGATTACCACTTCTATCCCAATATGTCCCGCCTTTCTGAAGTAAGTAAGGCGTCCCGCCTTACCTTCCCGGGTTGAAACTTTGAGCTGAGTTCTCCAACCCCTCCGGGGCAGTTGATCGCCCCAAAGAATCCTTAACTTAGTGCCATTCAGAAGCCCAGTGTTTACCCCATAAGCGCTAAGATAATTGTGAGGCGCCTCGATGGGCGAATGGCTTTGGTCCCGGAGGGACAGCACGATAGTAGCTAGGCACGAAGTGCCTGGAATCATGAGGAAAAATAGCCTCGTCTAGCGGGACGATTGAACCGATCTCAGCGTAGATCAAACGCAAGTGTTAAAAGCTTAATAACAAAATGTTTTAGTATGCGGAAATGCCAGAATATAATTGCCATGGCCAACACCTTTTGCTTTCTCAATATTCATTGTATTTTCAGCACCAAAAGAGCGTGCCCCGATGTTGAACCCTGAGCTGAGGGAACGACTCTGGCCATTCTTGGGCGGAATTGCCAAACAAAACGGTATCACGCCCAGATGCATCGGCGGGGTTGCAGACCACGTTCATCTGCTGCTGTCATTGCCAACCACAGTTCCCATCGCCAAAGCCATTCAATTAGTAAAGGCTGGATCATCGGCCTGGATTCACCAGACTTTTCGACAACTGGACAACTTTAGCTGGCAACAGGGTTATGGCGCTTTCAGTGTGAGCGTCTCGCAGTTGCCAGAAACCATTCATTCCATCCATAATCAGGTCGAACATCATCGGACCGAACTTTTCAACAGGAATACCTGGCGTTTCTGCAGCGGCATGAGCTCGGTTTCGGCGACAACTATCTGTGGGACTGACAATGACTTCGACCGTCCCTCCAGACGGGGCCGCTCTGCATCGCTACCCAGGCACTTCGTGCCTG
>Ga0210383_10002526_pt1 | contig 16517 bp, 24 predicted proteins | sample IncBWC14OmetaG_FD_160072 | JGI IMG/M metagenome (GOLD analysis project Ga0210383, IMG submission 160072) | Forest soil microbial communities from Barre Woods Harvard Forest LTER site, Petersham, Massachusetts, United States - Inc-BW-C-14-O ...
TGATGATGACACAGCATCCCACCCCAGACAATGCCATTCTACCATTTGCAGATGAAGATGACGAGGTGCCCTCCACCCTTGCACACAAACATGATCTGAAGAGGATGACCCCACAAATGATGACAATGCAGCACCCCACCCCAGACAATGCTGTTCTACCTCATGAGCGTGCATGCCCACATCAATTGATGTGTGTGTGCTCTCGTGAGGTAGTAGTAGTGGGCACCCACCAGGCATTTGCTGTAAAAGCCATGGCCAAGCCGAAGCCGTGACCAAGGGCTTGGCCTGGGGTTTTGGAAAGCTGAAGCCCAGGGGTTTCAGGCCAAGGCCGCCAAGGCAGGCCAAATTTCGAAGCCTTTTGTATCAGTGCAAAATAAAGCTGGAGATCTTGATATGTATATTTGAGGCCGATATATATTCGAGCTAAACCACTCTAATATTGTGTCATTTCACAAACATGAGCCAATGACTCGGAAGACCAAAATTGAAATCGAGTCCGGATGTAGTTTGAACTCCGCTGTGCGGCGATGTCTGGTAACAGTCAACAGTCTATCATGATGCTGCATCTCAAGCAACCCATCCTGTCTTCGCTGGGTCGACGTTTCTCTATGGCTACATCAGCTGCTGCCACATCACCCGGTCCGGTGGAGTTATCCATCCGTGAAAAGGTATTACCATTCATCAGATTCATCCATCATTACTGACGGAAATCTACACAAGTTGACATTGCTCTTGCAACCAACTTCGATGGTCATTTCGAATGAATCGTCCCAGCACCGTCACCACGTCGCTATGCAGAAGCAAGGTGGTGGTAATGGGGAAACCCGTAAGTTGGGGCCAGCTCTTGTTACCCCATCTCACGGAACCGGTCATGGCACAGACTTTTCTGTGGTGGTTGTTTCAGATGTATTCACAGGGAAGGCGCGTACTTCTGATTCAATAGGTCACAGTACTCTCACGTTATCTGCCTCATATCGCAGAACACCATGCAACGGCATCGAATGATTTATTCCGCGCTATCTGAGGAGCTCTCGCAGGGATTACATGCTCTATCTTTAAAAACGAAGACTCTGGAGGAAGCTGAGAAAATTCTCCGATAAGTCTTTCAATGGCGTGTTGATCCTCTGCTCTTCATTCGCCTGTCTCATCCCGGTTATATCGGAATAAAAATAAGACATGAAGACATTTACATTCATGCTACACGTATTCTTGATGTTACTTTCCGAGTTGGCTTTTGCGTTGCGTGAGCTTTCGAAAATGAGCGTACTTTGCCAACATCCGAGATCTGCAATCTCAGATCTATTAAGTGTGGCCTGCCCCACTGCATCCATCCAACTTGAAGCCAATTTTCACATTAAGCGCCAATTGAGCGTTACCCCTCTTGGCCCCACACTTTTATGGACAGTATGGTACCAAAGCGCATTGGCGAGCCCAACACCGACGGTCTCGAATGGGAGATGAGCAGACACCAACATGGCTTGGTTGATACGTGCCTGGAGGAGGGTCAATATGAGTCTGCCATTGTGGTACTTGAGCAGCTTCGCTCATCCAATCACAAGCCCTCGACGTGAGTTTTGTGTCTCCACCTTCTGACGAGTTTTACTCAATTCATTGGATACCGATCTTAGATCACATATTCGTCAGCTGCTATACATCGCTCTCTATCCTTCTGCGATCAGCGAAAAGGGGAAGGAGAAATCCAATTTTGATCCTTCTTCTCCCAACAAACCTGCCAAGCAGCAGAAATCTTCCCTGGTTCCGTCACCGGCTGCCACAGCAGCTGCCCAGCGCTTGCTAATGTCCTTTGCAAACACCAACTCTCCTGAATCGATTTTTCGCGCCTTACCTTGTTACGGCAGTTCAAGTAGCGGCGAACCGGAGTTGAATGACGACGAGGAAGATTCACTTATTGCTAGGGAGGCTTTGTACATCAAAGAGAGCAAACACTGTTGGAGTCTCCTCGTGGAGGGATTTGTACCGCGGAGAAGGCAGATCTTCTCAACGCCGAAAGGAAAGGGCAAGAATCGATTTGAAGGGGATATTTTCTTCAACGAGGCTTCTGCGACAGAGATGCGTGCCGTAGTGGCTGAAAATGCATGGCCAGTCCTCGACTGGCTCTTGAGGATATTCGAACGGGACGAATTAGCAACGGAGCACGATGGTTTGCGTGAGTTGGCGAATCCATTTAAATTGCATATAACTAGACCTCGTTGGTGACAGCCCGACATTCTCCTTTACTCTTGTTTCAAATTCCGTCACCTCGCAGTGGCACAGGTGCACGATGGGAAACCGACGCGCCACTGGACATCGTATTCTACTCTTTGCGGCAGACTGACCAAAGACGACGGATGATGGGTGCCCGACTGATTACATTGGTTTGAACCTTTCATTCATCTCTTCCTGATTTCCAGCTCATTCCGTGAATCGTCCTCAGTTAATCAACCTATCGTCAACTATCCACTTGGACTTCCCTATGTTTGTTACTTCGGTGTTTACCCGTCTATCGGCTTCCACCTCCGACGGATTTTTGGCGCTTTTATCGAATCTGGGGTCTTCTCCTGTCATTTCCAAATTCAAAGTCGCCTTGTGTCAGAGATTTATCATTGATACTGCGATGACTGATGACCCCGCACAAGTTATCGTGCGTCCAAAGCCTCAGGCCCGTGCTCAACCCAGGGTCGTCCGTATAGCTGAGCCAACCGAAACCCGCCAAAACGAACCTTCCACGAGGTCTGCAACCTCGAACTTACCTCCTTCGGTCGCGAGCGGACACCCTCTACCTCAGTCTGCCGAAATTCTCCGACTGGTGGAAACAAACCTCCGTACTCCTACGCGGCCTTCCACTGATGCCTCCCTCAGAATTAAATTTGAACTCTTGACTTCGTATGGGACTCTCCAGGCTCAAGCAGCTGTGTCTGACAAGGACCCAGAGTGGACGAGTCTCCTGCGCGATGGTCGATTAGGGAAGGCTTTAGATATTGCGTTTGGCCATGCGGATGAAGGATCAGGTCGGATTTATAGGGAATCTTTGGAGAGTCTCCTTCCCATGTGGTAGCATTTGGTACACATTTGATCAGTCGATTTCTCACCCTCCACGTTCTAAAGCAAAATAGTCAGTAAGTCACCTTGCTTGCGACAGGGATCCCCCAGTTGTCCCCCGGAACTTATGTGACCTGCCAAAAACAAATAGTACCAAATGTTCAGCCACTGTGTGCTGAAACCAAATATAACCAAATCTGTGGCCACTGAGACACTTTTTCCTTGCATGCCAAACCCATTCCAGGAAAATTATGGAATATACTCTTCATGGTCCCACTAATCATATCCACCCTTGGTGTAATCTGATCAAAAATGATATTTTGATCTGGCAATTGCAAGGTGCCAGATGCTTGTATATCAGCATTCTGGAAATGCTGAACAGTTACACAATTGCAGAACTCTTCCCGCCACTGCTGAGCGCATGCATAGTTGCTGTCCACCAGCATTGGGGCAACTGATTTGGTTTTGACATGCTCACAGAGCATTGGCATGCTCTGACTCAGTTGCTCTTGCATGGCTCTACATCTTGTGTATGTGGAGCTGGTCTCTTCATCAGCTCAAGGTTGATGAACTTCATTAACCACAGCATTCAGTGTGTGGTTGAATTCTCCAGTAGTTGCTGGTGAGCTCTCAGTATCTTGCCTATGCTGCTGTGTAGCATATCACCCATCTTCTGGGTTATTATTACTGAATCCATCAGTCAATAACTTTAACATAGCAGCTGTGCTAATTGAGAAGTTACTGCCGCTAGCATTCCGCTCATGGCTATGTGCATCTGCTTCCATAAGATGCAGTACCTGCTGAGCTTGATCTAAAGCTCATTGCGACACCTGTGCTGTGATGGGCTCAGGTGTTGCTCTTTTTTTGCTGCTCTTCCCATGTTGTTCAGCCGGCCTAGCCGGTTGACTTCTCTGCAAAGACACCTGCTGCTCCTTACCTTTCTTACTCTGTCATTGACCTTCACTCAGGGATGACCTACACAACGGCTGCACCATATTAGTGTTTTGTCCACGAAATACGTGATTCTGTTGATCATGGCAGCTTGGACCTGCCTGATGAACTCTGCTCAGACTACCTGAATCTCAGGTGTTCTTGGATGAGGTGCAGAACGACCTGCAGCTGAGGCTTCATTGCCTGTTCTTTGAGGCAAAAACTCAAATGGCAATGGGTGTGTCGCTGCTGGATCATCCCTAGAGGGATTGGGGTCCCTAGCCTGATTGCATCGGCTGCTCAAATGTGAGCGGTGACTGCTCAGGCTAGGCGCTTGCACACTGGGCATAGGGACAGTCTTGGATGTCCTCAAATCACCTCTGGTATGAGGCTTTGTCGCGGCAGCTGGTTGGCTGCTGCTGGGTGCTTTTTCGTTGTGATGTGACATTGCTTGAGCCACATCGGGACTGGCTTGCATCAATGGCCTCATATTGGGGTTGTCCAGTGCCAATGCAGAGTTGGTGCAGTTCGACATGGGCATGGTTTTGGAGGTCTTCTTCGCAGTGGCTGTTTTTGTCATGGTGTTGACTAGTATGGTTCAGAAAATAGAGTTTGTAAGAGTAGGGGGGTTCCCTTTGAGTCATTGCAGCATGGATGTGCAAAAAAGTATAAGGGTTCCTGGGTTATTAGAGCACAATACTTATTTCACCACTCCAAATGCACACAACCAGAGTATAATTCAATGGGATGCTAGGAGGTGATAAGTAAATGCTTAAGGAAAGTGACTAGGTAATAGTCCTAATATAGGCCAGAGGGCCTTGGTAAATAAGCACAAATGTGTATGAGTGCTAAATATGTTACAGAAACCCAGACCACAGGGTGGTAATGGCCATGAAGAAGGTCACATGTGGTGTCACGAGACTGGGTGTTGGTTGAATCAATGTGGAGGGTGTTGCACAACAGGTGCATCCCATCACACCACAGTCACAGGTATGGTATCCACATGGGTGCTGGAATTTGGCACCATACCTGTACCCATGTGACCTGTGGTCCAAAAACTGTGGGTTTACCTGTGCAGAGCCCTGGTTTACCCAGACCCATACCTGTAGGCATGTACCCACAGGTCTTGCTGAAGAAAACTTACTTTGCAAGACAACAAACAATTTTGGCACCTTTTGTGATTTTGTGAATTTCTGATCCAGTATAAACAAGATAATTTGGGATGGTTTGTGACATTTTTTGTCTTACATACTGTAGATATTAATTGATGCCCCATACCCATAGTCACAGGTATGGGTTTTTGTGTGGGTCCAGACCTTGTGACCCATACCTGTACCTATAGAAAACCCATGGGTATACCAATACCCTGCCCATTGCTACTGACTGCATATCTTGATAGTGACATCCATCAAAATTTTCAATGTAATCTGAGGTTGAATGACTTGTTTCTTTGGTGGCTACACTGATACAGATGACATGTCAGCACAGTAGATATGCCAAGGCCTTAATAGCAGTGAATATAGCCTGTCGGAATCATAGGTCAGTGAAATACACTAGGGACAGTAAAATATGATCAGCACTACAGGCAACAAGTTGAGTGTAGACAATCCAATCTACTCTTCCGATTCTTCCTTTTGAGAGTCACAGTTAACATTGTTATCAAAATCCACAAACTCGCCATCATCATTTCCCCGGTGTTGGTCCTTTGTTTGCTGACTTCTCCACATATCTGCCAGGAATTTCGGTGTGCTGGCTTGCTCGACGTCCTTATCTTCCCGAACCCTGATAAATCTCGGAAATCGAAGACTGAGACCTCTGGACGAGGAAACCAAACCCAGCGCAGCAAAAGATACCGGGCTTAATGTCACGCTAAAGTAAACGCGAATTCAGCAAACAATCTTGTTCGTGGGAATGCAGACATACTCGGCGGCACGAACTTCCCAAATCTCTTGAGGTTTGAAGTAGACTTCTGGTTTAAGGTCTATGACAGAATGGTCGGTAACCGAGTATGACCGGAATTGCAGATATGCTTACTACCAGTATCGCAGGCCCAAATTGGCTGCCGCGAACATGTGTCTGAATTTTCCACTAATGGATAACGCTCTGTCAAGGCCTAACACCAAGAAAAGGTAAGTATGCTACAAATACTATCCAAAAAGTAACGCACTTTGTAAAAGGCATCAGTAAAACCTGTGTCAACATGTAAGCGATGAGATGTTCCATCTCATTTACGCGTGGAACTAACCCGACATGCATTTACACACCGCTACAATTCTGCTGGAATCTGGATCCCACAGCCCCAGGAGAATGGGACTCCACCATTGCACCTTTCGTCCATTCCCATGCCATGCTCCTATGGGAATAAGATCGAGACTATCTCCCAGACCTGTGACGTAATCTTTCTTGAGCTTCATCCAAGCAAATGTGCGTTTGTCTGCCTCGTATGTTGCGCTCAACGGTTTCCTCCGCGATTTGCCTGTATTTCTATCGCCATCCAGAATTTGCTCGCTATCAAGAAGCTAGAAAGATGGGATCAGGGCGTCTTTCTTGCCAGTTTACATTTCGTCCGGGCAGACCTTGACCATTAGTCCCTCACAGCGGCTTGCGACAGCCCGTTCCCAGAATTCTCCAATGAGACTTCGTCCATCTCCGCTGTCACAACTCTCGACATGACTAAATCTAGCCAGCTCCTTCTGCTGTGGAACTAACGGAGGGAATCGAGTGCGGAGAAGAGATCTCCGTTCACGAAATGGGCGTTCCAGCAGAATCTGAAACAATGACATCAAATCTACATTTAGGAATGACAGGCAGAAGGTGGTCGGCACCACCAAGACCTTACCTCTCCATCAAGATACATCAAGTCGAATGCAAATACACCTACGGCAACTTGAATGCTCTGCAGTTGCACATCCTTGCGTGCCCGGTTCGATAACTCTTGGAATGACTTCAAACTTCCATCAATAGGATCGACGGCAACGATTTCTGCGTCCAGAATAAATGAAACAGTCTGTGGCGAACATTCGTACATGCAATCGACTAAGGATACGACATCCGGGTACTGAGGGAGAGAGAAAAGCCTTGATAGTGAGTTTCAAACCAAGTTCGTGTGGATAAACTCACCTTGCTCGTCATGTCTTCGAGATGCCGGGAAAATATACGAACAGAAACAGGGCCTTTGTCTGTTTTGAAAGCATGAATCTGCGCTCGTTGGCCATCATATTTGAACTGTGTAGTGAATGGTAGATCTCCTAGGCGATTATATATCTCCTCCAAAGAACGAATGGGTGAACCCAACATCGGATGTAGAGGGATTCCTAGAATCAAAGGTATTGTGACAAAAGCCATTCTAATTCTGAATTGTCTTACCAACAGTAAGGGGGACACGTTCAGCTAAACCATCTAGACCAACCTCCAGAAGAGCAGCGACAAGGTGTTCGTAATTGGGATGTTGAATAAAGACTCTTTTGATGAGATTTTCAGCTCGATCAAATTTTGATTTCGCGTTGTCTCTAGCGTGGTTGATATCCTTTTCCTTCCCGTCCTTGGGCAACAGTTCAACTTCAATGAGATCACGTTCCGCGTGATAGGATGGGTCCTCGGGAATAGTGCATGCTCCACGAGACGGGGGCGTCAAGACCATTGCTCTGGCTAGCGCAGTGAGGATAGATGTCCTCACCGCTCCCACTCGAAGGTTCTGTGATAAGGTTCGTGCAAGAAAACGAGTCTCTTCGCCTTTTGCAGCAACAAGGAGTTTCTCCACAATCTTCTGCTTTTGCGTGAGTGCACCGTGGCCTCTCAAATGAGCAATTTTGAGCAAAGCATCATAAACATCTGAGACAAGCAGCGGGGAATGAGGAACAAGAGTACGCAATTTGGACTTCGCCTCGAATGCCATGTCGCCCACATCACCGGTCATGTTGTAGAGCCGCTTGAGTGCGGATGGTGTTAAACCCGAGACATGCTGAATTGCTTTGGAAATGACGGAAGGTCCTAGCCCCAAATCAAGTGGACAATATGGCGGGGACAGAGTGCCCGACAAGAGATAGATGGTAGGCAGAAGTGATGAAGGATGATGTACCGTGATTGTGCGGAGTGCATTGGTTAGAGTATTGATAATTGTGATACGAGAGGAAGTTTCGGAGAGCGCCGCAAGAGTGTGAACGAGGAATGAATAGGGGACTGGGGAATTACAAGGCCAAGGACTGGTGTCAACAGCAAAAGTCAGCGGATCTGGGGAAAGTGACTTATATATAGGAGTTTTAGGAATGTCAGCGGTGAATCGCATGATCCTGGAAGGGGAATCAGGTATCTCCGGATTGTCGGATTTGAAGCTCTCCGATTCGCTCTGGATGGAGGGTTCATTTGGTGAGCTGAGTGAGACGCTAGTGCTTGTATCGAGGTCGACGTCTATGACCTCCGGAAGTCCGGTCAACATCGGAGTCCTCGACTTCTCCCATCCGGCCTCAACCCTGCGACTCTCCACATGAAGTTCAAGATCATCCTGCCGCACTACCGTCTCAGTATATTTTCCACCGCCGGCATTTCTTCCTACAGCGTTATTGACCGACTTTGACGTCGTTGAGAAGAAGTGATTAATCAAAGATTGATTACTGGTACTTTTGATTCGCTTCTGCCGGACAGTAGACGGGGAAAGAAGATTGCGTTTAGGCATGCTGCAACTCAAGTTCACATTGCAGACAAATTGACCTCGTGGATTACGTAATCATGTATCACACTTTACATAATGTGATATATTGATTGGTCGGGCCAGGTCGGCTACGTTCCGTTATGAGCAGACAACCTATTTGGGAACGGTAGACTATACCGTGACTGAGGCTCCTCCCAAACACATCGGAGGTTTCAATTTGGGGCTTAAAGTCATTTCTGATCGCTTAAATATTAAATTTAAATTAGAATCATAAACTTTAAGTCCCGATTAAATATTGAAACCTCTGAGTCCGATGTGAAAGATACCGCTCAAGTCATCTGGTTGATCCTGGTATAGAACGTCAAATACGCTAGCCACATTTTGGCAATATGTGTATTTTGTCATCACAGTGATGAAATGATGCGCCAAGTCGTCCCCTGATCAAGTAGCAAGCCTAATCGGACGGAACTAGCCATCTATAAAAAAGATGGATTTTATTATTATTGAACCAACCACAGTGGGAAACAACATAGCTGTTATGGAAACCAACATAGACAGTCATAAACTCAAATACTTGCTCCGAACTACGGACCCAATTTATGCCGTCTCTTTCCTTGAATGTTGCAAACACGCAAAACAAGGCCAGAAAAGCTTGAGAAAAACCAGAGTAATATATTATCGCCAAACCGACCTGAAATGACGGATCAACATCCCGGTGATGAGACCATACCATGATCATTTTGGTACCATTCCAGTCAGATGAAATCATTAGGTGCAAATTAATGATCAGTCACAGGGTGGTCAAAATGAGTGCTAGAAATTCAGGCGAATTTCAGCCCCTGAATTGACGAAAATTGAGGAATTAACCATAAACATTTACATACATAACGACTGCCCGGTTGCTGCCAGGTTGCAAGAGTGAAAAAAAAAAAGGTGATTGAATTAACGCCACGATGGTTCAAGGCCCAGTTGAGGCGCTTGATTCTATTGAATAATAAACCAACTGTCGCAAACACAGAGCTACGTCAAGAGATAATGCATTCGTTCCATGACCTGAAGTATCGGCCAGAGGATTACTAATTCAGTAACCATTGGTTGGAAATTGGAAATTCCGAATGGAGAAAATAAGACATCTTAACCATCTGTCGAATACATTATCCAGTTTCCGTGAGAGCAGACTTGACGATACCGATCAAGGTAGAGATACTGTAACCATCGAATGTTGACGACGGAAGAAATGATACTATCTATGTACATCTGTGCCTTGCGTTATACGAGGGATTCCTCAAGGCCATATCGGGTAGGTTCCTGAGGGTGATCTTAATTACCCCTGGCCGATAAGTCTTGACAAGATCTGAGATTCGGACACTTGACCTTGAAAATAATCACCTCTCTGCCAACAGGACTCGGCTGCGACAGTTGAAGCTAACTTTCTTTAGGACTCAGGATGCCGGGGTTTATTCCATGTTCAGCTGCATGTCAACCAAGGTAATTTCGCTATCCCTCAGGCACAAACTGTAGAAATCTTTCTTTTCTAGGAATGAACTGCACTTGGAATTGTAAAAACGGCAACCACGTCATTTCTTCTCCTTGTTGGCGGTAGATCCTGCGAATTGGACGGACTGTTCGTCGTTTCGGAATCCGACCTCGTGACAACCAGCGCCAGTGAAAGTCCTTATGAACCAATACAACGTAGGTTTTATTTTCACTCAATCCCTACCATGACCGCTCGCCGAAATTCCTTTTATCCTCAGAACAATGCGCATCCATCCGGTCAGTGGAATGGAGTCGGTCACCACTACCCCTCGACGGGCAATTATTCCCCCACAACTTATCCTTCTCCCACCGTCACCCATCATCACGTCGCTTCAGCGCAACAAGTGGTGTCTCCATACGGGACTGTTGATGCCCAAGCAAGCGACATAGCATATCAAGCCTCATATTACGCCGTAGCCCAGCCCTACTCACAACCTGGAAGCCCCTCGACTTCAGTTCCTCAGCAACCAATTTATTCTTCGGTGAACCAATCCATATCACCAGTGCAACCACCGCGGCAGCCTCATACTCACCTACATTCTCATTCTCAATCCCACTCTCACTCTCAGTCGCAATCATACTCGCAATCGCAATCTCAGCCGCACTCTCCCTCGTACCCTTCGCGGAGCCGTTCACACTCCCAGGCACATCCGTACATACCGCCACAGCCGTCAGGACATCAGGCTATGATGGTTTCCCATCATTCTTCCTCGCATTATCCACCACAGGTGCCATTAGCCCAAGCTATCAACATCTCACCACAATTTCCGGCTTCCCCTTCGCGACCCTTTTCATGTGACATGTGCGCATTGTCTTTCAATCGCCAGCACGACCTAAAACGGCATCGAGAGACACATACAGGAGAGAAACCTTACCTATGTAATGGAGGATGTGGGAAAACATTCACGAGGAAGGACGCATTGAAGCGACATCAGGTTGGAAAGCACATCTTTGGTCTGCTTTGTCTACTCATGGCTTGTCATGTATTTAGCTTGTAAAAGGGTGTGGCAAAATCGACGACGCCTGGCCCTGATTCGTCGTGGGTGTTATATCGGTTATAAAATGTTGGTCCTTTCACTTGATGACCTTGGTTTCTGGACTGATTGTCAACGTCCAGATCTTCAATGGTCCTGCCGGCAATGGCATTTTAATTCCGTTCGATCGATGTAAATGATTCGGTTGGAGATTAACCTGTACATTCTTTTAATCTATTGCACGCGTCCGATGAGCATTCGTGGTGGCTTTTCGGAGAATAATTTTCTTACTTTCCCTTAATGTAGGACTCGAGCACAATGTAATGATGAATATTCAGCTCTCGGGATCAGGTATGAACAACTTTCTCGAGAATCCACGCATCATGAGGGACGATCTTCTTGTAGTAGTTCTCGTGTACCCCAACTTCCTCGAAGCCGTGACGCTCGTAAAATTTCTTTGCACCGTCATTCGAAATTTGCACATGAAGGTATATCTTGTTGATCGTCGGTTTTGTATGCGAAGACGCAGCAGCAAGAATTAGCTCAAGGCTTTGTGACCCCAAACTTCTGGAACGATATGGCTTTGAAACACGATCAGTTGTAGGTGTATGAACGTGTTATAGTCAAACGTACTGCGAGGACTCCCATGGTCATTAAATACAACCAGACCTGATTATCTTTGGTCTCCAATCGACAGCAGATCGTGCCAACTGGAACGTCATTATAGTAAACTGCACAAATATGAGATTATTCAATCCTCCGAACTTGGTTGTGGTGATGGACGAACCGAGTTTGCAGAATTCCTCCACGTCCCAGAGTAATATGTCTTGATAGAACTTCTCGCTGTATTTGATTGGAAACAAGACCGAATTTAATTTTCGGACAGTCCCAAGATTATTTGGGGTCAAGGATGCAAATGAGACGCGGGAGGTTGGCGTTGAGCTTACAGTTGGCATGCTGAAAAAACTTGTATAGAACCGTGAGAAACGTGTCGTCTGCAGCTGGGGTTCATTATATGTATACGCTATTATACATACCATCATATAATATTTGACTTGAACTTGAGTCAGAGCATTCCAGATCCTCCGAATCAAATCAAGTTTAGTCTCCCGTAGGCAGACCATAAAATTCGTGTTTTTTGAGAGAGGGACGACAAGACTCATATTTGGAATGCGCCGAAATGCTTGGTTGTACCCCAGAAAAAGGCGCCGATATGTCACTCACAGGTCGCTCTCTGCAGAACCGGAACTTCAACTTGATGTCTTTTGAAACTATAGGTCCAGTATATGAAATTTCACCTATTTAAGAAAGCGTCCGGTGCCTGATACCTTTTCTATACTACGAACCATTCTACCTGGGTTTGGGCAGCTATGATCTATTTGTCATGGAAGCCCGATATGCTTCATTCTAATCCCCGAAGTTGGTGAGCACTCTTGGACTCATAGTCTTACTCCATTAGCATCTGCATCGTCCAACCTTCTGATGGACCACAGCTAGGTTCCCTTTGATGTACCATTTCAGCCCTATTCCAAACGGTTATCATTTTCATTCACCGAGAATAAACTTTCTTAGTTCCCGATGAAACCGTTTCTTTTGCATTTCTTAGGATACCTGAGTAGTGGTCACTGAACGACTACATTTCGCTTCTGACGAAGTGGCAACAAGTAGGTCTGCATTGTCTTTTCAATTCCTATGCTATACCAAATGATGAGTATGCCATCCATGTTCTTGAAGGAGAACCGGCTCAGCTGAATGAACCCGGGAGTCTTTTTGCAGGCGAGGCTTAACCATACTCACTCCTTCGTGGCTTTCAACGCTCGAGAGAGATCATACTCCATATTGTCCTCCAGCGAGATCAAAATGTCAGACAATGTCTGGCAACGGGCCCGGGCATGGACAGCGTCAATGCCAAATGATGGTTATAGTTTGGCAGAACCTGGGCTTGCGCTAAAGCATCTGATTTGCCTGACCAGTCAGGCAAGATTTCACAGAAAGTCTGTTCCGAATTTCTCAGGGCAACCGTTCGAATTCCTTCAGCAATACCCTCTCTTCCTGTTATGACTGAGTAAAGGACTTGCTGTTCATCTATTATGTAAGTGTCGCCAAAGATCATATCCTTCCGACAGAAGTTTGAGGGACTCCACGGACCGATAATTTACGAAATGTATAGATGTGTTGTGTTACGGACCGGTATGTGGAGTAGCCCGCCTGAGAATTGGACAAGTTTATAATATATTAAATATTAGCCAATAGATGCCCGACCACCGGAGAATATGACTCCAGGCACTAGTACGAGTCCCTCAAGTCCATACCAATATGGTCAGTTTCGAATTCGTTTGGACTTATATGGTACCCGTCCAATGGTGGCCCGTGGTACAGTACTAGTACGGTAGGTCGTCGTTGCTTGGCTTCAGGTCCTGTGCTTATGATTTCACATCTTCATTGGGATGAGGGTGTTTTGTAAGTGTAGTAGCTTGTAAACGAACTATTGAACGATGTTCGGCAAGCCCAAGACGAAGACAATCGAACGTCGGTGAGATTTCTGCCCAAGGGGAAATGCACTTCAAAATTTCAATGCCTCAAACATGGGTGGAAATAAAATGAGCCTGCTAGTCGTATACCCAGACACGGAAAACGTGTTGTTGAAGTCCGAGAAATCGTGCAATGCTCTCCGCCGGTGAAAAATGAGAAGGAGTTTTGGCTACTATGGAGCAGCGCTAGCACTCTATTGATATGTACACGTGGATAACTTCTTGATGTTCCGGTCGGAATGGAGGACGATGGCGCCGTCCGCCAGATCAAGGAGAGACCACAGTTATCCAGCTTTCATCCGCCCTCAGAATCTGTTGGAGAGTACACGAAGAGTGGAAGTTGATGAAAGTTGTGAGAACCTGTCGTATTGTGGTGGATGGTGTTGGATTGCTAGATTCCAATAGAAATGTCCTCGAGTTTACTGTTCACCGTTGAGCGGTTGGTTGAACCCAGAACCGGCACACTGAGCTCGAGAACCAATTCGCCTGAACTTGCGTGGCACGCCCGCAAGAACCGGCTTTGACTGGAAGCGCAATTGCTTCCACCAGAAATCCTGCAATAATTCATGGATTCAAATGGTGTACATATACTCCTTGCCTTTAGTACAGTGGGATGAATTGTCCTCTGGTCAATTCACGAAACAGTGGAATGGCGAATACACAATCGGGAAGTCCTCAGTGAAAGACGGTGTAATGATTAAAAAGAAATGCGACGCAGCGGTTCCAGAACAAAAAACTTCTGCTTGGATTGTGGTGGAAATCAGATTGGGAAAAGATCTGCGATGCCGGTGACGATGGTCAATAAATGTTCTAACAGAATGAACAAATATACAGACTAATTCTGCTTCCGCCCTACACCTCGAAGCCTTGGTTTGCATGGAGACCGCTGCAACCTCTCCAGATAGACATCGTGGTAGCTTCGGAACGTACATGCCCCTATATTCTCGTCGTACTCCTCCAGCGTAGCCCAAATGCAATGCCACCTGGGATTCTCCTCCGCGAACTTGAATGCCACTCCCAGGTGATTCTGATCCCACGTTAGTTCCCCCAAATGCCTCCGCATCTCATCAACATTGATATTCGGCTCGCGCTCAAACGCTTTGTCGGTCAGCGTGATCAGCGCACAGTCCACTATTGGCAGCTCGATGCCGATTAGCTGGCCATTTGGGGGATCAAATATTGGATTTGAGGACGGGTCCATCTGGAGCTCTTTCGGGACACCACGATGCAGCGGATCGTAGCCGTCGACGAGAACTTGAAAGGTAGTGTTATCGGTAAAGTCGAGAGTTAAGGTCGGGTGATTGGAAGACCGTCGCACTCTTTTCAAAACTTTTCCGATAATGTCACTTGGATTGATACCGATATGATTGAGACGAAGTGGGGGTGGCCGATGACGAACGTCGGCGGGGGCTGTGCGAAGTGTCCGATGAGAAACGATCTGAGAAGGAGTCGCTCAAGTTCAAGTTACCAGCATCTGCTATGCTAGATTCCATGGCATTAAAGCGGAGGAGACTCAGGAGTCTCAATTGGTCCATGCATCTAGTATGCTTGAGAAGAATTCTACATGACACCAAATTACAAAGACTCATAGTCAACCACAAGAACAAATCTCCAGGCTTTCTACATTATGTAATATTCCTGTTGGGAATGCCAGTAAGGATGAAACAATGAAGTGAGTACATAAGCAATGAGTACTGAAATTTTCCAACTTGCGCACAAGCTTGTGTTTATATATAATCCGTGAAAAAAAGTGCTCTAACCACTCTGCAAAATCTTCACCCTAAAAATTAGGAACATGTGGTTATTACTAGGACTGCGTAGGTCACGTTCAAGCAACGTTGCAGTCACAGGAGTAGATGAGCGTTAGTTACCTTGACCACGTCTGCCGCGATGGAGAGCAAGTTGACCATCATGCAAGCGCACTCACGGCCTTTAGGACCTCGTAGCATCCCACGCCCAACGTCCCCTGCTCCTCTGATGCTCCCAGAAACAAGCCCTCTTGTCATCCGAAAGGCAACCAAATATAATTCTACCCTTTCTCCTCCCACAAATTCACCTTCCAGATCACCTACTCCGTCCCTTGCTCTCAATATCCCCTCGAGCCAATTAAGGTCCTCCACCCCCAAACCCGCCATGCGACTGGCGATCCCAATTTCAAATGGTTCTGTAAATGGATCGTCTGTGCAGTCGACTGGTGGCGACTCACCGCTATTTGAAAGTTACTACCGTGGTCCTGCACTTAAAATAAACACCGCGGATCCTCCAGAAGAGATGACCTTACGTCCAGAATCTACATGCATGCCTCAGTCTACGCAGAAGCCCACAGAACCGCTGGCCGATATCCGCGGAATGCTGAACGAGCTCGAGATCAGGACCTCTTCGACTGCTTCACCGAATACCCAATCAGATGATGATGCTGTACCTACACCTGCGACCTCGCCCTTATCATGGTCAGATGACGTTCTGGAGGAATTGTCGCGGCTGGGAGAAGGCGCGGGAGGTGCTGTGCACAAGGTCAAGGATAAGCGCACCAGCAAGATCATGGCGCGCAAGACAATAACAACCCGCGAAGCACCTATGAAACAACTCCTTCGTGAATTGTCCATCATATCCTCGACCGAGCATGTTAACATCATTCTGTTCCATGGAGCTTATATGTCGCCCTCATCCAGCGAAGTTAAAATCCTCATGGAATTTTGTGAAGGCGGGAGCTTAGAAGCTGTGGGTAAACGTATTAAGGATCGAGGCGCCGTTGTCGGGGAGAAAATTGCAGGCCGATTGGCTGAAGGGGTGAGTTCAACAGTTGTACAGCGAAAGTTCTTCGTTGTGACACGCTCGTTATCAGGTTCTACAAGGTCT
>Ga0210383_10002527_pt1 | contig 16513 bp, 14 predicted proteins | sample IncBWC14OmetaG_FD_160072 | JGI IMG/M metagenome (GOLD analysis project Ga0210383, IMG submission 160072) | Forest soil microbial communities from Barre Woods Harvard Forest LTER site, Petersham, Massachusetts, United States - Inc-BW-C-14-O ...
CTGATTTACGACCAGATTGACGTCGTTATGCTCAAGTACTTTCGCGCTGATGCGGAACTGGGAACTTATGTTGCCAGCTATGCTCTGATGACGATGGCAATGTCGTTCCTCCCGATCCTCGGGCAAGTGTTTCTGCCCCTGCTCTCCGGAACCGCAGGCCAAAATCCTAACGCAGAGAAACGCTATTTGCGTTGGTTTGGCAATGCCACCATCGGTCTTGCGCTACCCATTGCCGTAGGTGGCTTCATCCTGGCGGTTCCTCTCACCCGGTTTGTCTTCGGAAGGCAATATTCCGGGTCAGGGGTTCTGTTCCGCTGGCTGATGTTGACTATGATCACGGGGCCGGCGGCGAGCTATTGCGGAGCGCAACTCATACCCAATGGCCGCGAGAAGAAATATCTTGTTGCGGTTCTCGCCGGAGCTGCAGCGAATGTTGTACTAAATCTGTTCTTGATTCCCAGGTATGGAGCTCTCGCGGCTGCGTTTACAACGGCGTTCAGTCAGGGCATTGTGGCGGTCATGAACTACCATTCGGTCAAAGATCTGACCAGGCCGCCGTTGATGGCCGCGTTGGCAATGTCGATTCCTGCCAGTTGCGTGATGGCCGTCAGCCTTGTAGCCCTGCGTATCCTGTTTCCAGTGCATGTCCTGGCGCTCGTCGCGTTGGGAGCTTTGGTCTACGTGGGCGCCTACGCACTGAGTCTCAATCTGTGGAATCGCATCAGCGCGTCTGGTGCGGAGATTCGTCTGTCTTGAAGGGAGGTTGGTAGCAGGTGAAAGATTCTTCCTGGTCGTGGAAGGCCGACGTGTTGCTGCCCAGCGAAAAGCACTTCGCTCGTGACACTGCTGGAGATGCCGCTGGCAAAGAATATTGGAACTCGATCTGGAAAAAGTTGCCCCCTGTAGAGAAGTATGAGGGGCCGCTCTACGAGCAACATCCTGTGCTCAAAAGATTTCTCTCCCAGACCGGTGGCGGCGATGCCATCGAAATCGGATGCGGAACCGGCAGCTACATGATCTACATCAACAAGGAGTTTGGATACCGCATCGACGGACTCGACTACTCGGACAACATGGAGTACGTTCGTGCCAACTTGTCGCACAATGGCATCCAGGACTCGCAACTCTTCAATGCCGACTTTTTTGAGTTTGCACCAGACAAGAAATACGATCTTGTCCTGTCGGGGGGCTTCGCTGAACACTTCGACGACTATGAGGCAGTGGTAAAACGACACGCCGAATGGGCGAAGCCGGGTGGACTTGTCGTCATCATCGTGCCGAACTTAACCCACATCCACAAGTTGCTCTGTGGCCTGTTTGCGCCTGAAGTCTTGCGCGTCCACCGCTTTCCGTTGATGCACCGCAATGTGATGCGCCAGACTCTCGAGAAAGCCGGTTTGCACGTCTTGCATTGTGCGTATCACAAGACGTTTCGCCCGACCTACAGCCTTCCGAAGGTCCTGGCTCTGTTTTTCAGAATCGTTCACAAACTGCTGCTGGCATCCGGACTGGACGATTTTGGCAATCGTTTTGGCAGTCCATACCTGATCTCAGTCTCAAGGAAGAACTGAGTCTTCTATGCAATGCTTGGCAGCCGACTCGCAACCGAACCTGCAAATGGTCACCGCGACTTTCGGGCAAAGACGAAAGCCATCCGTGGCAGTATTGCTGTCGAGCCGCGAGAAATTCAGCACCTACTACGGCGGCGCTCTGGCTCGATCGACTTACGAAGTCTACAGCCGGATCAGCGACGAAATCGATGTCACGGTTTTCGGTTTTCCGACCCGTACCGATGACCTCTATCCACTTCCACACCAAAGCAGCGGGGCGTGGCGCGCCTGCGAGTTCATAAGCCGAATCCCGGTAGCGCGGCGCTATGAAGAGCAACTGTGGTTGCGGGCGCTGATCCGGCGAATTCGAGAGTTCGATTTCGTGCACATCCACAACCGGCCTCAATGGGTGGGTTCCCTGCGCCGAATGGGCTACGCGGGAACGATTCTGCTTCATTTGCAGAACGATCACTTGGGCCATTGGACGGCACCCATGCTCGATGAGTTGGCCGCGCGGGTTGATCAGGTAGTAGTGTGCAGCAACTTCCTTCGTGATTGCTTTGCGCTGAAGTCTTCAGCCCTGGCTGCTAAGACCCAAGTCGTATTCAATGGAGTCAATCGAGACCTGTTCTTTCCGCGTGAAGAAATTCGTGAGCCGAAGACGATCTTTTTTGTCGGACGCCTCGATGCCGAGAAGGGCGTTCTCCAGCTCATACAAGCCTTTGTCCAAGTTCTGCAAGTCCACCCAGATGCCACCCTTGTAATCGGAGGCGCCACTAGTTTCGGAACCCACCAGGAAACACCGTACGTGCGCCAAGTGCAAGAGCTGGCGAATTCTGTCACGAAAAACTGCAGCGGAAAGATTCAATTTGCGGGCTACATTCACCATGATCGGGATTTGCCCTCGTGGTTCCAGAGAGCAGCTGTTTTCACCAGCCCTTCCTTATTCCAGGAGCCATTCGGGCTAGTAAACGCCGAGGCTATGGCTTGTGCAACGCCCGTGGTTGGCGCCCGTCGTGGCGGTATTCCCGAAGTCTTGGGAAATGCAGGGCGAATGGTCGAGCCCGAAGACATTGAGAATTTTGCTGCGACGCTTTCCGCTTTACTGGCCCAACCAGTCGATCGCGTGCAACTTGGAGCTGCAGGTTATGAACGGTGTCGGAAGATGTTCGACTGGCACCTGATTGCCGAGAACTGGGCGACCCTGCTGAAAGATGTGGGTCACTCACGAAACCGGCTCGCCCGCCTCGGAACCTAACTCGCAATTGCGCAGCCGGTAACAATGTGGTTCCTTGGACTGGACGGCAAACAACCGGTTCCGGAGAGAAATATCAATCCGCATGCGAGTCCTGACTCTCACTCCTTTTTATCCCACCGCTTCCGACGACGCGAATGGTTGTTTCGTCGCGGAACCGTTGCGACAACTGGAGGACTTCGGAGTCGCCTCATCAGTCGTGGCTGTGCAACCGCTGCATCGCGCTAAGGAGGAATCGAACGCTATTGCTCCGATCGCGACCTGGGTCCGCTATCCGTCCATCCCCAGTGGAATCGGTCTCGCTTCCGCCGGAGCATTTCTCTACGCAAGCCTGATCTCGCAGATTCGCAAATTGCACCGGTCGCAGCCGATCGACCTGATTCACGCTCACGCCGCTCTACCGTGCGGGCATGCTGCGGTACTGTTGAGCCGTGAACTGAGAATCCCTTACGTTGTCAGCGTCCACGGTCTGGACGCATTCTTTGACAATCAGGTTCGCGGATTCGCCGGCGCATGGTGCAAGCGGGTCGCGCAGTTTGTCTATCGCTCGGCCTCGCGAGTGATTTGTATTAGCGACAAGGTTTCTCGGCAAGTGGGCGACAGCGCCGCCGTTGCGGCGAATACAAGAGTTATCTACAACAGCGTGGACACAAAGACATTCTGTCCGGCGTCGAGCGATTCCCCGCCCCACACCATCCTGAGCGTCGGCAATCTGATTCCGATCAAAGGCCACGAACTTCTCTTGCGAGCGTTGGGGTGTGTCCTTCCACGCTATCCATATATATCGTGTGAGATTATTGGCGACGGTCCCGAGCATCAGCGGCTGGCCAGATTAGCCCGGGAGTGCAACCTTGCGGACAAGGTCCGCTTTCTCGGCCGGCAAAGTCGAAAGCAGGTCGCTGACGCCATGCATCGCTGTGTACTCTTTGCGTTGCCCAGCCGATATGAAGCGCTGGGATGTGTCTATCTGGAGGCGATGTCCACTGAAAAGCCCGTGATCGGGTGCCGAGGCCAGGGGATTGATGAAATCATCCGGCATGGAAGCAACGGCTGGCTTGTAGAGCCAGACAACCTGCAGGAATTAATCTCGGCGCTGTCTACGCTTCTGGAGAACCTGCAGCTTCGACGTCAGATTGGGGAGGCCGCCCGCCGCACCGTCATTCAGGGCCTTACGTCGGCGCATCAGGCTATCCAACTTGCGGCCCTCTATCGAGAGTGCGTGGCATGAGTTGCCGGGTTGTAATCATCACCGAGATCATTTCACCCTACCGAATTCCTGTCTTCAACGCGCTCGCGCAACACGACGGAATCGACTTACACGTGATCTTTCTGTCGGAGACCGATCCCACCCAGCGCCAATGGGTGATTTACAAGGATGAGATTCACTTCTCTTACCAGGTGCTTCCCTCCTGGAGACGAAGAGTCGGGAGTCACAGCTTTTTGCTGAACTGGGGAACTGAAACGGCGCTGCGGCAAGCGTCGCCTGATTTCATCGTCTGCGGTGGCTACAACTACGTGGCCTCCTGGCAATCCATGTCCTGGGCCCAACGAAATCGCGTGCCCTTCACCCTGTGGGCTGAGAGCACCACCAGAGACTTACGCAGCGGCCACGCCTTGATCGAATCCCTGAAAGTAAAATTTCTGCGGGGTTGCAATGCATTCGTGGCTCCGGGGAAATCAGCGGTTGAGTACTTAAAGAGGTTCGGCGTGCCGGACGAAATGATTTTTACCGCGCCGAACGCGGTTGACACGCCGTTCTTTTCGCAGCGGGCCGACGCGGTTCGCAGGGGCACAGATGCACATCGTCAGATGTTGCGCTTACCGGCTCGTTTTTTTCTCTTCACCGGCCGACTGGTGCCCGAAAAAGGTACTTTCGATCTGCTCGATGCCTATGAGGCACTATCACTATCGGTCCGGAATGAAGTGGGTTTGGTGTTTGTCGGAGACGGCGCCGCGCGATCCGCGCTTGAACAGCGTGCTACGGCCATCAACCCGGGAGTAATTCAGTTTGCAGGCTTCGCGCAGCGCGAAAGCTTGCCTTCCTACTACGCCTTCGCAGATGCCTTGGTCTTTCCCACACACACGGACACATGGGGAATGGTCGTGAATGAGGCCATGGCGTGCGGTTTGCCTGTTATTTCGTCGGACGCGGCAGGCTGCGTATCCGACCTGGTCGAGAATGGATGGAACGGTCGGGTGGTTTCCGCCGGTGACGTCGGGCAGCTCGCGTCCGCTATGGAGGAACTTGCCCGTGACGCTGAACTCAGATCGCTTATGGGCCAGCGCAGCAAGGAACGGATCGAGAAATATTCACCTGAAACCTGGGCGGCTGGCATGGCCAAGGCCGTACAACTGTACTGGAGACGCGCGGCATGAGCGACCGCATGTCCAGGTTCTTTCTGCCGGCCATGATCGCGGTGTGTGGCGCGTTTGCCGTGTACGCCGCGGCTTTCCGTCCGGCATACTTCAGTAGTTCTGATCAGCTTGCGACAATCCTGTTCGCACAGATTCTGCTGGCGGCGATTTGGAACTACCGGGCGCGATTTTTTCCGCTTCTGATCACGACTTTCCTCTGGGCAGGGATGGCCCTCCCATTCAATGCGGTGTGGACTTCAGGGCGATGGCTGGTTTTGACTGTCGGCGCGCTCGCTGGTTTGGTGGCCTACACCGGGCATCGGCGGCAATCTTTCTCGACGTTCCATCTGGTAGCGTTTTTTTGCGTGGTGGCAGCCCTCGTATCCGCTGCCGTGTCCGCTTATCCGGGCTTGGCGTTTCTCAAGGCGATGAGCTTGCTGCTTCTCTTCCTCTACGGCTCATTCGGAGCGCGAGTGGCCGTGGCTGGAAGGGATGCGAAATTTTTTTCGACATTGCTGCTGAGTTGCGAGCTTATCGTCTACATTTCCGCGATTTCCTACTTGATCTTTCACTTCGAAATTTTCGGCAATCCAAACTCCCTGGGCGCCGTGATGGGAGTGGCCGCCATTCCAATCCTGCTGTGGGGCATCATGGCAACCGATCAGCCAACCACCCGCTGGCGGCGCACGTTCGCTTTCGCGGTTGCGCTTCTCTTGCTCTTTAGCAGCTACGCCCGCGCCGGTATTGCTGGCGCGGTGGTATCCAGCATTTTGATCTGCATTGCCTTGCGCCGGTATGGGATGCTGCTCAGAGGGGCGACCCTTGCCTTACTGCTGGCCGCATTCGTAGCCGCGGTTGTTCCCCTACACCAGCAATCTTCGGAGTCGCTCACCTCCATCTTCGTGTACAAAGGGCACCGGGAGGACGGGATTCTCGCGTCCCGCAAATCCGTTTGGGACGAAACCGTTTCCTCCATTCTCGAGCATCCATGGTTGGGCAGCGGGTTCGGAACCAGCCCCACAAGCAGCGAGATCGTGCCGCAATCTGGAAATTTCGAATCACTCCGCGAGGCCACTCGCGAGCATGGCAACAGTTACCTGGCGATTACAGAATGGGTCGGATTTCTGGGAGATGTTCCGTTTTTTGCTCTTGTCGTCATTGTGCTCGTGAATGTCATTCGCGCACTGGCACAGATGCGCCAGACTGGAAACGTGTTCTCGCCCGCAATTCCCTTGGCCGGAGTCTTGGCAGCAGGTTTGGTCCACGCCGCCGTCGAAGATTGGCTTTTCGCGGCCGGTTACTATCTTTGCGTCTTTTTCTGGACTCTGGCCTTCATTATGGTGGATGTTCTTCCTGCGCCCTCGACTGCACCAGCCGCACAGAGTGCTCCCCGGGCATGGACTGACAATTTTGACCTGACGACGCTGGCTCGATGATGCATCTCTTCCTCAACTGCCTCGCCGCGAGTGCTGGGAGTGGGTTAACCTATGTGCGGAATGTCGTCCCGCAACTCTCCCGGCGTCCGGACTTGCGAGTAACAGTCGCCCTCAGTCCGCAGTTAAGAAAAGAACTTGGCGAGCCGTCCAACATTTCATTCGTCGAGCGGGAAATTCCCGCTGGTGCTGCAGGGCGCTTCTGCTGGGAACAAACCTTCTTGCCAAACATGATCCGTAAGAGTGGGGCGGACGTATTGCTCTCGGCGGGCAATTTCGCCCTCCGGAAATCACCTGTACCGCAGATCCTTCTTTCGGGAAACTCTCTTTATACTTCTCCCGACTTCTACGACGACCTTCGCTCACGCAAGGCGTATCGCATCTGGCTGGAGACTCGAGTTCGAGGCTTCTTCGCCCGGCGCTCCGTTCGCTGGGCCGACTGTACCGTGGCTCCCAGCAAGGCTTTTGCCGATACACTGGGGGCCTGGACTGGAAGCAACGTCCTCAGTATCTATCACGGCTTCGATCCGGAAATATTCTTCAGAGACCACAGCCCATTACCTTCCGCAATCCAGCGCAAGATCGATTCCGGCCAAGACGCCCTCCGCCTCATATTCGTGAGCCACTATAATTATTACCGGAATTTCGAGACCTTGCTTCGAGCCATCCCTTGTATTCAGCAACGCCTGGGCGGAAGGAAGGTTCGGCTATTCCTGACTTGCAAACTTTCTGCCGACGAAAATTCTGGCGCCCATCGCACCGATGCGGCGGCTGCCCTGGTCCGGCGTCTCGGAATTTCTGATCAAGTCGTCGAGCTCGGCGCCGTTCCATATCATCGTTTGCAGCACGTCATTCGCGCCTGCGATGTTTATGTGACTCCCGCCTACGCTGAGACCTTCGCGCATCCCCTCGTCGAAGCGATGGCGTGCGGGTTACCGATTGTGGCATCCGACCTGCCTGTGCATCGCGAAATTTGCGGGAACGCGGCCGTGTATTTTCCCCGCTTTTCTCCGGAGCAGTTGGCTGACCGAGTGGTACAGGTTGAACAATCCTCTGCGCTGAGAAAACAACTTGTGGAGTGCGGGTCTAAACGGTCGCGTGATTTTTCCTGGCATGGTCATGTCGACCAGATCCTCTCGCTCGCCAAAGGCCTCGTGCGCTCTGACCGGGGATACCGTCGAGCGGCCTAGCGATCAGGCACAGCCACAGAAACGCTGCCTGTCATCTTTCTTGTCATATGGGAGCCTCCCATTTCGGCGGTAGTATGTTGCCAGCCACTTGACAACCACTATGCTAGCTCTCGAAGAACCGGGACTCTTGCGCCCCTCGCCGCGCACGGTGACGTTGCCTGTGAGTGTGATCATTCCAGTCCGCAATGAGGGGCACAATTTGCCCCGCTGCCTCGAATCTTTGAGCGGAGCTGGGGAAGTTTACGTCATCGACTCTGGCAGTACGGATGAAACCGTGGATGTCGCCCGTTCTTTCGGTGCGAAAGTGGTCCAGTTCCACTATCACGGTGGTTGGCCCAAGAAGCGGCAATGGGCAATGGACACGCTCCCATTGGCATATGACTGGATTCTTCTCTTGGACGCCGACGAAGTTCTGACGCTCGAATCAGTGGAAGAAATTCGGCAGGCAATCGACAATCCAATCTACGACGGCTACTACATCGCTCTGCGCATGCACTTCCTGGGACGAATGCTTTGCCACGGCAATGCCAGCTTCCACAAGCTCTCGCTTTTTCGGCGCGGGAAAGCCAGGTTTGAGTGCCGTCTCAAGCATCAGGATGCTTCCATGTGCGACATGGAAGTACACGAGCATGTCGTCGTCGAAGGGAGAACTGCGACGTTACAGAATCCTCTGCTCCATCGCAACGAGGAATCGCTCTCACGCTACATTCGCAAGCACGATGAATATTCGAACTGGGAAGCGCGGGTATGGCAGGCGGGCGAGAGCAGCTATCACGATTTGCCGCCCGCTTTGTTCGGAAATCAAGCACAACGCCGCCGCTGGCTGAGAAAAAATTGCCTAGGTCTCCCCGGCTCGCCTTTTCTGTTCTTTCTGTATAAGTATTTCTTCCGCTTGGGATTCCTGGACGGGGTGCCCGGACTGATTTACTGCGGGTTCCAGGGTATCCAATTTTTTCACATAAAAGCAAAGATTTACGAACGGCGAATGTCGAGGGAACAATGAGCGCAGCTCGATCCGGGTTCGCTCCCGACGCGGTCGCGTATCACGCCTCCCTGGCGGATGGGTGGGAACGCCGCTATCAAAAGCGTTCGTTTCGTTTACGCCAGACCGTGCTGATGAATGCTTTGCACGGACGGGATCTGGCCGGCACTCTCTGGCTCGACGCAGGCTGTGGTACTGGCACCATGTCGCGCTGGCTGGCAACGCGCGGCTGCAGCGTGCTCGGAGTCGATGCCGCTTCCGAAATGATTGCCGCGGCCAATCGGTCCGCCCAAGATGAGAACCATTCGGACCGGCTCAGCTTCGTCCGCATCACCACCATCGCTCGTCTGGCGCTCGACGATCGCTCGCTCGATGGCGTCTTGTGCTCGAGCGTCCTGGAGTACGTGTCCGACCCAATCGTATGTTTGACTCAATTTGCCAGAGTTCTCAAACCAGGAGGGCTGCTGCTGGTTTCAGTACCGAACCGCAATTCAGTGGTGCGTCGAACGCAGGTTGCGTGTCATCGATTGGGTGGTCTCTTGGGCCAACATTGGTGCAGGTTCCTGAATTATTCGCGCCATCAGTACTCGAGGCCAGAATTTGAAGCCTTGCTGGTGCGTGCTGGTTTCTCGAGCGAAAGAATCGTGCCGTTTGGCAGCCCCCTGCCTGGATTGGCGCAGCGAAGCCGCTTCTGGGCGCCGCTGCTGATGTTCGTTGCTCAGAAGCCTGCATGAAAACGCCGCGCACAGAACTAAATCGGGAAAGCCGCTTTCATCGATGCTGATCCTGGGACTGAACATGTTTCACGCGGACGCCTCCGCCGCCATCGTGCAGGATGGCGAAGTCGTGTTCGCGATCGCCGAAGAGCGTCTGAATCGGATTAAGCACTACGCCGGCTTTCCCGCGCTCGCCATCAAGGCTTGTCTGGATTTCGCTGGCGCCAGCATTAAAGATGTTGATCACGTGGCAATAGGTCAGGACAGCGATGCCAACCTGGCCAGAAAAGTTCAATACGCCCTCGCCAATCCCGCCAAGATTCTGAATCTCATCCGTCTGCGCCAGCGCAAACAACCGATGCGAGATCTGCGGTCGCTTCTCGCTAGGGCGCTTGACATCGATCCCGAGATGCTTCGTTTCCAGGAGCATCACCTAGAGCATCACATCGCGCACATAGCCAGCGCTTACTACTGCTCGCCATGGGATAAAGCCGCAGGCTTCAGCTACGACGGTTCCGGAGACTTTGTTTCCACCATGATGGCCCGCTGCGAAGGAAATCAGATCGAGGTGCTCGATCGTGTTTTTTTGCCTGACTCCCTGGGCAGCTTTTATACGATGATTTGCGAGTTCATCGGTTACCAACAATACGGGGATGAGGGCAAGGTCATGGGACTTGCGCCCTATGGGACAGAAACATTTTGCGAACGGCTCGAAGAAATCATTGGCCTGAAAAACGGTAGCTTCAACGTGGATATCAGTTTCTTCAAGCCCTTGGGAAGCAATCAGGGAATGCAGGTTCTAGCGGATGGCACGGTGCAACTGGCCCGGCACTTTTCCTCTCGAATGGTGAAAGCTTTCGGGCATCCACGTGAACCACGTGCTGAAATTACGCAGCGCGATATGGATCTCGCCTACGCCATGCAGCGTCGGTTCGAGGACGTGTTGTTCCATCTCCTCAACAAACTTTACCACCGCATGCCCTGCGAAGATCTCGCCATGGCTGGCGGATGCGCCCTCAACAGCGTTGCCAACGGCAAGCTTTTCGCGCGTACTCCATTTCGATGTACATGGATCCAGCCGGCCGCCGGCGACGAAGGCTTGGCCGTCGGCGCAGCCCTGCACACCTACCACTCCGTTCTGAATCAGCCGCGTCGTTTTGTGATGAAGAACTCATATCTCGGTCCCGAGTTTTCAGAAGCCCGCATCGAATCCGACCTCAAGAGAGCCAGACTACCCTATCGCAAACTGGAACGCGAACCGCTGCTTGAAGCCGTGGCCCAACAGATCGCCAGCGGCAACGTTGTCGGCTGGTTTCAGGGACGCATGGAATGGGGCCCGCGCGCGCTCGGCAACCGGTCCATATTGGCTCATCCGGGCTTGCCCGGAATGAAGGATGTCCTGAATGCACGCATAAAGCAGCGGGAGTGGTTCCGTCCGTTCGCACCTTCGATTCTCGAGGAACGTCAGTGCGAATATTTCGAACACGACCACCCATCACCGTTCATGTTGCACGTTTACAAGATTCGCCCAGAAAAACGCGCGCAGCTCGCGGCGGTCAATCACGTGGACGACACCGGCCGTTTGCAAAGCGTCAGCCACGAGGAAAATCCGTTCTACTACGAATTGATTCGCGCATTCGAGCGCCAAACCGGAATCCCCGTACTCCTTAATACCAGCTTCAACGAAAATGAACCGATTGTGTGCCAACCCGAGGAAGCCATCGACTGCTTTACACGTACGCGCATGGATGCCCTCGCCATCGGGCCTTACTTGACCATGAAAACTGAGAACCAGTAGCTGAGAACCGAGAACTGTAGTTAAGCAAAGTCCATGGCAGCCCATCCAGTTTCCGTGATCGCGGCCCAGCAAAACATCGAGTTGAGTCCCGTCGGCGCCTTCCCGCGCATGCGCGTCCTGGCTTGGCGCAATGACATACTCTACGCCTCGCGCGGCTACACGCTCTTCCAGTCCAGAATGAAGACGCAAGCCAGCACCATCGAATGGCAGCGAGTCGGGGGGTACCGGTCTCCCGCCTGGCGAACCGTCACTTCAATGTATCGGTTGGCATCGCGTCTTTTCCGCGATGGTTTCCATGCGCTCGTGGCTTTGTCTTCAGGGCATCTGATTGGTGCCGTGCCGCATGCCATTGTGACTCTGACGCCGGGAGAAATTGAATTTCAGGTGTCCCACACGTTGCTCCGCGGCACCCGGCCGCTGCATCTCGCTGTCGCGCCAAACGATTACATCTTCTGGGGGGAATATTTCGACAACCCTCAGCGCGATGAAGTTCACATCTACGCATCCACCGATCGAGGCGCTCACTGGGACGTGGCCCATACATTTCCCAAACGCTCGATTCGCCACGTGCACAACATCGTCTACGATGCGTGGGAAAACTGTTTCTGGGTACTCACGGGCGACGATGGCTCCGAATGCCGCATTCTCCGTGCGTCGTGTGATTTCAGGACTGTGGACGTGGTTTTATCCGGCAACCAGCAAACCCGCGCCGCCGCTCTGGTTCCCACTCGAAACGCTCTCTATTTTTCCTCCGACACTCCGGTCGAAACCAATCACGTGTACCGACTCGATCGCAGGGGAAGTTTATCTAAAGTCGCGGAACTGAACAGTTCCTCGATCTATGGCTGTAGCGTCGGCAACGCCGTTTTCTTCTCCACCATGGTTGAACCCAGTGCAATCAACTCCGATCGCAACGTGAATCTCTACGGCAGCACCGATGGTCTCCAGTGGCAGCGCGTCCTGCACCGCAAGAAAGATCATTGGTCCATGGGTTTGTTTCAGTATGGCAACGCCTTCCTGCCCGATGGCAAGAACACCACCGGCCTGCTCGCAGTCACAACCATCGCCGTCGAGCAATCTGACTTCGAAGCCAGCATCTGGCGCGTGTAGAAATCGTCTCGCGGGGGAATCCCGCACGCTACCTGTACCACGCTTTTCTCATGCTAGTGTCCAGTTGTGAGTCGTCTGCAATATTACCGGCGCATCTTCAGTGCGTATCTTGTTCCCGGGAAGAGCCACCTGACGTTCTGGCACGAGACGCCCGAGGCAAACACCGCAGTGACCACACATCACCTGGGCGAGTACTACATGCCGTTTGCGGAGAAGGCCGACTATCCGGGCCATTACGATTCCGCCGGCATTCCCATGCTCAACTACCACGGCAGGATCGGCCTGCAATACAACCCCATCGCGATAGCGCAGTGGGGACTGGGCAACTACAACCTCTTTTGCCACACCCAAAGCGACGAACGAAAAAAGAAATTCCTCGCCGCCAGCGACTGGCTCTGCACCCGCCTCGAACTGAACTCACATGGGTCGTGGGTGTGGAATCACCATTTCGATTGGGAGTATCGCTCGCGGTTGAAGGCTCCCTGGTATTCCGCACTGGCGCAAGGCCAAGGGATTTCTTTGCTGGTTCGGGCCTATCGCGAAACCGGCGCTGCTGCATATCTCGAAGGCGCTGAACGCGCGTTTGCCAGTTTCCTCAAATCCACCGAGGAAGGTGGCGTCACATTCATCGACGACCGCGGCAATCTTTGGTTCGAGGAATATCTGGTCTCACCGCCCACGCACATTCTTAACGGATTCATTTGGGCAGCCTGGGGCGTCTACGACTATTTTCTGTTGACACAGCGCGATGCGGATCGAGACTTGTTCTCGCAGGCAGTGCTTACCCTTCGCGCAAACTTGGATCGTTACGACCTCGGCTTTTGGTCACTCTACGAGCAATCGGGCACGCTCTTCCCCATGGTCGCCAGTCCTTTCTACCACCGGTTGCATGTCGTACAGTTGCGCGTGATGCATCGCCTCACTGGAGACGAAATATTTGCCCGCTTCGCGGATAAATGGGAAGCCTACGCAAGCAACCCTGCCAAGCGAGCGCGCGCCCTTGTTTACAAGAGTGCATTCAAGCTTTGCTACTACTAGAAACTCATGAAAATCCTCTACGTTTCCCAATACTTTCCGCCAGAGATGGGAGCGCCTGCCGGTCGCGCTGCGGAGTTATCGCGTCTTTGGGCGCAGGACGACCATGAGGTCACGGTTCTAACCGGATTCCCCAATCATCCCACCGGAGTTGTGCCAAACGCTTATCGCAGAAAGTTTCGCCGTCTAGTTACCCGCGAGGACGTTGAAGGGGTGAATGTCGTCCGCACCTGGCTTGTTCCCTTCCCCAATCGCAAGGCGTACGAGCGTATCTTGAACTACAGTTCATTTTGCGTTTCTGCCGCGACCACGGGCCTCCTCCTTGACCAGCCCGACGTCGTCATCGCAACGTCTCCGCAGCTGCTGGTCGGTCTCTCAGGCTGGTGGCTGGCTCGCTGCAATGGTGCCCCTTTCATATTCGAGGTTCGCGATCTCTGGCCTGAATCTTTGGCTGCGGTCGGAGTGGGAAGGAGCGATTCCTTGCTCCATCGCACGCTGACAAAGATTGCGGGATTTCTCTATCGTCATTCCGACCGCATTGTAGTTGTGACCCCTGCATTCAAGAAGCATCTGATCGAAAACTGGCAGGTGCCCGAAGAAAAGATTCTGGTAGTCGAGAATGGAGTCGATGCAAATCTGTTTAGCAGGCGTTCTCTCAACATGCCTCTCAGACGTGAACTGGGTGCGGAGGAAAAATTCGTCGTCTCGTATATCGGCACAATCGGCAATGCGCACGGTTTAGAAACACTGGTTGAAGCCGCAACTTTGCTGCGCGAGAGAGCACCTAACGTTCTCTTCCTGCTCGTCGGCGAAGGCGCCGAGAAACAGCGCGTCGTCTCTTTAGTAAGCGCCCGCGGACTCACCAATGTGCTTTTCATCGGTCAGCAGCCACGGGAAAAGATTCCGGCTTACATTGCTGCATCGGACGTTTGTCTGGTGTTGCTGAAGAGCGCCGAGCTTTTCAAAACCGTTCTCCCCACTAAGATGCTGGAGTTCATGTCGTGTGGTCGCCCTGTAATTCTGGGCGTAGATGGTTACGCTAGAGAAGTCATGGAGCGAGCCAATGCCGGAATCTTCATCGAACCAGAAGATCCCGCCGAGTTGGTGGAGGCGATATTGCGCCTGGCTGCCGATCCAGCGTTGTGCGAGTTCCTCGGTCGCAATGGCCGCCGACATGTTCTCCAATTTTTTTCCCGCGAACATACCGCCAGAATTTATCTCGAAATATTGCGGGATTTGTCGGAACGAGATCCACGCACTGTCGAGGCTGTGGCGTGGCAGTGAATCGCCAGTGTTGCGCGGGGTCCGGCCCGAAGCGGGTCCGGACTCAGGTTCATACGCAGTGAGATGTCTCGCTAGGGGATCGCTACGATGCTGGCCGCGGTCGCGGCTTGCATGGCCGCCTCAAACGTACGTCCAGCAATAGCCTTGGCTGCGCTGGTCGGGACAAAAAGAATATCGTCGGCCTGCATCGTCACATCCGGCGCCTTTGCCCTCAGTATTTTTTTAAGCTCAACCGAGGTTTCGGTAATGCCATCCGGCCCCTTGCGGATGATCCTGGCGCCACCCAGATTGGCGGTACGCGTCGTCCCTCCCGCCATGGCAATCGCCTGCAGCACCGTGAGATGCCCGCTGTCCATGAGAAATCCGCTCGGCCTTCCCACGTCCCCGACCACGTAAACCAGATCGGCCTTGCGTACGATGATCGTGTCTCCGGGCAGGATGGGGATATTGCTCTCCGGATTGTCGCTGACATTGCGGGAGAGCGGGACCGTAATCGGTTTGTCAGTCTGCGCGCGATGCGTGACCGTAATGCTTCGGCCGGCTTTTTCCGTGAATCCCCCAGCTGCCGAGATCAGATCGAAAAGCTGTTGTTGTCCCGGTACCGGGTACACGCCCGGCCGCGCGACTTCACCCAACACACTCGCGCCTTGCGACGCATACTGGTCGACAAACAATGTGACGTGGGGATTTTTCACGAAGCCGCCGTCCGAAAGACGCTTCTGGATCAGGCCCTCAGCTCCTTCCGCCGTCAGCCCGACGACATGGACATAGTCGATCAGTGGCAGATAAATCTCGCCTTGGCTGCTGACGCGCGCCTTGGTCGTGAGCTCTGGAACGTTGTAAACCCCAACTTCGACCAAATCCCCCGCCTCAAGTCTCAGTGAGGAGCCTGGTTGAGTGGCCGGAATTTCGCTCAGATGTGTAGCGTTTGGAGAGCCTGCTGCGGACGGCGTCCCTGCTTTTTCAACGATTGCAGTTGTGGCTTCCGGCTCGGCGGATTGAGCAAACACTTTGATCGCGAATGCCCCCGTTAACAGAAGCAAAAATATCCAACCGCGAACGAAAGTGACCGAATTCCACCGCATGGACGACGTGGAAAGATGCACTGGCATTTTTGCTTGAAGTCTAGCATGGCCATGAACAGTTCGAGACCACTGTTCTGCCCCGGTGCTCAGATCGCAAACATCGCGAGTCTCAGCCCAACAAGTCGATCCACGTACCAAGACAGAGAATAGTGCCGCGATGTTGATGGTTGTAGGATCTGAAGAGTTGAAACTGGTTTCACGAATGCTCTCTTTGAGGTTACGTTTTCCAGACGTCTAAGGATTAATGGAAAACAGATTTTGATCCATCGTGACAGATTCGAGTTGAGAGTAGGCGATATCCTTCTCAACCGGAAACTTCAACGCATCGCGGGAAAGCGCTGCGGGGCAGCCAACCGCTCTCGGCGCTTCTGCTTTCGATAGAGGAGAGTGTTGATACTCTTTTACCTCGGGACATTTGCTGGGTCGCTCCTGCTTTCCTTTGTTCTGACCAAGTACGTTCGCGATCTGGCGACCGCCCATGGCTGGGTAGCGGCTCCCGCTCTGGAGCGGCACCTGCACAGTCATCCCCTTCCCCGATTCGGCGGCGTCGCGATTTTTCTGGCTTTCCTACTGACTTTTGTGGTCGTACTGCTATCTGGATGGCATCACCTTACAGCGAATTTCGGGGTCTCCCTCAGAACTTTGTTCACCATTCTCCTCCCCGGCTGCCTCATCTTCGCGCTCGGTGTTTACGATGACATCCATTCAGTCGGGCCTTAC
>Ga0210383_10002528_pt1 | contig 16513 bp, 14 predicted proteins | sample IncBWC14OmetaG_FD_160072 | JGI IMG/M metagenome (GOLD analysis project Ga0210383, IMG submission 160072) | Forest soil microbial communities from Barre Woods Harvard Forest LTER site, Petersham, Massachusetts, United States - Inc-BW-C-14-O ...
CGATCAGATTGCCGATGCCCGCCGCGTCCGTTCCGGGATTGAGGAAATGCGGGTGATTGAGGATGTTGTAGCCCTCGAAACGCAATTCAGCCTTGACCCGTTCAGTGATACTCATTCTCTTGGCCAAGGTTACATCCCAGTCCCAGAACCCGGGCCCATAGAATTCGTTACGCTCGTTGTTGGAAGCGGAGCCGTACGGAGGTTCGATGAAAGCGCACTGATTGCTGATGTAGGCGTACCCACCGCCCGGCGGGAATGGCCCGGCAGAGCACCCCGAAGCGGACGGCGGACCGAACGGGTTGCCAACCTGGTAACCCCAGGCTGCGATCCCCGTCCTCTGCGAATCAATGGCTCCGCGAACCTGGAAAGGATGCCCGGTTTGAGCGGTGAAGATGCCGTCGAGTTCGAAGCCCTCCATAATTCTGCCTGCCGCGCCGTGATTGAGGTAGCTCTTGCCACGTCCGAAAGGTAGTTCCCAGACGTAGTTGATGACCGCGACGTGCCGCGTGTCATTGTCGGAATTACCATAGTTTTGTGCCAGATCGCGCGAATTCCGCGGGAATGTGTGCGCTCCGATCGCTGGCGTTAGAGGGTCGACTGCGTCGTCGAGGGCATGCGACCACGTATAGGCGGCCTGGAACTGCAACCCGTGGCTCATGCGGTGGGTGAACTTGGTCTGCAATCCGTGATAAATGGAATTGAAGCCGTTCATCTGGTAATCGGGCTGAAGCAACGCGTTGTTGTTCACGGCATTGAATGGTAAGTCGTCCAGACCTGCGTTCGGCGTGGCTCCTACATATAGGCTGGTGCTGCTAACCGTGGAGGAACTGCATTGCCCCAATGGATTAGTCGGGGAGATGAGCCCCGGAAACCCCTGGTTGGCCGGGTTGCCCGGTACACAGAAGGCCACCAACTGTGCCACCAAATTCGGATCAGGTGGATTGCCGTCCCTCTGACCGTAGACGTGTACCCCCATCGCCCCCACGTAAGCAACATCTAAGACGTTACTACCCGGCAGCTGTCTTTGAATATCCAACTGCCAGCTGTTACTGGCAGCGTTGCGAAAATGCGGGTCAAAAATCACGATACCCTCCGTAAAGCTGCCGTCAGGAATTGACGCGGAGGGCACCTGGTTTTGAATCTGTGCAGGGAAGGCACCCGAGCCAAAAAAGTCGTTAATGGTCTCGAGATCAAACTCGTTATATTGCGCCTGGAAAGGTGGGTCGGCGCGGGCATTCCCGAAAGCGTTTCCGAAGGTGCGGTCGTGGAAGATGCCGAATCCGGCACGAACGGCGGTCTTACCATCCTTCCAAGGATCCCAGCTAAACCCGATGCGTGGCTCGATGTCCTTGTAGTCGGGCAGGTAAAGCGAGTGGCCCGTACCTGGGCCCACCAGGCTGAAGGTCAACGACTGGCCGGCCAAAAATGTGGCGGGGTCTTGCAATAAATTCGAGAAGTTGCCGCCGGTTTCATACGGAACCCCATTGAGCTGGTAACGCAAGCCCACATTAAGAGTGAAGTTTGGCCGTATCTTCCAGGTATCCTGCCCGTACCAATCCCATTCATGCTGTTGGAAATTTTTGTTGTCCGTCGGTACCCGCGTGGCGCTCTTGTTGAAGAACTGATCCTGGACATCCTGAATTACAAGGCCCCAATACGCATTTGTTGAATCCACAAGTATTCGGTTAAGAGGGTCCGAATTATTCGTCGGCTCACCCGCGAGCAGACCCGGGTCGAATTCAAACCCTTCCTCCGGATCCAACGTCAGTTGCCGACGCGAGTCGAAGTCATCAAAGCCGTGCTCGCCCACGTCCCGGAAGTCGAAACCAAACTTGAAATTGTGGTTTCCATGGACCCAGCTAAGACTGTCGGTATAGCTGATCGTACCGGTCTTGCGAGCTTGATCATCCGACCCTCCCAGAACGCTGGCGAAGCTGCTGAACGGATCCAGACCGTAATCCCAACCGTTCCCGAAACTATCCACGCCCCCGGGCGCGTCCAACACGTTCAGAGTCGATTGCGGAAGATAGAAGGCTGCGTAGATGTGGTTCCAGCCAAACTGAAAGTTGTTCACCAAATGATTGCTCAACGTTGACGTCAATTGTGCTGCCAAGCCCTCGCCAATGGCTTTCTCCGAGTAAGCTCCGAAGCCGGGAAGAATATCCGAGAAGGCCGGATTAGGATCGAAGAAGTGATTGTAGGCATAGCGCAAACTAAAGGATTCACGGTCGGAAAAACGGTGATCGATCTTGACAATCGGATTGTAGGTACTGGTTTTCGACGCAGTGGGGAAAAATATGTTGCCCTCAATACCGTCGGCCGACTGAGGCGCTGTGGGATAATTCGCGAAAACCTTCTGCATGGTCGGATCAAACGGCGCACCGTTGGGGTTGTTCGCACCGGTCGGCGTAATGTCAATCGGAATGGTTTGCGACACTCCGGTGTTATTGGTGTAGGTATAGTTGAACTGGCCAGTCAGGAATGCCGCTGTCGGCACCGTGGCCTCGTCGGTCAACGTCGTGTGGTACCGATCCATCTCATCATTGAAGAAGAAGAACGTCTTGTTCTTGATGATGGGACCACCAACGGAAAACCCGAATTGGTGGCGTTGGTAAGGATTCATTGGACCCCCGTCTACGCCAACGCCGGGGTTGAAATAGTCGCGCGCTCCTCCGAAACCGTTCCAGCGCCCGAAGTAATACACGTTGCCGTGTAGGGAATTGGTACCGCTCTTGGTCACCACGTCGATGATGGCGCCGGTGTTGCGGCCATACTCGGCGTTGAAGTTGTCAGTAATGACGCGGAACTCCTCGGTTGACTCCGGGTTGGCGTTCAGCACTCCGCCCATTCCTCCGGGCACTGAGGTATCGTTGTTATCAACGCCATCGAGCATGAAGTTGTTGTTCCGGTCGCGCGCCCCGTTGACGGAAATACCTCCGTTTCCGCTATCGGTCTGTGATGTCCCTGGCGACAGCAGTACCAATTGATACGGGTTACGTGTGATCAAAGGCAGGCTTTCCATCTGCCGTTCATCGACCAGGTTGGAGATTTGCGAAGTCTCCAGATCTACATCCTGCACTTGGTCCGCCCGCACCGTCACTTCTTCGCTGGTCGCGCCGGCAGCTAGTTTCGCATCAACCGTAAGCGATTGCGCAACCGTCAATTCGATGCTGGGCAAGTGGAAGACTTTGAAGCCCTCTTTCTTGACTGTGACTTCGTAAAGGCCGACTGGGAGTTCAGTCACGCTATAAGTGCCGCCGTCGGAGCTGGTTGTTTGGTGGGACTGGTTGGTCGCAGTGTTGCGAACCGTCACGGCCGCCCCCGGCACCACGGCGCTGCTCGCATCAGTTACCGTCCCGGCAATCGAACCCGTCTGTGCCACTGACACTACGGAAGCGACCAGAACAATCAGAATCATTCCCCAGCAAGACCTGATACTAGGCATTCTTATTTCTCCTCTTTAGCGGGACCCGCTCCGATTTCGACCTTGACTCAGATTTCAACCTCAGATTCAGAACGCAGGGCGAAACAATGCAATAAAGAACCGCAGGGGGAACCAAACGTCCGTGCAAATCTCCTTCCATGATTACAATCGAAAGAAGCTGTTTAGATTCAAAGACATAAGTAAGATTGCTTGCGCAACGACTCCCGGAAAAAACATTTTTCTGGATAGCATCTATTAAAAACGGTATGACCTCGCGACTTGGCCCCAACCCCATCCGGGATAAGGACTTTCGACCTGCCGGAAGGAGGCGATGACATCCACTCAAAAAGCCGTGAGCCGGGTCGGCACGCTGTTACAATCTCCCTTTCCGTGACCACCTCTTCCACGAAGTCCAAAACATCGAAGCCTAGGCTGGGACCGGGACCGGGACCGGCGGATCTGCCGACCGCCGTGCCGCTCGACTCCGTGCCAATGCTAGATCTGCAGAGGCAGTACGAACAAGTGCGTGTTGAGGTACTGGCCGCGGTCGGCCGCGTTTGCGCCTCGCAACATTACATCTTGGGGGCTGAAGTCGAAGCTTTCGAGCGCGAACTCGCGGGGTTCTGCGGAGCTTCCGATGCCGTGGGTTGTGCCTCCGGCACCGACGCTTTGTGGCTGGCTCTGGCCGCGGCGGGCGTGCAGCCGGGAGATCTGGTTCTCACCACACCCCTTAGCTTTTTCGCGTCGGCCAGTTCGATTGCGCGCGCCGGCGCCCGTCCCATCTTCGCCGATATCGATCCGCGCAGCTTCAATCTCGATCCCGCTCAGGTGGAATCTTTTCTGCGCGGCGGGAAGCGCGACAAACTGCGCGCGCTCCTCCCGGTGCATCTGTACGGTCAGTGTGCGGACATGGAGTCGTTGCAGCCTCTGGCTGACGAGTTCCGTCTGCCCCTGATCGAAGACGCGGCGCAGGCCATCGGCGCGCGCTGGGGCCGACAGACTGCTGGATCCATGGGCGCGTGCGCGGCGTTCAGCTTTTATCCCACCAAGAACCTTAGCGCTTACGGCGACGCCGGTTTAGTCACCACCAACAGCCCCGAGATGGCGACGCACATGCGCCGCCTGCGAAATCACGGCAGTCCAAGCCGCTACATTCACGAAGAGTTGGGATGGAACAGCCGCCTCGACGCCATCCAGGCCGCCATCCTGCGCGTGAAACTGAAATATGTGGAACGATGGAACGAAGCCCGACGCGCGCATGCGGCACGATACGACCAACTTTTTGCCGCATCCGGCCTGACATCAACCAGTGAACAACCTGAGAATGCGGCACCCATTCAGCTCCCGCTGACCTGTGCCAAGGCTCATCACGTGTTTCATCAATATGTCGTCCGGGCTTTCCGCCGCGACGAACTCCGTGAGTTCCTCAGCGCGCGCCGGATCGGAACGGAAATCTACTATCCGCTTCCCCTGCATCTGCAGCCCTCCTTCGTTTATCTGGGCTATCGCGAAGGCGACTTTCCGCAAGCCGAACGCGCGGCCAAAGAGGTGCTGGCTCTGCCAATGTTCCCCGAACTCACCGAAGACGAACAACGCTGGGTGGTAAAAAGCATTGCGGACTTCTACTGCTAGCTATTTGCGGAATCCTGTAACATTCCACGTGGGCGGGCATCTATTCTGATGGATTCCGCGAGAGGAAAGCGATGAGACATTGTTCAGCCGCAGCGGCAATCATATTTTTTGCGTTGCTTCTTGTGTGTTCGCCCTTCTTGGCCAAGACCAAAGCGCAAGGCGCTGCTGCGGGAGCCGGGCGCCAGCCGGTGGTGATTGAGCTGTTCACTTCCGAGGGGTGTTCCAGCTGTCCGCCCGCGGATACTCTGCTGCAGCAGTTGGAGCTGCAACAACCGGTAGCTGGAGCGGAAATCATCGCTCTGGAAGAGCATGTCGATTATTGGAATCACGACGGCTGGACCGATCCCTTTTCTTCTGCGGAATGGACGCAGCGGCAGCAAGACTACGCGGCTTTATTCAAAAATGACCCGTATACGCCGGAACTCGTCGTGGACGGCCACAGCCAGTTCGTTGGCAATAACCCGCGAAAAGCCGAATTCGAAATCGAAAAGGCAGCACACGACCTGAAAACGGAGATTGCGATCACACCCGGCAACGCGGAAGCAAAGGGATCGCAGCGCTTTACAGTATCAGTGGGAAAGCTTACGCAAAACAGGGCCGGCGATGTAGCCGAGGTCTGGTTGGCAGTAACGGAAGACGGCCTGCATTCGTCGGTGAGCTTGGGAGAGAACGCCGGGCGCGTTCTGCATCATGTTGCGACGTTGCGTTCCTTGCGGAAGATAGGGGTCGCGGACGGGAACCAAGCATCGGTGTCGTTCACCGGAGATGCGATTGTGAAATTCAACTCTCATTGGGATCTTGCGAATCTGCACGTAACGATTTTCGTACAGGAGAAAAAAGGCCGGGAAATTCTGGGCGCGGCTTCGACCAAAATCAAGAGCTAGTTTGCCGCCTAGCTCTGCCGACGCCTGACGCGAGGCGGCGATTGCTTCTCGTCTCCCGGGGCTAACACTCTGCGCACAATTGGCGTGTTCAACTTATATTTGCGCTCGTTGAGATTGCCGCTGTCGTCTTTCACTCGCAGAATGAAAACCGGCAGCATCCCTTCCTTGTCGAAGTTCTCGCTAGTGACGGTCACCGGCAGCACACCCTTCAGGCCGCGTTCGCGGTACGCGGTTTCGTAGCGGTGCTTCTTGACGTTCCAGGTGAAAACGCGAATCTGATCGTAGTCGTAGGGCAGACCATCGTGCGGTTCGGTGAGGACGCACAGATACTGTGAAACGTTCTTGCCGGTGCCATCCTTGCCGGTATCGAGCACCTGATTCAGCGCGAAAAATGCCACGATACGCTGGCCTTCGGCATATTGTGCGATCTCGAGCGGGACGTCGAGGTCCACCATCCGGGCCAACACCCACCCCACGCGGTTGTCGGCGTCGCGCACCAGCCACCAGTCCTCTAACACCGGACCTGAGGACGCTTTTCCACCGGAAGTTTTCGCAAAAGTCTTCCCCGTGGACTCGGCGACCGTTCCGAGTTGCTTCTCCGCCGTGGCGCGTTTCAGCACGGAAACCCGCGCTCCCGACGGAAGCTGGTACAGATGCTCGGCCTCGCGAGAGGGGGTGATATGCAAGTTCGTCTCATTCCGCAGCACACCGGGCGACTGCACCGGGTCGTTCAGGTTCTCTTGCGTGAGTTTCTGCAAGGCGTCGTAGGTTTGCTGATCTACCAGGTAGCGTTGCTCGATCCAACCTTCAACCCCGCTTGCGGCGCGCACCCGGGAAAAGCGCTTCTCGCGTTCCAGAACCTCCACCCGCTCGCCGTTCTTGACTGTACCTACGTGGTTATAGACGGGAGCCACGCGGTCGCGCAGCGCAGCCTCGGTTACCGATACATAATTGACTTCCAGCACCCGGCGGCCTCTGCCTCTGCACGCTGAAACTCCAAACGGCAAGACAGCGGCGAGCGCGAAGATTAGAGCGCGCTGATAAAGATGCAATCGATAAGATGATTTCACGGTCTTCGCCAGGTTCACAGCATCCAGCCCACAGCAACCAGTTCACATCAACCAGTTAACTTCACCCAGTCAGCCCCGGGAAGCCGACGTGGGCGTTGACTTTCTACTATAGCGCGGCGCGGCAGCAGTTTCCCCGCAGTAAGTTTTGTCGGAAACCAGCGTTCGAACCCCATGCGAGATTGTTCTGCTTTATAGTCGGCAAATGGAGAATCGCCTTCGCTTTCTCGGCAGAGAGGGAATGGGAGCAAGACCGCTATTATTCACGGCTATCGGCGTGTTTCTATTCTTTGGCAACGTGATGGCTTCTCTCGCGGCAATCACATTGATCTGGCGAGGCACGGTTCTTGACCGAATCTGGGTACTCAATCCGCGCGGCTTACTGCAGCTTGCACCTTTCGGCAAACTGGTCGGAATTTCTTTCCTGATGCTGGGCGCGGCTCTGGCGCTCGCTGGAGTGGGCTGGTTTCGCCGCCGGCTCTGGGGATGGAGATTGTGCGTCGCCATTATCGCGACTCAGGTTATGGGAGATCTGATCAATTGCCTCAGAGGGGATTTCCTGCGAGGCGGCGTTGGCTTCGCGATTGCCGGAGCGTTGCTGATTCACCTCCTGCGGCCAGAGATCCGCGCCTACTTCAGGGAGACCCAAAGACGGCATCCTGACATCACGCCGCCGCTTCGGTTACCATAAAAGCAGGCCGTGATGAAAAACATGTCCAAGAATCATTTCTCTCTTCTCTCGCTAGTCGCGTTAGTGCTCGCTGCCGGTTTGGGCGCAGCGGCGAACGAGCCAGTGAATCCAGCGTTGCGTCCGCCCAAGGGCGCACAGGTGGCCATCGTGGTGTTTGAGGATTTGCAGTGTCCCCAATGCCGCCGCGTGTCGCCCATTCTCGAGCAGGCTTCGAAGACGTACAAGATTCCCCTGGTGCGCCATGACTTCCCTTTGCCCGGACACAACTGGTCTTATGACGCAGCCGTGATTGCGCGCTACTTCGATGAAAATTCGAAAGAGCTGGGCAACGAATTTCGCGACTACATTTTCGCGAACCAGCTCGAAATCAATCCGCAGAACTTGCGCGGCTACGCCGAGAAGTTCGGTAGCGACCACAAAGTGGGATTACCTTTCGTAATCGATCCGCAAGGCAAGTTCGCCGCCGAGGTAAATGCCGATCGCGACGTGGGCAAAGCCATCAAGCTCGAACACACTCCGACGGTCTATGTGGTCAGCACGCGGCATCCCGAAAAACCTTACGTGGAGATGAAGGATGCCAGCCAGCTCTATGCGCTGATTGATGCCATGATGAAGGAGTAGCGTTCAGTTTTCAGTTCTCCATTTCATTCCAGAGCAAGAACTTTTCAGTCGCCGAATCCGATGCCGATGGCGCGCGCGGCTCGCACGAGTTCGCCTTTCGGGTCCACGGACTTGAGATGCCCGATGGCATGGGCCACGTCAACGGAAACGATTGACTCCCCGCGCAGGGCAACCATCATCCCGAAACCTCCGGCGGCGATCAGATCGACTGCAGCCACGCCAAAGCGTGTCGCGAGAATGCGATCGAAGGGCGAGGGCGTGCCGCCGCGCTGGATGTGCCCCAGCACGCTAACGCGCACTTCTTTTTTCGAGCCGTGGGCGATGGCATTGCCGATCAGGTTGCCTATGGGACTGGCGCGCCGGTTCTCTTTCAGCTCCGGCGGCAGCTTCACTCCTTCGGCGACTACTACGATCGTGAAGAACTTGCTGGTTTTCTCGCGTTCGGCGATGTAGCGGCAAACGTGCCCGATGGTGAAAGGAATTTCCGGGATGAGAATGATGTGAGCGCCTCCGGCGATGCCGGCCTCGAGCGCGATCCAACCGCAATCGCGGCCCATCACTTCAACCACCATCACGCGATGATGCGACTCGGCCGTGGTGTGAATCTTGTCGAGTGCGTCGGTGACGGTGTGCAACGCGGTGTCGAATCCAAAAGTGACCTCCGTCGCTGAAAGATCGTTGTCGATGGTCTTGGGCACACCGACGATCTTCAGTCCCTTCTGAAAAAGATCGTAGCCGATCTTTTGCGATCCATCGCCGCCGATGGTGATAACGGCGTCGATGCCCAGCTTGGCAGCGTTGGCGACGATCTGACCGGAAATGTCGCGCGACACTTCCTCGCCATTCTCCACAGTCTTGTAATGAAAGGGATCGCCGCGGTTGGTGGTGCCAAGGATGGTGCCGCCGCGGGGAAGAATCCCGCTTACTTCCTTGAGCGTGAGTTCGAAGGATTTTTCGGGACAGATGAGGCCGTCGAAGCCGTCGGGGATGCCGATGACCTTCCATCCGTACTTGATGATGGCGGCCTTGGTGGCGGCGCGGATGACGGCGTTGAGGCCGGGCGCATCCCCGCCTCCAGTATTGATGCCGATGCAGCGAATGTCTGACATAAACTTTCGTGGTTGCGTTAGCTTCTGGCGGGAAGTTGCCAGTCCCCCCTTCGATAATACTGAGACTTCAGGGGATGGCAAATTACCAGTGGGCGTAGATATTTTGGGCTCTGGTCACAAGACAAGATCGAGCTGAGCGGCTTCGGCGAAGGCGCGGAAATCCTGGTCTCGGGTGAGAAGAGAGATGCCGCGGTCGAGGCAGGTCTGGGCGATCAGGGCATCGCCGAGGCGAGCTTTGCGGCGCATGGACAATACGTTCGCCCGAAGCATACCGGCGCGCTGCCAGTAGCCGGGTTCGACTTCAATCATGGGGATCTCCGCGAGTGTTTCCGCAACTCCGGAAGAAAGCACTGGATCACTTAACAACTCAGTGAGCACGACCGGGATCATCAATACCTGGCGATCCGTCAGCGCCCGCTCCAGCAGTTGAGCATCTGGCTCGCTAGCGCCTTCGAGAAACGCGATCCATGTGCTGGTGTCGGCTGCAATCATGATTGGCCGCTCCGTAAATCGGTACTAACGGTCGAACTATTAGCGGTCTTGTTTCAGTTCCCCTAACGTGCGACTGAATTGGACCTTGCCGCGCAATTGCAGCAGGCTGTCATAGGCTTGCGAAGCGGCTAGCAGTTGCAGTCCGGTCCGGACGGTTTGGGTGATGCCGGTTCCGCTGGCCTTCTGCGCCTTCTCCAGAAGGTCGTCTGGGATTTCCACCGTGATTTTCCGAGCCGTTGCCATGATATGGTCATTGTACCATATTCGATACCAGCATTGACTATGGTGTTTGGATGTCGGGGCCATCCTGCAGCTAGTGGATTTCTGGCGCGAAATATATCTGGCACACGCTTGCAGGAAGGATCTTGACTGGGCCGGTCTGTGCCGAAATCATCGATACCCCCTCCCCCCTGGGGTCTAGTGGAATCATCGCGTTAGCAGGAAATTCCCCGCAAAATACGGATGTCAAAGAGCTTATAGGTCAAAATCTAGACAACAAGGGACTTAGGGCACGACGACCGGCTCTGGAACAGACCGTCACGGCCTCGACTATGATCGCGCAACTTCGATGGCCGCACAAGGTCAGACGTCACAACGTGCCTGTGGAAATTCTTGACGCTGCTGTAGGGTTCTGAGCACGAAGGCCGCCTCTTTGATCCTGCAGACGAGATGTTCGTCCGTCACAAACTTGAAGGTCCGTTGAGCGGTACAAGAGTTCGCGACGGCGCCTTAGTCCCGCGCGAGAGATCCCTCACCCGGCTGAAGTGCGCCGAGTTTCGTGATGACGCCTTCCGAGAGGGGTTCTCTCCGCGATCGAGGGATCGGCAATTGCCTGTCTAGGGTTCACGCACCGGGGACGCAACCGCCCCGCTCTGGACTCCTGTGACGGTCAAGGTAGCGGTTGCGGAAGCGTTTGTTCCCGGATAAGTCATGATCACGGAATACGTGCCGGGTACAGCGTTGCCGTCCGTTGAGCACACCTCTGTATTGCCCGAGGCGGCGCAGGAGAGGTCGGTGCCGCTGGTGTTGGGGGTAATGGTTAGAATCCCGCCGTTGTCAGTGGTAATTTCTACGGGCCCCCCATTGGCTGTAGCTGTGAACGTAAATGTGGCCGTGCTGAGGGTTGTATTGTCGACGCTGCCGCTGGTCGGATTGACCGAGATGGCCGTAATGCCGCCGAGGAAGACCGTCGCGTTGGCGGAAGCCGTCACAGCCTGGGCATTCGCCTGGATGGTTGCCGTGCCCAGAGAAACACCCTGGAGCGAGCCGCCGGGGGTGACAGTAGCCACGGCGGGTGTTTCGCTCGACCACGAAACGCCACTGGAGACCACGCCGGTGCTGCCGTCACTATAGGTGCCGTAGACCGAGAGCGCAGGGGTTAACGTGGTGCCGACCTCAACCTGCGGTGCGGACGGCGAGATGCTGATCGCCGTCAGCGTAGGATTCACAAAAAAACCCCTGCAGCTTACGGCCAGGGCCAGGGTTGCGAGCGCGGCGATCGCACCGATGAGGCGCAGTTTGTGTTTCGTAAGTGACATAAGGCGTTTGAGACTCCTGGAACTTGCCTTGCTTAAACCTGGCCTTGCTTGAACCTAGTCTTGCTCAAAACCATCGGCGGTCACGCGGAAAGCGCAGACAGCCAGCTTGTCTCTTGCGATACGATGATACGGTTTCCACCCAACGGCGGTTGTAAAAAATTGTAGCAGAAGATTCCGGCCTGGATGCGGAGTTGTACCTCCGTGCCTGCGCGGCCACCAGGGCTAACGCTGCTCTCCCATCTGAGAACGGAGGGGCAACGTGGGCTTGCGAAGAAAAAATGGCCAGGGCTGGAATCACCGCTGGCCATTCAGTCGACGGTCGGTCGTAATCGCTACTTATCGTGCTTCTCCTCCTCGGGAGGCTTCTTGTTGTTCTTGGGCGGCTGCTTGGGCTGGTTAGCCGGCTTCGCCTTGGGAGGGTTTGCCGGATGGGCCTGATTCTGTGGTGCGGCGTTTTCGGTGCGCGCAGGCGGAGTCGCGGGATGGGAGTCGCCCTTCATGGCGTTGTTCTGCATCGCGTCGCCCTTCATTGCGTTACCCTTCATCGCGTTGTTCGATTCCGCCGGGGTAACGCGAGCTTCCTTGGGCGACATGGTGGGTGCCTTATACGGGGCTCCGGCAGCTTTGGCGCCTACGACGCCTTTTCCGCTGAACTCGCCGGGGCGAGCGGTGGCCGCGACTGCGGGAGCGCCGTGATTATTCGATGCGAACAGGGCCTTGTTCTGACTGGCAGAGTGTTCCTGCTGAACCTGCGCCGCGACCGGAGCAGTATGGGGTTCGCGGGAATATGTTTCTTCCTGCGGAGTGGGACGAGCCGCGATGCCGCCTTCGCCGCCGTTAAACGCGACGTGGGAATCGTTGTTCACGATCACCGTATTGTTGACGTAGACGTTGGTGATGTGGACCGTATCGACATGCATGACGGCGGTGTTGTAGAAGAAAGTGCCGCCGCGCCATTCTCCGCCGACGAAGCCGACGCCGCCATAGCCGAAGCCGTAGTTAATTCCGCCATAGAAGCCGATGTGCGGGCCCCAGTAACCTGCATTCCAAACGTAGAGACCGTTGTTCCAGCCCCAGTAGCCGGGAGTCCAGAGCATGCCGACGGGTGCAACGACCCAGGTGCCGGGCACCCAGTAGTAGCCGCCGTCATCGTCCCAGGCCCAATAGCCCGGTGTCCACAGATAGCCGGGACCGGGAGCGATGGGCTGCTCATAAACCGGCAGCGCGGGCGGACCGATGTGGACCGAGATGCCAATCCCGACCCCGATCTGCGCGGAAGATGGAGAAGAAAGAGCTGCCGGAATAACCAGCAGCAGAAGCGCTAAGGTTAGAAAGCGAACTGCACAGTGAAATCTCATCGTGTCATCCTCGTGCCCGGCGGGCTTGCCTGAAAAAGCTAGCAGCGCAAAAGCCGGGCGAAATTGACGAAGTGTCACTGATTCAAGATCCTGCCCCAAAAAAGCTCTGGCTCCGGAGATTGCCTGCCGAAACCAGTTTCTAGACCCCGTGTTTTGGCCAGATCACGTTTCTCCTGTGTAAACACCGCGCACAGGAAGATGTTGCTGCCGAGAAACTGTTTGGAATGAGTGCGGTGGAGCCGACCTCCTTGAGGCCTAATTCGTTGGCTTAATTCGTTCTCCGGGAGCGGGCGATCCGTTCGTCGATGGGCTTGCGGCCGGCGAATCCCTCTTCGGTGCCATGCCAGTGCGTGATGGAGTGTTCGCCCATCTTCCAGCAGAGCAGCACGATGCGGCCCTCGACGTCGCAGGGAAAATCGAGCAGGCCGATATCGAGATCTTTAACCTGCACGCCGATGGAATCGATTTCGGCGAGAGCATCTTTCGCTCGTTGCTCAGCTTTGGCGCGCTCGGCCTTGCGCCGTGCGACGGCCACCACGTCAACGTGCGTGCCACCGTTCAGGAAGATGCGGTGACTAAGAGCCTGCATTTCACCCTCGACCTCTTCGATTAGCTTCTTGCCGTCGATGGCAGCCCGCAGCAGAGACTCGAGTACGGGCAGCAGAGACTGAGCTTCGTCGAGGGTGAAGGTGCGATCGGACATGGTGGATAGCTCTATTTTAACGCAATCGGCGAGGCAGCAGTTGGCAATTAGCGATTAGCAATTTCGGTGTCTGATTGCTCATGCGTCGGGTGATTCAGGCCAAGTGCTAATTGCTCGCTCTCAGTTCGTTGCCGGCTTGATCATTTCAATATCGAGCGTGATGGTGATGTCGTCGCCGATCGCTCCTGGAAGGCTGGTGATTCCGAAATCGTTGCGGTTGATTTTGGTGGTCGCGGATGCGCCCGCGCGCAGCCGGTCTTTACCCATGGGATCCTTGATCGCCGGCGTGGGGCCGTCGACGTCGAGAACAACTTCTTTGGTGACGCCGTGAATGGTTAGATCGCCGGTGACCTTCAGCTTGCCGTCTCCGGCGGCCTCGACCTTCTTCGACTGGAAAGTGATGGTGGGATATTTCTGGGCGTCGAGAAAGCGGGGGCTGCGCAAGTCGTTGTCGCGCATTTCGACGCGAGTATCCACAGAAGCAGACTCGATGGTGGCCTGAAGCGAAGCCTTGCCCGGATTGGCTGCATCGTAGTGCACCGTGCCGCTCACCTTGGTGAATGCGCCGCGAACGGTGGAGACGCCGAGGTGGCGTACGGAAAACTGCGCGGAGGAGTGCGGCGGGTCTAGCTGCCAGGTGTCTTTATCCTGATCCTGCGCGGCGGCGGATAGAGTGAGGAGCAGGGCACCTGCGAGAACGGGTGCGAGTAATGTTCGGGACATGAGGCAGGTTTCTCCTGAAGTGGATTCGCGGGAGCGCCTATTCTAACCCATTTCCGAAGCCCAGTCGGCGGGCAAGCATGGATCCGAGCATGTATGAATCAAGCGAGTATCGATCAATGCGTCCTGCCGCTTGAGGGGTCGGGCGACGTGGCTGCGTTCAGGTCTATGTGGAGTTGCTGCGCTGGGGCGATTCCGGGCGGGTAGCAGTTGCCATCGCGGCTGTAGTTGGAGCATTGCGCGGCGACATCTTTGCGCTGCGGGGACTGCGCGAACTGCCAGACTTCGGCGAAGCTGACGCCGCTCTGGGCCGGGCCTGGCGGGTGGTTTAGAGGAAAAGCGCAGCCGGGGGCGGGCGGGCAGGCGTCGTTGATGGCCCAATAAACGATCTGGCGTCCGCCAGCATTTTCGCGAATATCTTCGGCGGTGACGACGTTGTCGTCGTCTTTTGCCGGGATCCCGGAACAGTAGATGCCGGCGCGAAATCCAGCGGCGGTGACGGCGTCAACCCAGGCGTAGATGTAGGCTTTCTGCTCGGGCAGCATGCGTCCGCCTTGCTCCTGATCGAGGAAGATGGTGGTCTGCGCGGGAAAGCCTTCGCGGTGCGCGGCGGCGGCGGCGGTTTCGGCGTCGGAGCTGCCGAGCTTCGTTGCGCGGGCTACGGATTTCAGTTCGGCGGATTTTAGCTCTGCATAGAGGCGTCCGTTGAAGAGCACGAGGAAACCAAAGCCGGCGGATTGGACGGCGGCGCGGTGGCCCGCCCATGTGTTTGTTCTTTCGCCCGGAGGGTCGTTGAGCCAGTAGCCGGTGTAGGAGAAGGTTTCGTGGAGGACTTTCAGGTTGGCGTCGCCGGGGTAGGTGTTGCGGTCGAAGCCGAGGTAGGAAGAATTCTGAGCCTGCGCTGCCACTGTGCCCGCCATGACAAGGGAGAGCGAACTTAAAAAGCCGAGCTTCACGAAGTCTATGTTAGCGAAAAATCCCAGAGCTTTGCGGAGATTGACGAAATCGCTGGTACTTATATTCATTCGGCAGTAAAGTGCTTGCGAGCAGGTCGAAAAGTGAGACGGAAAGGGCGCCGCCGATGATGCGTTCGGCCGGGGTAACCGCAATCTCGATCCTGTCGCTGCTAGGCTCCCTCCTCGCACTGGCTATGGGTCTCCTCGTTTTGGTCGTGATAGTGTTCGTCCCAAACAGCCACACACAGCCGTTTCCAGGTTCTCCGACCGCTTTCAAGGCACTGATGGCAGCTGCCTCTCTGGTGTACTTGCTGCCTGCGATTTGGGGCATAGTCACCGCGGTCGGTTTGTGGAATCTCAAAAACTGGGCTCGGATCTCGATCATTGTCTTCTCCGTGCTCTTGATTCTCACGGGAGGGTTCGCCGGGTTAACCATGCTAATTGTGCCGTTCCCCTCCGCCCCGACTACCACTCCCGACCCAGCAGTAATGGCAACCGTCAGGGTAGTAATGGCGGGCTTTTGGTTAGCCCTGCTGGGGATCGGCATTTGGTGGTTGGTGTTCTTCACGCGAGCAAAGGTCGGTGAACAATTCGTGCGACCCTCCGGGGCAGGGTCAACGCAAGAGAGTCAGCGAATCGATAGCTCTATTCTTGAGCAAAGCGGCGTCAGAAAGACAAGGCGTCCCTTAAGCATTACGATAATCGCATGGCTGTTGCTGGTCGGCTGCGCGTTCATGCCCTTGGCCCTCATATTTAGGGTGCCGGCGGCCTTTTTTACATCATTGCTGGCGGGGCGAACCGCATTTCTCGTTTATTTCTGCTTCCTCGTCGCGCAGTTTTGCATCGGCATTGGATTGCTGCGCCTTAGGCCGGCGGCGCGCATCGGGGCCATAGCCTATTTCGTGTTCGCGTTCGTGAACACCACAGTCTTCTATTTCGCTCCGGGAGGCCACGCCCGACTGGCCGCCTTGGTGGAGGGCGAACAATCAACCTTCCCCTGGATGCGGCCGTTTCAAGACCAAGTCCGCTTTCAGCCGAATTTCGATCCGATGATTATGATGGGATCGATTCTGGGCCTGGTTCTTATCGTCCTGCAGCTGTATTTCCTCATCACGAGGAAACGCGCATTCGAGATTTCAAGCTCCGATCCGCAACCAGTCGGACCCCGGATGTAGGATTTTTTCGGGGCAGGCAGGTGCGACGGGACGCTATCCCCCGATATGCACCATCGTCCTTGATGCGGGCACGAAATCTGGCTCGCCGATGTGGTGGCGTTCTTCTTTTTTCTGGATCACTCCGCGAATGAAGTCTGCTAACT
>Ga0210383_10002530_pt1 | contig 16509 bp, 14 predicted proteins | sample IncBWC14OmetaG_FD_160072 | JGI IMG/M metagenome (GOLD analysis project Ga0210383, IMG submission 160072) | Forest soil microbial communities from Barre Woods Harvard Forest LTER site, Petersham, Massachusetts, United States - Inc-BW-C-14-O ...
CCCGACACCTGTCGGATGTCCCTCGGGGACGGTATAGAGGTCACGCGAGTCACACCTTATGAGCACCATTACAGAGAACGTCGATGTAAGTGACGAGCACGACAGCACCCATCAGATGCTCTCTGTCGTGATCCCCTGTCTGAACGAGGCTGAGAACATCGAGCTGTGTGTAGCGTTAGCGCTGGAAGCGATCGCACGTGCGGATATCAGCGGTGAGGTGATCGTGGCCGATAATGGCTCCGAAGACGGCAGCGCTCAGCTCGCCGAGCAGGCTGGCGCCCGCGTGGTGCATCAGCCCCTGCGGGGCTACGGCAGCGCCTACCTGGCGGGCTTTGCGGCGGCGCAGGGGGAGTACATCGTGATGGCCGACGCCGACCTGACGTATGACTTCGCCGACATCCCCAGGTTCCTGGCGGGGCTCGAGGACGGCGCGGACATGGTCGTGGGCGACCGCATGGCAAACATCCACCCCGGCGCGATGCCGTGGCTTCACCGCTACATCGGCAACCCGCTGCTGTCGGGCTTCCTGAACGTGCTGTTCCACACGGGCATCAACGATGCGCATTGCGGCATGCGCGCGGTCAGACGCGATCGCCTCGAAGCACTGGGACTTCGCACGAGGGGCATGGAGTTCGCCTCGGAGATGATTGTGCGCGCAGCCAAGGAGAAGCTGGACATCCGTGAGATCTCGATCGAGTACCACCCGCGTGGCGGCGAATCCAAGCTCTCGAGCTTCCGCGACGGCTGGCGGCATCTGCGCTTCCTGCTGCTGCACTCGCCCAACCACCTTTTCATCCTGCCCGGCCTGTTGATCGCCGCGCTCGGCGCGCTCACCTCGCTTACAGTGCTGACCCACATTCACGTACTGCAGCGCCACTGGGACGTGCATACGCTGATCGGCGGCTCGCTGCTGTTGATCGTGGGCTCCCAGCTCGTCGGGCTGGGCCTGTGCGCGCATGCTTATGCGACCTACTTCATGGGCGAGCGCGACGCTTGGTTTGATCGCGCACGCGAGCGCCTGCGCCTCGAGCACGGGCTGATGGCAGGCAGCGCGGTCGCCCTGGCCGGCCTGGTGATGATCGCTGTGATTCTGATCGACTGGATCGCCCACGGCTTCGGCAGCCTCGCACAGGAACGCGCCGCGCTCTTTGCGGCAACGTTGCTGGTGCTCGGCATCCAGATCGTGTTCACGTCGTTCCTGCTGAGCATCCTTGGCCTACGCCGCGACTGATGCGCGCTATGCGCAAGGCGCTCGCTGTGGGACCCGCGCCTGCGGCTGAGGATCTCCGCGCGGCCGCCGCGTCCCCGGAGCACTCCGCATACGATGGCCAGGGCGCGAAGCAAACCGGGAGGTGGAGCCCAAGCCGGCTCACGCTCGTGCGCCTGGCGATGGCCGTCGGGCTGACGGCCTTGGCGGTGGCGCTGATCGTGGTGCTCACGCGCTCGCCGCTGACGCTCGCCGGCAGCAACGGCATACCGGCCAACGTCGCTGTGGCCTTTACCGGCAAAGCGGAAGTCACCTGCGAGGACGGCGGCACCGTGCCACAGGGCACACAAGCGATACGTGTATCGCTTTCGGCGAATACAGGTCCGCAGGTAAACGTCGATGTCTTCTCAGGCTCGAAGCTCGTGACTGAGGGCGAGCGGGACTCCGGATGGGGGATCGACGAAACGGTCACCGTCCCTGTGAAGCGCGTTGCCCGAACGATCACCAACGCGCATATCTGCACGAAGATCGGGGTGCCGGTTGAACCTCTTCAGATCAATGGCGCGAAGGTGAGGACGCCAGCGGGCCCCACGGCGATCCTACTTCGGATGGAATACCTGCGTCCCGGCACACGCTCGTGGCTGTCGCTGGCCGCCCCGGCTGCCAGCGCCATTGGGCTCGTCCACGCTCCGGGTGGCTCCTGGGTCGCCTATCTGCTGATCGCCGCAATGCTCGTTGTGACCTTCCTCGCGATGCGCCTGATCTACAGGGAGCTGGCGGCACGAGCACCGACGCGGCGCATGAGCATGCGTGGCGTCCACCCCCCGCGGGCGCTCGACCGCCCCCTTAGAGCAGCGCGCCGAATACCTCGGGCCGCGTGGGTGTGCGCGCTCGTGGCATTCCTTAGCGCCACCTGCTGGTCCTTCGTATCGCCGCCGTTTCAAGTGCCGGACGAACCGTCCCACTTCGCCTACGTGCAGTTGCTGGCAGAGACCGGTCGGCTTCCCAACTCGAGTTCGGGCGCGGTCTCCCCGGAGGAGTTGCAGGTCACCGAAGCCCTGCACCAAAAGCAGATCGAGTGGCACCCGGAAGTCCCGGCGTTCACCTCGCCGGCGGCACGGGCAGAACTTCATCAGGCGCTCACCGCGCGACTCAGCCGAGTCGGCCCCGGCGGCGCCGGCGTGGCCGCCTCCGAGCCGCCTCTTTATTACGCGCTGGCAGGTATCGCTTACGACCTCGGATCGAGTGGAACGTTGCTCGATCGCCTCGAGCTGATACGGCTGCTGAGTGCGCTAATGGCAGCGTTGACGGCACTGTTCGTATTCCTGTTCGTGCGCGAGACGCTTCCCCGGGTTCCGTGGGCGTGGACGGTGGGCGGCCTAGCGGCGGCGGTCACGCCACTGCTCGGGTTCACCTCTAGCGCGGTGACCCCAGAAGCGATGTTCTATACGATCTCTGCCGCGATCTTCTTCTGCCTGGCCCGCGCATTCAAACGCGGGTTGACGAGGAAACGCGCACTCGCGCTGGGCGTGCTCACAGCCGCTGGCTTCCTGACCAAGCTCAGCTTCATCGGCCTTGCGCCGGGGGTGATCCTCGGACTCGTGATCCTCGGCTTTCGCGGAGACCGCGTCGTGCCCGCGGCAGTGCGCTCGCGGCGCACGTTCGGCGCGATGGCGCTGGCGCTGGCGATCGGGCTGGCACCCGTGTTTGTGCTCATCGCAAAAGACCTGCTCGAGCACCACCGTGTGCTGGGGCTGGTATCGAAAGCAGCGGAACGTAGTAGCGAGGGCGAACCGATCACGGTCGATCTCAGCTACCTGTGGGAGTTCTATCTGCCGCACTTGCCCGGGATGACCAACTACTTCCCCGACCTCTCCACCTTCCGCCAGCTGTGGTTCGATAGGGCGGTGGGGTTCTATGGCTGGCTGGACACGCCGATGCCGCTGTGGCTGGATAACCTCGCACTGATCCCCGTGGGGCTGATGGGGGTCTTCGCGGCGCGCACTCTGCTCGCGCAGCGCAGCGCGCTGCGCGCCCACCTCCCGGAGATTGTGGTGTATTTCGTGATGGGGGTCGGGCTGATGGCGCTGATCGGCCAGGCCTTTTACCAGAACCGGAGCTTCGAAGGATCCGGTTGGGCACAACCCCGCTACCTCGTGCCGCTACTACCGCTAGCGGCGGTCCTACTAGCAGCCGCCGCGCGCGGGGCCGGCAGACGCCTGGGCCCGGCCGTGGGTGTGCTGATCGTGATCCTGTTCATAGCGCAGGACGTCTTCGGCCAGCTGCAGACGATCGCGCGCTTCTACTGAACCAGCCGCCGGTGCGCGCGCTCGCCCTCGAGGCCAATACTCGTCGAGGCGCTCGCTCGCCAACGGCCCGCTCACTACCGGCTGTTGGCGAAATACTCGGCGTTGATCTGCGTGTACTTCTGCCACTCGTCGGGCAGTTGGTCCTCGGCGAAGCATGCGTCCACGGGACAGGCCTCGACGCAAGCGTCGCAGTCGATGCACTCCTCGGGGTCGATGTAGAGCATCTCGGCAGCGTCGTATCCGGGCTCGTCGGGCGTTGGGTGGATGCAGTCCACGGGGCATACCTCGACACAGGAGTTGTCCTTGGTGCCAATGCACGGCTCGGCGATTACGTAGGCCATTCGCCTCTTTCTTGGTTCGGTTTGCGGGGGTTCTGCTCGGGAGACGCATATTGTACGAATCATGCTGCTCCTTACCGGCGCGACCGGCCTTGTGGGCTCGACGCTGCTGCCGCGGCTACTTGCAGAAGGCACCGAGGTGCGCTGCCTGGTGCGCGACCCCCGGCGACTCGGTGCCCAGCGCGTACGCGTACAGATCGCGCTCGGCGATCTCACCGACCCACCGTCGTTTCGCAACGCGCTACGGGGCGTGGAGACCGTTGTGCACCTGGCCGCGTCGATCCGCGACCAGCCACGGGGCTCGATCGAGGAGCTGAACGGGATCGCGACTTGGCGGATGGTAGAGGCGGCCGAGCGCCAGGGCGTCGAGCGCTTCGTGTTCTTCTCGACGCTCGGCGCCTCCACCCACCATCGCACGCGCTGCCTACGAGCCAAGGCCCTGGCCGAGCAGGCGGTGCGAGCGGCGCACGTGCACTCGATCGTATTCGCCCCCTCGATCGTGTATGCGCCGGGCGACCCGTGGCTGACGCTGCTCGAGCGCCTGGCGCTGGCGCCGGTGATGCCCGTCTCGGGACGTGGCCATGTGCTGTTCCAGCCGATTTGGGCGGAGGACGTAGCCGGCTGTGTGGTCGCTGCCCTATGCGCCAGCGAGCCTGCGCCCCATGTGCGCTACGAGCTGGCCGGGCCGGAGACCCTCAGCCATACCGACATCGTGCGCACGGTGCTCGCCTCGCTGGGCCGCCGACGACCGCTGGTACACGTGCCCACCCCGATCGTCTCGCGCGCGCTGCGCGTGCTCGAGCGTCTCGCCGGCCCGAGCGCGTTCGCTACCTGGGATGAGGCCGAGCTGATGGAGGTGGCAATGACCTCGACTCGAGGGGCAGCGGACGTTGAGGCTCTCGGCGTCAAGCCACAGCGGATGGCTGCGGTACTCGGCTCCGGCTGAGCGCGTCCCCGTCCCGTTAGCGGCGGGCGCGCCCGCATGAGCATTCATGCGACGATATGTGCCTGCCCACAAGGCAGCCCGGGCGGGCGGGCCACCCACACCTTCAAGCCCAGAAAGAGAGTGCTATGAGCGCGGTTGAGTCAGCACCGGAGGTCCAGTCAGGCCTCGAAGGCGTAGTCGCCTTTGCCACCGAGATAGCCGAGCCTGACAAAGAGGGTGGCGCACTGCGCTATCGCGGCGTGAACATCGAGGAGCTCGTGGGAACGGTCCCCTACGAGCAGGTGTGGGGCCTGTTGGTCGACGGGCATTTCAAACCGGGCCTGCCACCGGCGGAACCACACGCGCTGACCGTCCGCTCTGGAGATCACCGTGTGGATGTGCAGTCGGCGTTGGCGATGCTCGCGCCGGAGTGGGGCTTCGGCCAGCTGATCGACATCACCGATGAGGAGGCTCGAGACAATCTCGCCCGCGCCTCGGTGATGGCGCTGTCGTTCGTGGCCCAGTCGGCTCGCGAAGCAGGTCAGCCGCCCGTACCGCAGTCGGAGATCGACGGAGGCCGCACGATCCCCGAGCGCTTCCTGATCCGCTGGCGCGGCGAGGCCAACCCGGATCACGTCAAGGCGATCGACGCCTACTGGATCTCCGCGGCTGAGCACGGCATGAACGCGTCCACGTTCACAGCCCGCGTCGTCGCCTCGACCGGTGCAGACGTCGCCGCAGCCCTGTCCGCGGCGGTGGGTGCCCTGTCCGGTCCGCTGCACGGCGGTGCTCCCTCGCGCGTGTTGAAGATGCTCGAGGAAGTAGAAGCGACGGGCAATGCGGAGAAATGGGTCTCCGACGCGCTCGACCGCGGTGAGCGCCTGATGGGCTTCGGGCACCGTATCTACCGTGCCGAAGACCCCCGTGCGCGGGTGCTGCGCCGGACCTGCTCAGAACTGGGCTCTCCCCGGTTCCAGGCGGCGGAGGCCCTCGAGCAGGCAGCGCTCGCGGAGCTGCATGCGCGCAGGCCCGACCGCGTACTTGCAACGAACGTCGAGTTCTGGTCGGCGGTCGTCCTCGACCTCGCGGAAGTGCCACCGGATCTGTTCACGCCGATGTTCACGTGTGCGCGCGTGGCCGGCTGGTCGGCGCACGTCCTCGAGCAGAAGCGCGAGGCCAAGCTGATCAGGCCGACGGCCAAGTACGTGGGCGAGGGGCCACGGCCGGCGGGCGCGGTCGAATAACCCTCGACACCCAGCCTACGTGGCCACTCCGCCGGCAATAGGCGTGTGGTGGTCGCGCCATGCACCAGCAGTGCGCACTCAATCGGAAACATTTCCCGCAATCGCTTGGATTGAGTATGCCCGAGAAGTAGCGTTTCGTCGTCCTCGCCGGAGGAACTCGACTACCGGCACCGAGAAGGAGACCGATGCGACGACGGAATGCAGCAATGGGGGGCACATCCACGCGCCGGGCAACCCGCGCAGCGAGGTGGTTGTGCTCGTTTCTCGGGCTGCTCGCGGCGATCGCGCTTGGGGGCTGTGGCGGCGCCAACACATCGACCAACGGCCTTGCTCCCGCCCCCGTGTCCGTGTCGTTCACCAGCAGCGCGATCCACGGCGACAAGCTTCCGGCCCTCTATACCTGCGACGGCAAGAACATTGCCCCGCCGGTGTCGTGGGGCAACGTGCCCTCGGGCGTAGAAGAACTCGCGCTGTTTGCCTTGGGCACGCGCACCAACAAGCTTGGGCAGACCGCGCTGAGCATCGAATGGGCAATGGCGGGCGTGCAGCCGGCCCTGCATCATCTGAACGCCGGCGAAATCCCGCATGGCGCCTTTCTGGAGTCTGACAGCACGGGTCAGCAGCGCTACTCGATCTGTCCGAAGAAGGGCGAAACCAAGCGCTACAGCTTTGTGCTGTATGCGCTTCCGCGCGGCTCGCGCGCCTCGCGTGGCTTCCCCGGACCCAATCTCTTTCGCAACCTGACGACGGTAACCGCGGGGCTCGAGACACAGGTGAACGGCGCGTTCCCGGCGCATTACACGCGTAGGTAGGCGGCGCAGAAACAGGAGAGGCGTGCGGGCGACTGCGCCCGGAGCCTCTCCTGTTCACTTCGACACTTACAGCACCGGCGCCCAGCGGGTGCGACCGGTGCTGCAGTGCACTGACTGCGACTCCTACCTACAACTTCGTACTACATCATCCCGCTCATGTCCGGCATGCCGCCGCCACCACCGCCGCCGGCGCCTTCCTTTTCCGGCACCTCGGCGACGATCGCCTCGGTGGTGAGGATGTTCTTGGCGATCGACGCGGCGTTCTGCAGCGCCGAGCGCGTGACCATAGCCGGGTCGATGATGCCTGCAGCGACGAGATCGACGATCTCGTTGGTGCCGGCGTTCAGGCCGTGGCCTTTCTTGGCCTTGCGCACGTCGTTGACCACGACCGAGCCCTCGAGGCCGGCGTTCTCAGCCAGCTGACGCAGTGGCTCCTCGAGCGCGCGCAGCACGATCCGCGCACCTGTGCGCTCGTCGTCTGAGCCGTCCGCCGAGGCGCCGTTCTCGCTCACCGTGACCGATGATGCGGCCTGCAGCAGTGCTACGCCACCGCCAGGCACAATGCCCTCCTCGAGTGCCGCGCGTGTTGCCTGCAGAGCGTCCTCGACGCGGTGCTTCTTCTCCTTCATCTCCGTCTCGGTTGCCGCACCGACCTTCACCACAGCGACGCCGCCGGAGAGCTTTGCCAGGCGCTCCTGCAGCTTCTCGCGGTCGAAGTCCGAGTCGGTGTTCTCGATTTCGGCTTTGATCTGGTTGATGCGGCCTTTGATCGCCGCGGCGTCGCCGGATCCGTCGACGATCGTGCTGTTGTCCTTGGCCACGACCACGCGACGTGCGCGACCGAGCTGGGAGATCTGCGTGTTCTCGAGCTTCAGACCCATCTCCTCGGTGATCACCTCGCCGCCGGTGAGGATGGCGATGTCCTCGAGCATCCGCTTACGGCGGTCGCCGAAGCCAGGCGCCTTGACGGCCACGCCGGTGAACGTCCCGCGCAGCTTGTTCACGACGAGCGTCGCGAGCGACTCGCCCTCGACGTCCTCGGCGATGATCAGGAGCGGCTTACCCGACTGGATGACCGCCTCGAGCACCGGCAGCACGTCGCGCACTGAGCCGATCTTCTGGTTTGCGATCAGGATGTAGGGGTCCTCCAGCACTGCCTCCATGCGGTCCTGGTCGGTGACCATGTAGGGCGAGATGTAGCCCTTGTCGAACTGCATGCCCTCTGTGAATTCGAGGTCCATGCCGAACGTCTGGCCCTCCTCGACGTTGACGACGCCGTCCTTGCCGACCTTCTCGATCGCGTCGGCGATAACGTCGCCGATCTCCTCGTCGCCGGCGGAGATGGTCGCCACACGGGCGATCTGGTCCTTGCCGGAGACCTCCTTGGACTGCGAGGCGATGTTCTTAACGACCTCGTCCACTGCCTTCTCGATGCCGCGCTTGAGCGCCAGCGGGTTTGCGCCCGCTGCCACGTTCTTCAGCCCCTGGCGAACGATCGCCTGAGCCAGCACTGTAGCCGTGGTGGTGCCATCGCCGGCGACGTCATTGGTCGCTGTGGCGACCTCGCGTACCAGCTGTGCGCCCTGGTTCTCGAAGACGTCCTCGACCTCGATCTCGCGGGCGATGGTGACACCGTCGTTGGTGATGGTGGGTGCGCCGAACTTCTTGTCGAGCACCACGTAGCGGCCCTTGGGGCCGAGCGTGACCTTGACCGCGTTGGCGACCGCGTCAACGCCGGCCTCGAGCGCCGAGCGAGCTTCCGCGTTGTACTTGATTTCCTTGTGAGCCATGTCTATTCAGATCTCCTTAAGCGACCTTGGCGAGAACGTCGGACTCGCGTAGCACGAGCAGGTCCTCTCCGGTGTCGGGGTCCTTGATCTCGGTCCCGCCGTACTTGCTGTACAGGACCTCGTCGTCAGTCTTCACATCCAGCGGGATGCGCTTGCCGGCGTCGTCGATCTTGCCGTCGCCGACTGCCAGAACCTTGCCCTTCTGTGGCTTCTCCTTGGCGGTGTCGGGGAGGACGATGCCACTGGCAGTCTTCTCCTCCTCCTCGATCGCCCGTACGATCAGCCGATCGCCCAGGGGCTTGAGCTTCATGTTGAGACCTCCATCTAGAGAATGCGACTCTGCGGCGCGCAGCCCTCTAAACGTGCGCACCGCCTCTGTTTTGGCACTCTCCACTTGGGAGTGCCAACTGCAAGACCAATATATAGAAGATCCAGCCAACTTCAAGGCGAGCAGACGAATTTTCATGACTATCGCGCTTCGGCTGAATCACGCCCGGTCAAACGTAGTGCGTTTTACGCTACATTTTCCGCATGGCGTCGGCTCCCCATCCACTGTCTCTCCGGCTCGGGCGCGACGGCTTGAGCGCGCTCGATGAGAGAGCCGCCCGCGTCAGTTCTGCGCCCCGCCGAACCCCTTAATAGCCTCGGTCATCCCCGTCGGGTTCTCGAGGATCTGCGAAAACCGCACGACGGTGACGGTGTCCTCGGTGGATACGGGCCGCCCGTAGATCTGCTCGAGGAACTTGATTAGCTCCTCGTGGCGGCGGAACTCGGGGTTGTCGTGCTTGATGTCACGCGGTGAGAGCTCGCCGAGCTTCATCACCTCGACCTGGTCGATGACGGCTTCGAAGATGCGTTCGCGGGGCGAGTACTGGTAGCCGATGGTTACTAGCACTGCCTGGTTCTTGCGGTACTTGCCGGACTTGTCGCCGAGGCGGATGGTGGCGGTCTTGCGCCCGCGCTTGAGCTCGTCGGCGAAGATCGTGGAGTAGAAGTTGAGTACCTGCATCGCCCGCGCAGGCTACCGGGCTTTGTGCAAATAGGCCAGCGCGAGCGCGACCATCTCCCGCTCGGCATCGTGGCTGAGCGCCTCTTGGGCCTCCTGTAGGCCCATCCAGCGAACCTCCTCGACCTCGTCGTCGTGGTCGGCGGTGTCGCCTTCGACGTGGTTGAACAGGAAAAACGCGACGGTCTTACCGACGGTGCGTCCTTCGCGTCTGTACCAGTAGCGCGACTCGCCGAGCTCGCACACGGGCTCGGCAACGATCCCCGTCTCCTCGCGCACCTCGCGCGTGGCCGCCTCGATCGTGCTCTCCCCGGGGTCGACGTGGCCCTTGGGTAGCGCGAGCACGCGCGAGCCGTCGGCAGCACGCCGCGTGGGCACGATCGTGACGACCTGATCGCCGCGCACGACGACCCCGCCGGCGGAGAACTCGCGCGCTTGGGACTTGGACGGTCGCTTGCCCGGCTTAGAAGACATATTGCTCGAGCGCCGCCGGGTTGTGGACGGTGAGGCGCCCGCGCCCCTGGGAGATGACACCGGCGCGCTCGAGCACTGCCAGGAAGCGGCTGGCGGACTCGCGCGATGAGCCGGCGAGCTGGGCGAGGTCGGCCTGCGTGGCGGTGACAAGCACGTCGACGGGGCCCTTGCCGGCGGCGGTCTCCGCGGCGACGATCTCCGAGAGCACTGCGGCAACGCGGCTTTGCACCGTCTGAAACGACTGACGTGAGAGACGCTCGTTGGTCTCTCGCAGGCGCCGCCCGAGCGCGATCACGAGGCGTGCGGAGATCTCGGGATGTTCTTTCATCAGCCGACGCATGTCGGGGCCGAGCACACCGACGACGCTGATGTGGTCGATCGCTTCGACCGTGGCGGAGCGGCGCTCGTCCTCGAACATGGCCAGCTCGCCGAAGATGTCTCCGGGTCCAAATGTGGCGAGCGTGATTGTGCGCCCGTCGCCGTGGGTTCGGATGGCGCGGGCGCGACCCTCGCGTACGACGTAGCAGGTGTCGCTTGAGTCGCCCTCGCGGAAGACCACTTGCCCGGGCTCGAAGCTGCGGGGCACGGCGACACCTGCGATCCGCTCGAGGTCACTGGGCTCGAGCGTGGAGAACGCCGGCACCCGCCCGAGCAGCTCGACAACGTCAGCTGAGCGAGTAGCCCCCATCAGCCCAGGGGATACCACAATGGCACGTGCGGACGACGCCTCACCTGCAACCGAGGCCCAGCGGCGGCGCTATCTTCACATTGTGAGCACAATGCGTACCCCCAATGGCCTCGTCGTCCTGGCGACGCTCGTCGTGCTCGCCATGTGCTCAGCAGCATCAGCGTCGACGACAACGCCCGGCTCAGCAAAGACACCCAAGCCGACGTCGGCGGAACGCAAGCTGCTGAGCTCGCATGAACTGTGGGCGACGATCGACGTATGCGACCCGGTTGACGAGCCGAACACGGTTGGCATCCGCGGCTCGATGCCGGGCGACGGCAAGGCCAGCCAGAAGATGTACATGACCTTTCGCCTGCAGTACCTGAATGCACACAAACTGTGGGTGGACGTGGCGAGCGGCGCGAGCTCGAGCTTTGTCGCGGTGGGCAGCGGCGCGGCGGCGCGCCAGGGCGGTGCGACGTTCGATCTGAAGCCCGTGAACGGCCAGCCGCCGGTGACACTGCGCGGCGTGGTGGACTTCCAGTGGCGCCACGGCAAGACGGTGATGCTGTCCGCCACGCGCACCTCGACCGTCGGGCACCAGAGCCTCGCGGGCGCGGACCCGGCGAATTTCAGCGCCGCCACCTGCGTCATCGGCTAGAGGGCACCCCGAACAGCCGCGGGTCGTTGGTGATGATCCCGTCGACGCCCATGGCTGTGAGCCGCTCGATCATGCGGGCGTCGTCGACGGTCCACACATACAGCTCGCCTCCGCCTTCGGCGACGGCGCGGACGAGCCCGCGGGTGACCACCCGCCAGTGCGCCATGATCGCGTCGAAGCGTCCTTCCCGTAGTGCGGTGCAGGCACGGCGGGGGAGCGTTGCGCGGTAGCCGGTGAGCATTGCGAGCGCAGGGATGGCAGTGAGCATGTCGGTGGTGTAGTCGCGGCGCACGCGCGGCACCGACCAGCCGAGGCGCAGCGCGGGCTCGGCGGCGCGGATGCGCGCTAGCGCGGAGGGGAACATGCCGCTGATGAGGGTGCGCTGGACGAGCCCGAACTCCCGCAGCAGCTCGAGCACGCGCAGCTCATAGCCGGGGATCTTGATGTCCACGTCGAACTCGACGCCGGCGAATGCCGGGCCGGCCAGATGCTCGAGCGCTTGTTCGAACGTGAGTGACGCGTGCGCGCGCACGGCGTCGTAGTCGTGGGCGACTAGCAGGCGCCCGCTGCCGTCGGTGTGCTCGCTGAGCACGTCGAGCTCGATCATATCGACGCCGTGGACGAGCGCGGCGTCGAAGCTCGCGAGCGTGTTGCCGCGCTCGATGTGGGCGGCCCCCTTGTGGCCTACGCGGCGTGGACGCTTTGGCGATGACTCGATCATCGCCACGCACGATCGCAGAGTCTGCGGCGAGCCAGACCTCAGACGGAGCGGAGCGGTTTGCGCGCGGCCTGGATTGCCTCGACGGCGGCCTTCGGCCCTGTGTATGGGGCGAGCACGATGAACGCGAGGTGGTCGACCAGGCAGGGCAGCCGCGCGAGCCGGTCGTTGGCGACGTAGCTAGAGATGATCGACCAGATGGCGCCGGTGATGGCCTCCTGGGCGACCACCGGCCCACGTCGCGGCTCGGGGCCGTTGTCGGTGAGCAGCGCGGTAAAGCCCTCGATCGACTTGGTCAGCCGCCCGATCATGCCGGGGCCGACCTCGAACACATCGATGAACGCGATCCGCAAGAGCGCCTGGTGGGCGACGAGGTAGTCGATGAACGCGGACATCGCCCGGTAGACAGCTTCGGGCCAGGAGGCGGCCTGTTCGAAGCTCAGCCTGACGGCGTCGAGCCCTTCGGCGACGAATTCGTCGAGGACGGCGAGGAAGCACTCCTCCTTGTTGGGAAACTGCTTGTGAAAGGCCTCGGTGGACATGCCCGCGAACTGCGCGATCTGCGGGTCGGTGAGCCTCGAGTAACCCTCGTCGAGCGTCAAATGCACAACCGAGCCGAGCACCCGCGCACGCTTGTCGTCACGAGCCAGGAAGGCGGCCGGCGTGGGTGGCACGCGCGTGGTGGGCGCGAGCCCGAGCAACCCCAGCCGCGCGGCGGCGGGGGTGCGGTAGGACTCGATCCAGTCGAGCACTTCATCGGTGAGCGTGTACAGCTCGCGTTGGCGCTGATCGAGCATGCGCAGGAAGACGACGTGGCGTACGCCGCCGACGACCCCACGGGAGGTAAGCCGCGAGAAGCCGACCCCGTCAGGTGCGGCCTGGAAGGCACTGCTGATCAGACGCTCGAAGGTGAAGCCGGCGAGCTGCATGCGCTCTCTGGCCCTGGGCCCAACGCCGAGCGCCTCGACGAGCACGAGGTGCGGTCCGCGGGGCGATTCGGCGACTTCGTCGAACAATGCCTTGCAAGAGGCATGCAGGCGGTTGGCCCAGCCGCGCTCGCCCACCCAGGCATCGATCACGCGTTTGCGGGCGCGGGCGACGACGATGTCGTAGGTGGCGAGGAAGCAGGCTTCCTTGTTGGCGAACAGCTCGTAGAAGGCTCTGCGCGACACGCCGGCGAGCCCGATCACGTGCGCGACGGTGGTGGCCTGATAGCCACGCTGGGCGATCGACTCGATCATCGCTCCGTATAGGCGCGCGCGCTGGTTGCGGGCCACCTCGTCACGGTCCATGCCACTCGGACCGTGAGGCAAGCGGCGATACAACGGCGCTACTTGGCTCCCTGTTCGACTCATCCCCACTGTTCCAGAAGGTAGACGAAAAATTGATTGTGTGCAACCCCTGTGCGCACCTTTAATAACAAGCCAGTTGGAACAATTCCACCGGTGTCTCCGACAGGTGCAACCGTCCGACAGACAAAGGGATTCGACTTGCCGGGCAAAGTGGCTCGGACATTGCGTATTTGACCTGTTGGAAGGACCCCGCGGACCTACAGCCGAGCGCGGACGGATAGACATATTTACGATCTGGCGCTCAGGCGCTGAGCGTCAGTCGACGCGGCCCGGAGCTAAATCCGAGCTCGATCAGCGCCTCGGCGAGCCCTGAGGCGATCGCCGATTGGCCGTCGATGCGCTCGAGCGCGAGCTTGCCGACGCGCCCGGTGCGGACGGCGCTGGCGAGCACGACGAGGGCCTCGTGCGTGGACTCGCGGGCGCGCCCGGCGCCGGCACCTGCGTCATCTCTGCCCGTGGCGAGCGTCTGCAGGCCGCGCCCGCCACGCTCGACGTACAGCACTGGCTCATCGTCCACGAGCACCACATACGCCCCGGCAACACGCGCGGGCCGCGATTGAGTCCCTTCGCGCTTTGGCCACGGCAGCGCGGCGCCGTACGGCTGAGCGGGGTCGGCGGCGGCGAGCACGAGCGTGCGGGCACCGCCATTCCCGCCAGCGCGTAGCCGCTCGACGGCGCCTGGCAGGGCAAACTGCGCGCCGCCCATGCCCTCGATGAAGTAGCCGCGGCGGCAGATGCCAAGCGTCTCGAGGTTGGCAAACGTGTCATACATGAGGGCGAAACCGCCTTTGATGCCCTCGGCGAGCACCTGCTCGCGGGTGACGATGCCGTAGCGCTCGAGCAGCAGCTCGGCGAGCGTGCGGCGCCGCTCGCGTTCTCCCGCTGATCCCTCGGCCTCGCTGCGGAACAGCGCGTCGGTGAGCGACCAGCGGCCTTGCATCTGATCACCGCCGGCCCTGGTGCCTGCGCGTCGCCGCGCGGCAAAGCGCGAGCGCCCGACGCCGGCGTGGCGCTGGACGCGGGCAAGCGCCGGCCGCGACGCGCGCAGGGGCGCCCAGGCGTCGTTGGTGACCTCGCCGGCCCAGACGAGGTCCCACAGGGCCTCGCGCAAAGCCTCGGCGGGCGCATCGAGCTCGGCGAGCAGGTCGGTGAAGAAGGAAGGCCCTCCACCTAGACGCGACCGCAGGAGCTCGTGCTCGGCGCCGCCCGGCGCCAAACCTCCATCGCGTGCCCGATCTCCGCCCGGCGCGGAGCTATCGCGCCCACCACCCCGCGCGGGGCCGCCACCCCCTGGCGGCCCGATAGCGGCCGCATCCTCGCGGAAGTAAAGGGCGACTCGCCCGGAGCGCCCCAGGGGCCCGGCGCCGACCCACACGACCTCGCCGCTGGCGCAGAGGCTGTCGAGCCAGGACTGGGAGTAGGCGCCGGTACGTCGCGGGAGCACGTCGCGCTCCCAGATCTCGGCGGGCAGGGCGAGCCCCTGCAGCGGCACGAGAGCCTCGCGTAGGCGATCTACGCCGGCTCCGGCGGGTCGATGTCGGTCGATGCCCTGCCAGGCGGGCAGGAAGGCCGCAAGGCGCCTCTGAGCGGCAGGCTCGATCTCCTTGCGCAGGGCGGCGAGCGAGGCGCGACGCAATCGCCGCAGCACCTCGACGTCGCACCACTCACGGTCAACGCCGCCCGGCCGCAGCTCGCCGCGAACCACGTCGCCGGAGCGCTCGAGTTGGCGCAGCACGGCGCCGCCGTCGATGCGATAGCGAGCGAAGAGCTCATCAGAGGTAAACGGCCCGCGACAACGAGCCCAACGAGCGACGAGCTCACACAATGCGTCGGGCACGTCGGCCAAAAACGCCTCGGGCAGCCCACCGGGGGGCACGGCGCCCACAGAGTCGCGATACAGCCCGGCCTCATCGGCGGCGATCCAGCGCTCCTGGCCCCCTACGCGCACCCGCACAGCCCGCCGTTCGCGCTCGAGCCCGCGCAGCAGCTCCCCGGCGTCGACCCCAGCAAACACCCGCTGGGCAACCTCATCAGCAGTGAGCTCGCCGACGTGGCGGAGCACGTCGTGCAGGCTGTCGCGGTCGGTGGCGCGGGTCATGTCGGTGCGGTGCTGTAGCTCGTCCTCGACGCGTTGGAGCGCGCCGGGGTCGATCAGCTCGCGCAACTCCTCTTGTCCCAATAGCTCGCGAAGCAGCTCGCGGTCGAGCGAGAGTGCGGCGGCCCGCCTCTCGGCTGAGGGCGTGTCCCCCTCATACATGTACGTGGCGACGTAGTCGAACAACAACGAAGAGGCAAAAGGCGAGGCGGTGGCAGTCTCGACCTCTACCATCGAGATCTCCCGCGTGGCAAGCCCGCGCAGCAGCTCCTGCAGTCCGCCGAGGTCGAGCACGTCGCGCAGGCACTCGCGGTAGGTCTCGAGCACGATCGGGAAGTCCTCGTAGCGGCGGGCGACCTCGAGCAGGCTCTGGGCCTTCAGGCGCTGCTGCCAGAGCGGTGTGCGCCGCCCGGGGTAGGCGCGGGGGATGAGTAGCGCGCGGGCGGCGTTCTCGCGGAAGCGGGCGCCGAACATCGCGGAGTGGCCGAGCTCGGCGGTGACGGCGTCCTCAACCTCGTCGGGCTCCATCAAGATCAGCTCGCTGATCGACTGCCACCCTCCCAGCCCGCCGGCCTGCCCTGCCTCCCCGCCGGCCCCGGCCTGGCCGGCGCCAACGCCCTCGCCGTCCTCGAGATCGAAATCGGGCAGGTGCAAGACGATGCCGTCGTCGGAGGCGATGACGTCGACCTCGAGCCCGAGCCGCTGGCGCATGCGCGCGGACAGGGCGAGCCCCCAGGCGGCGTGGACGCGTCGGCCGTAGGGGGAGAGGATGCATAGCCGCCAGTCGCCGATCTCGTCGCGAAAGCGCTCGAGCACGATCGTGCGCTCTGAGGGGAGTACGCGTGTAGCGGCCTGCTGCTCTTGCAGGTAAGCGATCAGGTTGCGGGCGGCGCGCTGGTCGAGGTCATAGT
>Ga0210383_10002533_pt1 | contig 16505 bp, 14 predicted proteins | sample IncBWC14OmetaG_FD_160072 | JGI IMG/M metagenome (GOLD analysis project Ga0210383, IMG submission 160072) | Forest soil microbial communities from Barre Woods Harvard Forest LTER site, Petersham, Massachusetts, United States - Inc-BW-C-14-O ...
TACACCACGTCCGCCCTCGCGCAGCCCCGCAATGGCCTTTTCCATCGCGTCCGGACTATTCGTGAAATCCAGGAGCGTTTGCACCTCGTCGTCAAATCCCACCACCGCGCCTTCTCCCGTCGGTCCTGTCACCGTTTGCGTAATCAATATTCCGGATTTCCGAATTTGCGGAAGGATCGGTCCGATGCGTGCGCTCGTCTCTACCACCACTACCAGCGAAATAGGATCTCCTCCCAAATTAAAGTGTGTGATTTTCTGCGGCACGCCGTTATCGGTAATTCGAAAATCGGATTCTTCCAAGCTGTGTACCATTTCCCCTTTTACGTCCCGAACCGTCACCGGCGTATTCACGAGCACCGTGCGCAATTTGATTGCGGGCGCTTTCTGGATCGTTGCGCCTTGCAGTGGCGTCATTGGTCCTTCCGGCGCTTGCGCGGCAGCACAAACAGCCATGGACAATAGGCACAGCGCCGCCACGGACCCGCTGAGCGCAATCCTCTTCACGATTTCCTGAACCGCAATCACAAAATTGACCTTTCCCCTTGCGTATTCCTTTCGACGCATCCCGGTCCAAAGACGTTGCCGGAAGCCCACGCTCTGCCTACAATCGTAACTCGCTTCATTTGGAGATTGCCCATGCCCGACGGAAAGCGCCTCAAGCCCCAGCATGCCCCGAAAGCGCCGCATGAAAATCACGCCTTCATGCAAAGCACGCCCGCTCGTCCGATCCGCATCCTCGCCGAATACATTCATCCGTTGGCGCAACTCAAAAAGGAAGGCATCGGCGACACCATTGTCATGTTCGGTTCCGCGCGCATCGAATCCCACGAAACGGCAGCCGCCCGTTACACGCGGATGAAAGAAGTAAAAACTGGGAACATGACCAAAGCCAGGCAGAAGCAGCATCTCGTCGCCCTGCGCGATGCCAAGAGCTCTCTTGAAATGTCTCGTTACTACGAAGAGGCACGCCAGCTCTCGCACCGGCTGACCACCTGGGCTTTGTCCCTCGGCCCGCGCCCGCGCCGCTTCGTCGTTTGTTCCGGCGGCGGCCCCGGCATCATGGAAGCCGCCAATCGCGGCGCCTATGAAGCCGGCGGAAAATCCATCGGCCTTTCCATCGAGCTGCCTCACGAACAATTCGCCAATCCTTACATCAGCCACGAACTCAGCTTCAACTTCCATTATTTCTTCATGCGTAAATTATGGTTCGCGCAAATCGCTAAAGCCTTGATCGTTTTCCCCGGCGGTTTCGGCACCATGGACGAACTTTGGGAGATGATGACGCTTTCGCAAACTGGAAAAATGCCGAAGCACACTCTAATCCTTATTTACGGCCGAAAATACTGGAACGACGTTCTGAATCTAAAGGCTATGGTCCGCTGGGGCACCATCAATCAAAACGAATTTGATCAGCTCCAATTTGCAGACAATGTCGACGAAGCCTTCGAAGTGATTCGCTCTGGTTTGGAACGCTACCACATGCAAGTGGACCCTTTCTTACAAGCCTACTGAATTTTTTTCGTTCTAAAACCTACCGTAACTACTTTTCTATCAATGCGGGCATTGTGGTATTCCGCGTGCCCTTCTTCCTTCTGTAATTTAGATAACGCTGCATCAACGGGATTTTGATTCGCTAAGCGTTGCTGCAAATCTAAAGGGAAATGTGTAGGAGACGATTAATGACTCGACGTTTCGTATTGGCTCCCATCGTTTTTGCCGGAGCCCTCATGTTCGCAAGTGCAGCTGTAGTGCGCGCGGATGATGATTGTCAAAAGCGTACGATTAAAGCCGATCATAATCTTCACGAAGCGGTTGCTAAGCACGGACCGCAGAGTCCTGAAGCGGAACACTGGCGTTCGGAGTTGGCTGCTGCGCGCTCTTATTGCTGGGAACACGACCATCGCTGGTGGGATGAAGACACACACGCCTGGCACAACCAGCACGACTGGGAAGCTCACGACCACGACCACTGATCTTCTTGCTTACCCCTGACCAACACACCCCACGGAGGGCGCGGACTCACACCTCTGCGCCCTCTCCTTCCTTTCTTTAGCCTTTTTCTCCTGCCTTTTGCTCGCAACTATTCCACCAAACAAGTGTTTGATTCTCTAAGACGCTTACCCGACTCCAGCCCGGGCGCGTAACTGGAGGATGTCATGAAACTTCCTGCTATGTTGTTTCGTTCCACGCTCGGCAAAACCATGATCGCCGCTCTGGCCCTCGCCGGCTTTTTGTTTTCCGCGGCAGCCCCCGCAGCTAAAGCAGCCAACCCATGGGACGACTGCAATCGCCGCGTGTCTTACACAAACATGAGATACCGCCAAGCCGTCGAACACTTCGGCCCGTACAGCCCCGCTGCTCGCCACTGGGCATTCGAACGCCGTGAAGCCTACGCTCACTGCCGCCGTTAGATCCGCGGCACAACAATTTCGCGTCGAGGCAAAATAAAAACGGGGCGCCATAATCGACGCCCCGTTTCTTTTATGATGCCGTGCTACTTAGGATCCTGCCGCAACCTCTTCCACATCCTCAGAAAAAATAGCCTCGAACCTTTTCACTTCATCGTTATCGTGCAACAGCACCACTGGCACCACCTTCATCGACTGCTTGCAAAAGTGGCACTGCACGCCTTCTCCCTGAAGATCCTGCAAGAATCCATCCGTAAACCGGTACTCGGCCCGCTCGCGCCTTGCCTTCTTCTGTCCCTTCGCTCCGCAATGCGGACACTGAAATTCCACTGTGTCCTTTTGCGGATCGCGTTCCAGAGCAGCCCAGCCCGTGCGGCGTACCCCGACAACTTCCGGAATATGCCTATCCATTCAATCCTCCTACCCCCGCCTTCCGAATATAAGATGCGGCAGGGATTCCTCGAGATGCTCCAAAACCGTCATTTCTTCGCTTTATATTCGCTAGGTCGATTCACTACGCTATTTCGCGTCCTAATGCTTTTTAGTTATTCGGGAACTTGTCTTACTCCACGGTGTCAAACGTTGCAGAGGACGCGCGCACCTCACATCCCTGCGACAGCGGAGCCGGTCTCCTGAAGGCAACCCGGGAGGCCGGCGCCGCAAAATCCGAAGCTCGTTGAAATTTCTGGAGGTGTGAGATGTCCGTGGCCCCCGTTTGTAAAGAATCGATTGGCTCTCTTCGAAGCTGCCTGGTCGAAGGCGATTCGATTCAGGAATCGCGCGCTCGCCGCAGCAAGCAGCGCGCTCTGCTACTCTCCATTTCAGTGCAGATGCTGCTCCTCGCCGCGCTGGTCTTATTCCCGCTGTTCAGCAAAGGCGAAAATATCGCCAGCCGCGTCTTTGTCCCAACAGTGCCGTACTCACCAGCAAGAGCTCCGGATCGGCAGAGAACTGCAGCTCAGCCGCGTCGCGGTAGAACCGAACCGTGCCGATTCTGTCCGCCGCGCTCCATTCCTAACCGAATCGTTATGCAGGACTCAAGCCGCCTCGATGAAGTGATGACACTGGTCGGGACCGGAATTCCAGGCGCGCCAGATGGCCAGCAAATTCCTGGCCTGCTAGGAACGCCAGGCTCGGGCGGCCAACCCGCGCCGCCCGTCACACCGTCTCGCCCGAAAGAACGGCTCAAAATCAGCGCACCCGTGCAGCAGGCTATGCTCATTCGCCGCGTAGAACCAATCTATCCGCCACTGGGAATGCAGCTTCGCCGAGAAGGGCGCGTCGAACTTCATGCCATCATATCCACCGACGGCGCGATTCAATCCCTGGAAGTGATCACCGGCGATCCGCTCTTCATCCAATCCGCACTCAGCGCCGTCCGCGAGTGGCGCTATCGCCCAACGATCCTCGATGGCCAACCCATCGAAGTCGACACGCACATCACCGTCATCTACACACTGAACCGCTAAGGCGCGAACATGAAAATGCCCACAACGACCCAACGTCAACCCCTACAACATCGGCTCGCCAGAATACCGCGCGATCACCTCGCGAGCCTCATCCCGCAGCCGCACAATCACCTGCAGTTGATGCGGATCGCCGTTTGCCACATGGTCCGGGTAAATCGGCGGTGAAAGCGTAATCGTCACATGCGTCGGCCGCGGCAACACCGTCCGATCTCGCAAAAATCGCCTGGTTCCCGCCAGCGATACGGGTATCACCGGCGCGCCGGTCGCCACCGCGCCGCGAAACGCGCCCAACTGAAACGGCCGCACGCCATCCTCCGGTGTGAACGTTCCTTCCGGGAACACAAACACCGATTCGCCCTGTTTCAAATATTCTTCAATCTGGTCGACCTGTCGCAGCCGCGAATTCGCGTCGTGCCGGTCAAACGACAAATGCCCCATCTGATTCAAAAACGTGCCGATAAAAATCATCTTGTTCACTTCGCCTTTTGCCACGAAGCGATAAGGCACGCCTAATCCCATCATCAACGCAAGCACGTCGAAATAGCTGGCGTGGTTGGACGCGTACACTTTCGCCCCCGGCGTATCCATATATTCCTTGCCAACCACCCTCACGCGAATGCCCGTGAGCGCAAACAATAATTTCAGCGCCGCCGAAGTGTACCGCCCGGCCGCGCGATGGTCCCTATACAGCTTCACAATCGCGCACGCCGGAATGATCCACAAAATAAAAACAACAAAGAAGTACACGCCGTAAATCTTCTCCAGCACCGTGCGAATTCCGCCAATCACCGTCCCGCCAAGGCCTTTGACGAACGATCCCGTCCCCAGCCGCGCGATCTGCACCCACGCCGGCGATTTTGCCGCTGACAGCGTGCCCGCAACATAAAGCTGTTTGGTCTCATCCCGCCGCAATTTTCCGCTCGACGTTTTCGGAATGCTCCCCGCCGGAATCAATTCCACACGGTCGGGCGGCAAGCCCAGCCCTCGCGTAACCTCGTCATTGATCGCCGCAACCAGCGCCGCACGCTTCCCGCGGTCCTCTTCTCGGCACTCCGCCACAATCACCAGCTTTTCCGTTCCCGTTTTCTCGCCTCTTAATCCAAACGCGACCACGCATCCCTTGCGAATTCCTTCCACACGCGATGCCAGTTCTTCCACCTCGTGCGGGTACAAATTCCGCCCGCCCTTGATGATGATGTCCTTCACGCGCCCGGTGATGTAAATCTCGCCGTCGGCCTGATACGCGCGATCGCCGGAATTCACCCACGGGCATTCGCCCTCGCCGCTCGCAGGCCCTCCGGCAAACAACTGCGCCGTAGCTTCTTCATTCTTGTAATACCCACTGGTCGCCGAAGGCCCGCGGAACCACAAAAATCCCTCGGTGCGCTCCGTCGCCGCATTTCCACTTTCGTCGGCGATGACCACTTCGTGCCCCGGCAGCGCTATTCCCGACGACACAAACGCAATCGCATTTTCGTCTTCCGCGCGCGCGGGCAACGCGCGCCCCTGCGTTGCAAACGCCTTCCGTTCCACGCGATCCACTTTCGGGCCGCGATACAGCGGCGGAAACGTCACCCCCAGCGAAGCCTCCGCCAGCCCATACACCGGCAGCATCGCCTCCGCGCAAAATCCATACTTCGCAAACCGATTCTTGAAGCGTTCGAGCGTCTCCGGATTCACGGGTTCAGCCCCGTTCAATGCCACGCGCCACGAACTCAGGTCCACGTCTTCCATCGCCTTATCGGAAATTTTTCGCACGCACAATTCGTATGCAAAATTCGGCGCCGCCGCGATCGTTCCTTTGTATTTCGAAACCACTTGCAGCCAGCGCTCCGGCCGCGTCAGGAACGCCAACGGTGACATCACCACCAGTGGCACGCCGTACAGCAGCAACGTGAGCCACGCACCGATCAACCCCATATCGTGATACAGCGGCAGCCAGCTCACGCCCACATCGTTCGGCCCCATTTCCAGGGCTTTCGCAATGGCGCGCATGTTCGCCAGAAGATTCGCATGCGTCAGTGTCACGCCCTTCGGATCGCCCGTGGAACCCGACGTATATTGCAGCAGCGCAAGGTCGCCGCCTTTTCGGACACGGCTGCCGCTGATGTACGCGGGCAACGCTCCCGGCGCCGGTGGCGGCTCATTGTCCGCGGCGTCCAGCAATTTTTCAGCGTCCACCACGTCCAGCAACGATTTCACGCGCGGCTTCAGAAGTTTTGCGACTGCTTCCGCGCGCCGGAACGTCAACAGGAGGCACACGCCCGCATTGTTCAGAATTGCCGATTGCCTCTCGGCATATTCCTCAATGCGATCCGCGCGAAATGGAGGATAGATCGGCACAGGCACCGCGCCTGCGAGCAGGATCCCTGCATAACAAACGAAAAACTGTCGCGAAGTCGGCAGCATCAGAGCCACGCGACCGCCCGCTGGCACGCCCCGCCGGGCCAACTCCTCCGCGCATTTCTGCGCCGCCGTTGCCAATTCGCCAAACGTCAGCTTCTGCGAGCGCTCTCCCTGTTCGTCCTCTTCCGTAATAATCAGGTGCGCACGATTCGCGTCATGGATTCCGCGGTAGCGGATCAGTTCAACAAGCGTTTCTGCTCGCTCTGCGAAGGATTCTGCAGCCTGCTCGTGCATCCGCTGCGCCGCCAACGCTGTGCGCGGAGCCGACAATTCTTCGTCCTCGACCGTCGCCGCTCCTGGCGCCTTGCGAATCGCCTCAATCAATTCCTCGGCGGTGTTTGCCTCCGCCGCCAACGTGTCCGGCAGGCGCACATCGAACGCCGCCTCGAGCCTCGTCAGCAATTCCACGCGTTCCAGGCTGCCCAATCCCAAATCGCGATCCAGATTCGAAGCCACGGAAAGCGTCTCGATCGCGCCATGACTTCCGAGTTCCTCGAGCAGTCCGCGCAGCACACTGAGCACGCGCTCGCGCAGGCCCGGCAGGTCCAATTGTGTTGTGGTTGTGGCCAAGTTTGCCTTCAATGAGGACTTCGCGTGAGGCTAACATGCGCCGCTGGCTTTTGCCATCAGACAGATGTTATATCGGCAAAACTGCGCCAACTTACAGGCTAAATCAGCGAACGGCGAAGAAGTTAAGAGCCACGATTACGATCAGCGCCAACCTAGGCGCCTTGTTTCTTCGCCGCGTATCCCGGCGGCATAAGCGTTGTTGAAAGGTCCACATCCGTCAGGTCTGCTTTGCTGATGTCCGTTTCCCGCAAGATGGCGATGCCCATATCCGCGCCGATAAACTTCGCTCCCTCTACGTGCGCGTCGCGAAAATTAGTATTGCGCAGCATCGCCTTATGGAAATTAGCATTGGTCAGGTCGCACCGGAAAAACTCCACGCCGCTTGCCTGCGCTTCCGTCAGGTCCGCGCCCGCCAAGCTGGCCTCAGTCATGTCCGTATTCCGCAGGTCGGCCTTCTTCATCCGCGCGCCCGCAAAGTCCGCGCCAGGAAGCCGCGCCCCGCGCAGATCGGTTCCTTCAAGGTTCGCATTCCGCAGAATCGCGCCCGCCAGGTTCACTTTGCTCAAATCCGCGCCAGAAAGATCAGCGCCCGTCAGGTCTGCACGCACTCCCGCGCCTTTCCAGAAGCGATCGTGCTCGTCCAGAATTTCTGTCAATTTCTTTCCCTTGTGTCTCAATCCGTTTAGCTTACGCAGCCCCATAGTTCCTTCTTCCCCCCGCTTTCCAACCAGGTATTTTACCTAATCTCGGCGCTACGGAGAACCACGCAGATGGGCTGCACGCGCCCTCACATCAGAGTATGCTAATTTCCTGAGCCCGAGCGCTCCGGCCAGCGCCAGGGAAACATCGCATGCGTATCCTCCTCACACTAATCGCGGCATTTGGCCTAATGGCTATTCCTGCCGCCGCCCAGGAAGACGAAATCGTAGCCAATCTGGCCGGCGGCCGCGTAATCATCCACGTCGCCGATGATGGCATTGCCTTCGGGGCCATCGATCATCCCCTGGAAGCCAAGTCCGTTCCCCCGCGCGTGGCCGCGATTGGCTCCTCTCATATCGGCATCTTCTTCGGCGCTTCGGAGTGGCAAGTTCCCGCGCAGCCTCAGCCCATCCGCATGGACAAGAACATTTCCGACGTGCGCCCTTCCTCAAAGCTAAACTACCGCCCGCCCGGCACTGGCGATCCTGATCTCGAACTGATTGGCGTCGGCTTTCTGGAAAAACTTCGCCCACTGGTCTCGCAGCTCCATCACAAAATCGATGTCAAGCCCGACGAGCCGCTATTCGAAATAGTTCTCATTGGCTACGCTCCTCAAGGCTATGGCCCCGAAGTCTGGCTGATCGAATATCACGCCGAACAAGTAGCCGTCAGCGCCACCAGTGAGTTTTGGCAAACACGCGTTCTTCGCCCTCGCTTCACGCAACTTTACCCGCCGGAAAAACATGAGGCAAAGACGCTGGTTGAAACGCGCTTTCCAGCCGATCTCCAGGAAGTGCCTTTCACCGGACTGATCCAGCAGAACGATCCGCGCATTGCCAAGCTCCGCGCTTCCGACCCACGCTTCAACAAGGTCGCGGAGCACATCGAACGTGGCCAGGCCAACAAAGCCTTGGTGCAGGATGCTGCCGATTTCCTGCGAGCCGCGTTGCCGTTCCTCGCGGGCAACGCCCACTTTGTGGAAGGAACCGTGAGAGAAAACGGCGGCTTCGAGTGGATTGTTCCTCCCGAAGAACCCAGAGAAAAAGCGCAACGCGGCCAGGACGACAAAGATCGCCCCTCCGATGCCCCAACCCTCATGCGCAAGCCCAACCCAAATTAATTCGATCTTTGAAACTATTCAGCCTTCCCAGTCGTCCCTGACTCGGGCTAACTATGTTCAGCGCATCGCGAAAACGCAAAGCATGCGATATGATGCAACACGCATCCCACTTCAATGAGGTCGTTCATGCAGACTCGATGGAAGTTTGTCGCGCTCGTTGCTGTGTCCGCTTCGGTCGCATTCGTCAGCATCGGCGAGAAAGCCGCCTCCACGGCCGCTCCGCAAGCTTCAGCGCCAGCCAACGTCGCCGTCAGCACAGCAAGCTCCGCCCAAAGCGCCGTCATGGCTATTCCCGACACCACCGTCGCCATCAACTCCTCGACTCCCATGTCGCAGCGCATCGTTCATTACCAGATCGACGCCAAGTATGACCCACCGAAGCACGCGATCGATGCGGCCGAGGTTTTGACCTACCACAATCTCACAGGCCAACCACTCGACCACTTCCCGTTCCATCTTTACCAAAATGCCTTTCAGCCAAGCTCCACCTGGATTCGCGAGGCCAAGCGCGACGGCAGCCGCGATACCGGCTACGACAAATGGGATCCCAAAGAATTCGGTTCCGAAGAAATCAAAAGCATTGAAGTGGTAGGCCAGGGCGATCTCACTTCGCAATTGCATTTCATCGCCCCCGATGATGGCAACAAGGACGACAAAACCGTCGTCGATCTTCCTCTTGCCAAGCCCATTCCTGCGGGCGCCTTCGTTCAGTTCAAGATCGTCTTCCACGACCAGATGCCGGAAACCCAAGCCCGCTCTGGATGGAAGCGCGACTTCATGCTAGGCGGCCAATGGTTTCCCAAAGTCGGCGTGTGGTGGCACGGAGCCTGGAATTGCCATCAATATCACGCCACGACCGAATTCTTCGCGGACTTCGGCGTCTATGACGTGAAGCTCACGGTCCCGCAAAATCAGGTCATCGGCGCGAGCGGCGTGGAGGTTGCCAGCGCGAACAATCCCGACGGCACAAAATCTCTCACTTATCACGGCGATGACATCCACGACTTTGCCTGGACCGCCAGCCCCCGTTTCAAAGTGCGCGAAAGTGTCTACCAGGCGCAAATGGGCCGCATAAAGCTGCGTTTCCTGATGCAACCGGCGCATTGGGGCCAGGCCGAGCGTCATGAACGCATCATTCGTGAAACGCTGGACCATTTTGAAAAATGGTACGGTCCGTATCCCTACAAATCGCTCACCGTCGTCGATCCCGAGCCAGACTCCGCGGCCGGAGGCATGGAATACCCTACCTTCATCACCGGCGATAGCAGTTGGTTTGAGCCCGATGGTTTTAAGCTGATTGAAATCGTTGTCGAACACGAATTCGGCCATCAATATTGGTATGGCATGGTGGCCACCAATGAATTCGAAGACGCCTGGATGGATGAAGGCATCAACAGCTACACGGAAGCGAAGGTTCTCGATTCAATCTTTGGCAGAAAAACTTCGATGATCAACATCGCCGGCGCCACCCTGGGCGAGCCCGGTGAACAACGGCTTAGCTACATCGGCGTGGCGGATCTCGATCCCATGGCGCAAAAGGCCTACGAATATTACAGTTTCAACTCCTACGGCGGTATTACCTACGGCAAGACCGCCAGCGTGCTCCTCACCCTGGAAGGCATCATTGGCGAAGACACCATGCAGAAGGCCATGCATACATACTTCATGAAGTACCGCTTCACCCATCCGGACAAGGAAGATTTTCTGAAGACTATCGAAGAAGTTTCCGGCAAGGATTTGCGCTGGTACTTCAACCAGGCCGTATACCGATCGCAGGTGTTGGACTACGAAGTCCTCAAGGTCGATTCTTTCCCAACGAACTGGTACCAGAGCGACAAAGAGAAGAAAACGCAAGAGCAGCAGGGCGGCAAAAATAACACTGTCTACCAGTCTTACGTCTCTGTGCACCGCAAAGGCGATTTTGTAATGCCCATCGACGTCGAAATCAAGTTCGACAATGGCGAAACCGTCCGCGAACATTGGGATGGACAAAGCCGCTGGACTCGCTTCAGTTATCAGAAAAAAGCCAAGGTGGTCTCAGCCGAAATCGATCCCGATCACACCGTGCACATCGACCGCAACAACCTCAACAACAGTTACGTCGTAAAAGGGAACGGCAAACCAACCTACAAAATCTCAAATTATTGGCTCTTTCTGACGCAGTGGGCCGGGCAAGCATTGGCCTGGTGGGGTGTTTAACCGCGGCATGATTTCGAATTCAAGCGGCAATCAGGACGAAAAACGATGAATGACAACCAGGGTTTACTGAGGAGTAGCTTGGGTGTGGTGGCGCGCAACAAACGCTACATCATCTGGTTTTGGTTGCTCAACCTGACCCTCGCCGAGTTTGGCGCCAGCGCTTTCCGGCGAAGCGCTCACGCGCTGCTCGATCACAGCCTCGCGGCCGGCTCGTTGTTCCATGGATTTGACTTCGCTACATTCACAGAGCTGTTAGCGAACCCGCAGTTCGGCCATTTGCCCGCCATGGCCACTCCGGCCATGTTCTTCTCCTTCGTGTTCTTTCTCGCCACCGCCCTGTTTCTCCCAGGAGTGTTCGAGGGCTATGCATCTCCATCGCGCCTCCCGCGCGAGGATTTCTTCCGCGCTTGCGGAAGAAACTTGTGGCGTTTTATCCGCCTCCTGATTATCTCCGGCATCGTGATGTCGATCGTCGCGGGCGTGTTGTTTGCGATCCAGGCACCGCTGCTGAAAAAGGTGGGAGAGAGCACCAACGAACTTCTGCCATTTCAAGTGCGCATCCTCAGCTTGACGATAATTTTTCTGGTGATGACCGCACTCCGCATCTGGTTTGATCTCGCAGAAGTCGACGTCGTGTTGAATGATCAGCTCGCGGTGCGCAGATCTATTTGGGCAGGTCTACGCCACACTTTACGCAGTTTAGTTCCCCTGCTCGCAGGCTACGTAATCGCCACGATTCTTGCGGCGATCTTCCTTTTCGCTGGCCTGTGGTTCTGGGTGAAATTTGTCGGTCCGGAAAGCGTGCTGGGCGCTTATCTCGTTGCCCAGGTGATCTTGTTTCTGCTGCTGATCCCGCGATTCTGGCAGCGCGGCATCGCCGTTTCCTACTGGCAGCAAAGAATGATGGTGCCCGTTGTTGCGGCGGAACCAACCCCGGCGCCAATTTTTGTGCAGCCAATTATGCCCACAATTCCAGAGCCTCCGCCGATTGTTCCCGATATTCCGCCGCGGACGCAGGAATCCTAGAGGCCCTCCCTTGAGCCTGCCTGCAGGTCAATCTCCCGCTACCGAACTCTGCTGCCCATGTTGCCCAATATCTCGGCGGTAATGCATGCCATCAAAATGAATCTTCCCGACCGCCTCATACGCCTTCTGCAGCGCCGCGTCTAGCGTACTGCCAATCGCCGTCACGCCAAGCACGCGGCCCCCACTCGTCAGTATCTTATTGCCTTCCAGTTTCGTCCCGGCGTGCAGCACCTTTACGCCTGGCATTTTCGCCGCGTCTTCCAACCCGTGAATCAGCTTCCCCGTTTCGAATTTTCCCGGATATCCGCCGGATGCCAGCACCACGCACGCGCTTGCCCCAGCCTTCCATTTCAACTTCTCGGGTCGCAGCTTTCCCGCTGCCACTTCGCTCAACACTTCCACCAGGTCAAAATCCATGCGCGCTGCAATCGCCTGCGTTTCTGGGTCGCCCAACCGGCAATTGAACTCCAGCACCTTCGGCCCGTCGGTCGTCAGCATCAGACCAACATAAAGAAAACCCTGGTAGCGGATCCCATCGGCCGCGAGCCCTTTTATCGTAGGCTCAACGATCTTCTCGATGATCACGCGACGCAATTCCTCTGGCAGCAATTCATCCGAAGAATAGGCGCCCATTCCGCCAGTGTTCGGCCCCTCATTATTATCAAACACACGCTTGTGGTCTCGCGTCGGCACCAGCGGCGCGTAGCGTTCGCCATCCGTCAACAGAATGAAGGACAGCTCCTCGCCCTCCATCGCCTCCTCGAACATCACCCGCTTGCCGCCCGCGCCCAGTTCATTTTTCTCCATCAAGCGCTCGATAAAATCCGTGGCCGCATCCGGATTCGGAGCCACAAACACGCCCTTGCCCGCGCACAATCCATCCGCCTTGATCACCACCGGCCAGTCCACTTCGCACAGTGCCCCATACGCCGCTCCAGCCGAATCGTAAGCCCCGTACATCGCCGCAGTAGGAATGCTGTGCCGTTGCAGAAATTCCTTTGTGAAGACCTTACTTCCTTCCAGCTGCGCTGCGTTTTTCGTCGGGCCTACAACAGGCCACTTCCGCTTCTCGAACGCGTCCACCAGCCCGTTTACAAGTGGCAACTCAGGTCCCACAACGGTCAAATCCGGCCTCAACTTTTTCGCCAACTCCACCAATACCTCTACGTCTCCCGCACCCGCAGCCACACAGTCGGCCTCTCCGGCAATGCCTCCATTTCCGGGCGCACACCAGATCTTCCCCGCATTCGCGCTCTCCTTCAGCTTCCACACCAGCGCATGCTCGCGTCCACCGCCGCCTATCACCAAAACGCTCATGAATCCTCGCCTCAGGACAACGCTTCGAACAATAGTAGGCGAACACAGGAAGTGTCAACCCGGCAGAGCTGTAGTGTAGCGCTGCGCCTTTAGGCCAGCATCTTGGGGGAGACAATGAATTCGTCTAGGTCAACGAGAAAAGGCAACTAACCATTAAAATGAACAAAAAAGGTTAGTCTTCGCTGCTATCCTTACGCCTGACTCATCGCTCGAATCGGAATCGTCACTCCCGCCGCCGCGTCCGACGACGCCAACATATGGCATCGCCCATCAAATATCCCGCCAGGATCAATCACCATGCACGGAGAGTGCACCTCGCCTGTCACCACACCTTTAGCCTGAATCTCCACGCGTCCCTTGGCAAAAATCACGCCATCAAAGCGGCCTGCAATCACCACGCGATTGCCTTCGATCTGTCCTTCGACCTTCGCGTTCTCACCGAGCACCACAGTCTGCTCTGAAATGATGTTTCCCTTCACATGTCCGTTGATGCGGAAAGTCCCAGTGAGCGTCAGAGTTCCTTCGAGCGAAACGCCCTGATCAATGAAGCCTGTCCATTCCTCGCCACTTCCATTTGCAGACGTACCCGGCCACTTCCAAGCCATGGATTAACCCCCAAGAGAGATCGCACTCCCAATGTAGCGTGCGCGCCAACGAAGTCAACGCTAGTGCAGTAGGGAGTTGTCGAATGCAATTCCTGATCGTTGGTGCAGGAGCTTCTGCGGGCTGCAACCAAGCTACTTCATTAAGCGGTCGTAAATCCCCATCAGTTGTGCGTCGTCGTAATACTCCAGTACAAGGTGTCCCGGCCGCACCTTTGTTTTCTGTCTCAACAGCACTTTGGTTCCCAAGTGGCGCTGCAATTCTTCCAGCGCTTCGCGGATGTTCGGGTCCACCGAACTTTCCGCGATTGTCTTTGTCCCGCGCGATCGCCGAGAAGCGAGCCGCTCGATCTGGCGCACTGTCAATCCGCCCCGCGCTGCGCGCTGCGCGTAGCGCATCCGAAGCTGCGAATCCGGCACCGCCAGCAAAGCGCGTCCATGCCCGGCGGTCAATTTTCCTTCTTCGATCCAATCCTGAATCGTCGGTTCCAATTTTAACAGACGAATCGCATTCGCCACAGTTGTGCGATCTTTGCCCGTTCGCTCCGCAACCGTTTCTTGCGTTACGTTGAACTCCGCCATCAATCGCTCGAAGGCGCGTGCCTGTTCCATCGCGTTCAAATCTTCGCGCTGGATGTTTTCAACCAGTGTCATTTCCAACGCCAGCGCATCGGGCACCTGTCGCACAATCGCCGACACGCTGGTTAGTCCCGCCCGTTGCGCTGCTCGCCAGCGACGTTCGCCCGCGATCAGTTGAAATCGATGTCCGATCGGGCGCACGACCAGCGGTTGAATAATGCCGCTCGATTGAATCGAACGCGCCAGTTCATCCAGCGCTTCCTCGCGAAAGCGAGTCCGCGGCTGATACGGACTCGGCTCAATTAGTTCAATATCGATTAACAGCGGTCCCGCTGGTGCCGGACTCATCGCGGGGGCAGCTGCAGCCGCTGATCCGCCCGACGTCGGCACACTTGCAGCAGTTGGCACGGCCGCATCTTCCACGTTTCTGATTTGAACCTGCGGTTCAGGCTGCTCCCGAATGAGCGCTCCGAGCCCCCGCCCCAACGCGTTTCTCGGCATTGGCAATTACCTCCTGGGCAAGTTGCGTGTATCCTTCCGCGCCCTTGCTATGTATATCATAGAAAATAATAGGTTTACCGAAACTTGGAGCTTCGGCGAGCCGCACATTGCGCGGGATCAGGCTCTGAAAGACTTGTGCTCCAAAGAAGCTTCTCAAGTCTGTCGCCACCTGTCGCGAGAGCGTCGTCCGCTCGTCATACATCGTCAATAAGATTCCTTCAATCTCCAAGGTAGGATTCAGCGTTCTTCGAATCCGCATGAGAGTGTCAAGCAATTCAGACACCCCTTCGAGCGCTAGGTATTCGCACTGTATCGGCACCATCACCGAGTCAGCAGCGACCAGTGCATTCAGCGTCAGAAGGTCTAGCGCCGGCGGACAATCGAGCACAATGAATTTGTACTTCTCGCGGAGGGGCTGCAGAAAGGCCTGCAGCTTATACTCCCGGTTTTCAGCCACCACCAACTCAACTGCGGCGCCAGCCAAGTTCTTGTCGGCAGGAAGAACGTCAAGCCCCTCGACTTGCGATTTTTGGACGATCCTCTCGAACGGCTCGCCCATAATCAGTGCATGATACATGGTGCGCCGGGAAGGATCCTTAGGGTAACCGATCGCTGCGGTCGCATTGGCCTGAGAGTCGCAATCAATAAGCAAAGTAGGCTGTTCAGCGGCTGCCAGGCATGCCGCGAGGTTGACGGCAGTTGTCGTCTTCCCTACTCCACCTTTTTGGTTGGCAATCGCGATAACCCGGGCCAATATCCCCCCAAACTGAAAAGAAAAATAACAGAGCAGCCATAGCGAACGCAAGTTGTTTCACGTGAAACTATGCTCGCCTGCGGATTTTCTGTGGAAGCCTGATGTTCCACGTGAAACACATTCTCCTAGTCGATTCAGTGTCAAAGACTTACCGCACCCGGTTGAGATTGCGATTTACCGGGTTCTCCACAGCCCCTGTCACTGTCCAATCACGTTGCTTCGAAGGTCGACTGGCCTTTTGTTCCACGTGGAACGATCTGCAAACAGTCATCTATGCGCATGTTCCACGTGGAACTTTCTGGTAGTGCGGTTTTCACATGGAACCATCTGGCGGAGTCCAATTTGGCGACGGGGCAAATCTAAAAGTTCGAAGCACGACCCAGGGCCATTTTCTTCAAAGCACTAGTGTTTCTGTGACTCGTCGTCGGTCGTCGCGCCGACATTTACTGTTTTTTCGAGCCAGCCAGTAAGTATCGCCGCAGTGACTGCGGCACGGCAATAGGTTCCTGCCATTCCCATAGCGTCGAATTTTTCACTTCACCCAGGTCCCGGCCGCCAATCCACAGCAAAGTTCGGCGCGCTGACAATCGCTCAGATGCCGCCCAATCCAAAAATGGACCGAATTCGCCGACCGCTCGCGAGCACACATAATCCAGTGGCGCAAGCTCTTCGGACAGCTCCTCATATCGGCTAATCAGTACTCGAGCATTCGTGAGCTCCAGTTCACGTACAACCTCTGCCAAAAATGTTCCCTTCTTGATATTCGATTCCACGAGGAAAAGTTCAATCTCCGGCCGCAATATCTTCAACGGAATGCCTGGAAACCCCGCTCCTGATCCAATGTCGGCGAGCCGA
>Ga0210383_10002534_pt1 | contig 16504 bp, 11 predicted proteins | sample IncBWC14OmetaG_FD_160072 | JGI IMG/M metagenome (GOLD analysis project Ga0210383, IMG submission 160072) | Forest soil microbial communities from Barre Woods Harvard Forest LTER site, Petersham, Massachusetts, United States - Inc-BW-C-14-O ...
TCTTGTCCATTCCAGGCACCGGACCGCTGGGCCCCTCGACGTCGAGTTCCACCGGACGCGTGACTCCATGCAGGGTGAGATCACCGGTTACAGTGAGGCCCATCCCCTTCTTGGCCACGGAAGTGCTGGTGAAGGTCGCAGTGGGGAATTTGGCGGTGTCGAAGAAGTTGGCGCCCTTGACGTCCGAATCCCGCTGGGCGACGCCGGTATCGAGCGAAGTCACGTCGATGGTCACCTGAACGGTCGACTTGGTCACATCGGTGTCGTTCGTGATGATGTTTCCCTTGAGATTGCCGAATCTGCCGTGAATGTTGGACAGAGTCAGGTGGCGGACGACAAATTCAATCTGGCTGTGGGCAGGATCGATTGCCCATGTGGAAGTCTGCGCCGTGGCGAATGGGGCTGCGAGGGCCACGATGCCGGTGAAAAGAAGAAAACGCTTCATTAATCAGTTCCTTTCAGTGCCGGGCAAGGGTGAGCCCCGGAATTTCAGGTCGAGCACAGGCGCTGCCCGAGTGAGCGTAAACCGCGAAGGGATTGTCGCGCCCGAAGAATACTTGTCCTCTAACCATGGATGCCCGCACTAAGGTATTTGTTGCAACAAATATTTGGTCGCGAACTTTATCCTGGAATGAAATCATCGTTTCCGCCACGGTGCCGGCGTCTTGCAACGTCGCTAGAATAAGGCCCCCAGGCTTACCCGATCGAGGAGACGCGCATTAGTTTCGTCGGCTGGATTACTAATCAGGGACCCGGGCGACTGTTTGTGGTATTTCTCCAGGTCCCTAATTTCCCTATGCTTACAAAATTGAAGTTGTGTGTACTCTGCCGGGGAGATCCGGGCTGAAAGCTGCGCGATTCTGGCAGCAAGCGCTCCAGGAACGGGCACGATCTGTGGATTCAAACACGAAGCTTTGAGAATACGAAGAGTGCTACGGGCAGGGATTTCAAGCCGATTTGTCGATTGCGGGATTGTGGTCATACAATCCGGCTTAACAATCCTCGCTCAACCGCGTGAGGCAACTCACCCGGCGCAACGAATGGAAGTGGCTGCCGTGGCATTTGGTCTAAACGGTATCTCGCTGGAGATGGCCAATCCGTTGTTCCGTCGATCAATACCGCCGGTCAGGCGCGGCGCTGCATGGGAAACCGGCAGGGCGCGTGTCGCCGATCGGGTCGCGAAATCAGTGAGGAGCCGAGTGTCGTGACCAGACCTGAACCTTTGAAGCCGCAGGCTGCGACATTGCCGGAGGCTTCGCCTGAGCTCGATGCAGCGGTACCGTCGGCAACGACCCTTGCGGCCGACGCGGACGCCGACTTGGGGGAGGCAGAGTCAACGACGGCCCAGGCACCGCGAGCGGCGCGAGGCAGGGGAGAGCCGACCAAAACAGCGGCCGCGCCCAGAACAGCCAAGGGGTCGCCGTCACCAAAAGCTGCGCTTCCGGACGCTCCGCCAGCAGTTACGCCCAGTGCCGAGGCGTGGATGACTCCGCCGGCTCCACAGCCCGGGACCGAGGAGCCAACGCCACACGATGTGGCATCGGAAGACGAAGATTTTGGGCACCCTCCCTCCCGGCTGAGTGGACTGAGGAACTTGCTCGTTTCGCTGGGGCGGAGAAGCCTGATCGAAGATGAATCCGCCGCTGACGAAGCGGACACGGAACCACGCTTCGAAAGGGCCAGTGCGCGTCCGGCGTACCATGAGCCGCCAACTGCGGAGACGGAGTCGATTGCGTCCGCGCCGGCGCCGGTGCGCGTGACGGCTCCTCCAGAGTTCCTGCCCCCGAAGCCTGCGGCTGAAGCCGAAAAGGAGAAGGAACCTTTGCGTCCCACTCCTCCGGTGCCGCGCCGCGAACGAGAATCCCCGGACGAGGTCCAGACGCTGCCATCGTGGCGGGGCCAGTACCGGAAGAAAAGATATCCCCCGATTTAGATTTTTGGAGGTTCAGGATGTCGTCAAATCAGCTCATGACGGGCGGATCAATTCCAGACGGTCGCGCGTTCGAACCCACGTATTGCCGGCCATCCTTCCTACGGCGTCGAGACCGGCTGGGTCGACGCGGAAGTTGTCCACAAACTCAGCGCGAACGTGGAATCGAACGATTTCACCCAGCACAATCACCCCGCCGCCCGGCTTGTGACTGGTGTAAATGACCTGGAGAAGTTTGCATTCCATCTGGGCCGGAGACTCCGCCACCCGCGGGGCCCGCACCACGGCGCCAGGGACGGCGGTCAGCCCGGACAACTGAAATTCGTCGACTTCCGGCGGAACGTCGGCGGCGGTGGCATTGGCCGCGGCGGCAATAGATTCGCTCACCACGTTCACGACGAACTCGCCGGTTTCCTCCACGTTGTGCAGGGTGTCCTTGCGGGGGGCGCGACCGGTCGCTCGTCCGGCACGCAGAGCGGGGCAGAAAAGCAGGGTGGGAGGCACCGAGCCCACACCGCAGAAAAAGCTGAATGGGGCGAGGTTGGCGACGCCGTCGCGATCCACGGTGGACACCAGTGCGATAGGCCGCGGCACGATAATCCCCGTCATGAGCTTGTAGACTTCATGCGGCGGACGCTCGGCAGGATCGATCGTGAGCATCGACGGGAGAGGCGAAGCAGGGGCGGCCATAGGTTAACAGCCTATAGCATTGATTCCGCCCGTCGCACGTCTAACCCAGAAGCCGGTCGTCCACGGCGCCGTCTACTCATCGAATCAATGACACCTATGGTGCATTGCGAAGTTTTTGTCAGCGTGTAACATACATGATGCACAATGATTTGTAGGAGAAGTCTGCTTTGCCGCGCATCCACTTCCAGCAACAGCTCGCCGCACTGAAGGACCAGCTCCTCGCCATGGCTGCGCTGGCGCAGCAGGCAGTGGAGTCGGCGGTGGACGCCTATCTTCAGCGTGACGCAGGCCTATGCCAATATGTTCGGCAGAACGAGACGGCCATCAATACTGCGCAGCGGGATTTGGACGAAATGGCTTACGAACTGCTCGCCAAAGAGCAGCCCATGGCCATTGACCTGCGCTTCCTGCTCGCGGTGATCAAAATCAACGGAGACCTGGAGCGGATCGGCGATCAGTCGGCAGGCATTGCGCGGCGTACCCGCGACGCGCTGGAAATGCCCAGCATCGATTTGCCGGTCGACCTGGCAGCCATGGGCGAGTACGCGACCCGTATGATTCGCACCGCCATCCAGGCGCTGCTCGAGGGGAATGCCCGGCTGGCCGACTCAGTGCGGGAAATGGATGACGAGATCGACCGCATGAACCGTCGCGCCCACGCCGATCTGCTGCAACTGATCCAGGACCATCCGGAAACGACCCAGCAGGCAATGACCGGGCTGTTTGTCGCGCGGTCGCTGGAACGCATCTCCGATCACGCCTGCAATATCGCCAGCGACGTCATCTTCTGGGTTCGGGGCGCCGACGTGCGCCATCAGCTCAGCATGTCGATGGATTGAACCTCCGCTGCTTCGGCGGTCCCTACCAATTCGTGATCGAGCCATCGGGGCGGAAATAGGTCTGTGCGCGGGCCGTGACTGGCTCCGTGATCTCTGCGATCTGGGTGAGGTGTTTCATGTCGAGTTCGACGCCCAGGCCCGGCCGGTCATTTGGATACAGCTTTCCGTTCCTGAAGTCGAGGCACACCGGCACATGCTCCAGGGTTCGGCCCTGGTAGTTGTATTCCATCAGAACAGGGCCTGAGAAAGTACTGAGGCAGTTGACCAGCGCGGCGGTGGCGATGGGTCCGGTGAAGTGCGGGACGATGCCCACAAAGTGGGTTTCACAGAGGGCGGCGACTTTCATCATCTCCGTGATGCCGCCGACATTGGGAAGAGTCGCGCGCACGAAATCGATGGAGTGGTCCTCAATCAGGCGGTTGAAGTCCCACCGATTGCCCCATTCTTCGCCCGCGGCCAGGGGAACATTTACTTTGCTGCGAAGGATGGGCAGATCCTGCTGAAAGGCTTCGGTGCGCACCGGATCTTCGACGAAGAAGGGCGCCAGGCTCTCAATGGCAATACAGCCGCGGATGGCGTCGGGGAGATCGAAGCGCTGGTGGAAATCGACCACCCAGTCGCCGTCGGGGCCGACTCCTTCCCTGGCCTCGGCGCACTCTTCATGGAGGTGCGTGATCCGCTCCCTGGCGTTGTAGGTCGTATTGGCGGGCGCATCCATGGCGCCGAAGCGAAACGCGCGATAGCCTGCAGCGATGGTCAGCCTGGCCCTCTCCCTGGTTCCCATGCCCTCGGTGATTCCGGGAATAATCCCGGCGGTGTTGTAGAGCTCGCAATAGTTCCGTACCGTGCCGCCCAGAAGCTGATGCACGGGGCACCCCAGCGCCTTGCCTCTGATGTCCCAGAGCGCGAGGTCGAGAGCACCGATGGCGTGCGTTCGTTCGCGCCCCGCGGGGTAGAAGAAGGCGCGATTCATGTCCTGCCAGAGCTCCTCGATGTGCTGAGGGTCCTTGCCGATCAGGCGGCCTGCGGACTGCGAGAGCGTGTCCTTCGCGCCCCCCTCGCCGATTCCGGTAATGCCGGCGTCGGTTTCAATGGTGACGACAACATCGCTCTGATTGAAAAGCGGGTTGGGATGCGGAGGGAGCCATGCCCGCACGCGGGTGATCTTCATCTTTGGAATGGCTGCAAAGACACTTCGACCGAATGTCGATCCCGCGGCTGCAGCCTCCGCCAGATAACCAAGAAACGACCTTCTGTTCATGACCAGGAAGCTCTCCTTCGGTTGCCGTTTATATTCTGACAATCAACGCGCTCAAAAATGGAATTCACGGCAGGGCATCCCGGCATTTTGGCGCGAGAGTAACATAGCATTGTGCACAAACCTGTGTAGCACTTCCCTGAAGCTGCAACTGAGGATCGATCCCTTCTGTACTCGTGCGGTTTAATGCACCCGTAGAACGGGCTTGACGAGACGCTGGGTTGTCGTTGTATGTATGGCACGGGATTCGGCCTCGGTTTCGCAGACCGGGACCTCGGGAGAGAGGCTGCGTGTGATCAGACATTTCAGGTTTGCCAGTTTAACGGCCGCTGCCATTGTGTTGTTCGGATCGGTTGTCGCGCTGGCGCAGTACAACGGCGGCCAAGACCAATACCAGATTTTGCAGGCTCGCTACGGAACGGCGCGCAACAACATCGATGTGACCCCGCGGCTGAAGGAGCTCGCCCGTCAGAATCGGACATTCCGCATGGGGAACTCGACATTTGGAATCGACCCGGATCCCGGCCACGTCAAAACCCTGCGGATTTACACCCGTGCACGCAACGGCCAGAACCGCATGTTCGAGTACCGGGAAGGAAGCACGGTCGATGGCGCCATATTTTCCGGCTGGGGCGGTGGGAGCTGGGGGGGCGGGTGGAACGGCGGTTGGGATGGCGGCGGCGGAGGTGGCGGCCGGGATGAGTACCAGATTCTGCAGGCTCGTTACGGAACGGCGCGCAACAACATCGATGTGACCCCGCGGCTGAAGGAACTCGCCCGTCAGAATCGGACTTTCCGCATGGGGAACTCGACGTTTGGAACCGACCCGGATCCGGGGCACGTGAAATCCCTGCGCATCTATACCCGTGCACGCAATGGCCAGAACCGCATGTTCGAGTACCGGGAAGGAAGCACGGTCGATGGCACCATATTTTCCGGCTGGGGCGGTGGGAATTGGGGGCAGGGCGGATGGAACGGCGGTTGGGGAAAGTAGGCACCGGAGTCATGCGTTGCGACTTCGAGGTGCGGCAACCTGCCGTGGCGAAGAGTTAGCGACACCGTTTTCGCCGGAGTCAGTTTTCCCGAGCCTTGAACTTCGCCAGCACTTTGCCGTCTGAATCGAACAACTCGAGACTCTGGCCGGTGATCTTCCACCTGGTCACCTGTCCCAACGATTTGAGGAAGGCTTGTTCGGTGTCCATTCCCTCCGGACAGGCCATCATGGTTCCGGCCATCTGACCGAACTTCAGCTGTTTCCCATGCAGTTCGTAGCTTCCCGCCAGGCGATTGCATCCGCCAGAGCCGCTCACCCGATGATTCGCCGGGTCAAGGAGAAAATAAGCTTCTCTTTGCGGAGAAGGCGCGCTGACAGAACTGTCGCCCAGACCGGTCAGCTTCCATGAGGTGCTTTCCAGACTCGCATCGGCCGTTCCTCCACCTTCGAGCGGGGCAAACTCGGGCGCGCGCTTAAGCTCGTAGTTCAGCCTCGAATCGATCTCGTTGCCGGCAGAATCCAGCTTGCGCAAGGTTTCAACGACTCGCAGCGAAAACTTTTCTGTCGAACCCCGCCCGCTATGCAGCACCACGGCCTTGCCGTCATCCGAGATTTCCCAGCGCCCGCTCTCGTCGAAGCTGGTGTTGCGTTCTTCGTAGGTCATGCGCGAGGTGAAGGTGTGATCGGCGTTGAGGTTCACTTGATACAGAATGCCGGGGCAATCGGCGCACGGCAGAGTGCCAACGAAGGTCGCGGGCAAGGCCGACAGGGCCGATTGTTGAGCGGTACCCGAAGCGATCGCGGGAGCGGGATCGGCGATTCCGCTTGGGGAGGGAGTCTGCGCATTGCCGGTACAGGCGAATCCTGCGAGGATGATTGCCAACCGACCCAATTCGGCGCTGATGTTCCTCATGGAGATACCCCCGATGCGGAGGCAGGGTATCACATGCCGCTCGCGGGAGGCAGCTAGAGATCTCGTGGTTGGCAGGTGCCGTTCATGGGCCAACGAGGCCGATCCACGGATAGCTCAAAAGAAAGCCCGGCAAGAGGAAATGGGCCTGCCGGGCTTTGCTGCCGGAACTGCGAAGGGACTAAACCTTCATCGTGGGTTGGGTGGCGTAGTGGAGCAGCACAGCGACGGCGCAGCTGGTGAGGCGCGTTTCGGCCGAGTCGGCGCGGCTGGTGAGGATGGTGGGAACCCGCGCGCCGAGGACGATGCCGGCGAGCTGCGCTCCGCCAAGGTACTCAAGCTGTTTGGCCAGCATGTTGCCGCTTTCGAGGTCGGGAACTACCAGGATGTCGGCCTGGCCGGTCACCGGCGAGACCAGCTTCTTGATGCTTGCAGCCTTCACGCTCACGGCCGTATCGAAGGCCAGGGGGCCGTCGAGGATGCCGCCGGTGATCTGGCCGCGATCAGCCATCTTACACAGCGCCGCCGCGTCAAGCGTGGACTTGATCTTGGGATTCACGGTCTCTACCGCGGATAGCAGGGCGACCTTGGGCTCCGGAATGCCGAGCGCGTGGGCGAGGTCGATGGCGTTCGGCACGATGTGAACCTTGTCTTCGAGTTCGGGAGCGATGTTGATGGCGGCATCGGTGATGAGCAGGGTGCGCGCGTAGGCCGGGGTGTCCATGATGAACACGTGGCTGATGCGCCGGGCGGTGCGCAGGCCGGTATCGCGCGCCATCGCGGCCTTCATCAGTACATCGGTGTGCAAGCTGCCCTTCATCATGGCCTGGGCAGTGCCCGCACGGCACATTCTTACGCCGAACTCCGCGGCATCGGTCTCGGTCTCCGCGTGCAGAATCGGAAAGCTGCCGATGTCCAAGCCGCTCTTGGCCACGAGGGCTTTGATGAGCCCCTCATCGCCAATTAGGGTGGGTTCAATCAGCCCTTCGGCGGCGGCCTCGACCGCGCCCTTGAGAGCGACTTCGGACAACGGCCAAACGACGGCGGTGGTGATGGCGGGCAGGTGCTTGCAGCGCTCCAGGAACTGATGAAAGACGTGGTAGTCGGCCGGGTGGGTCACCAGTGGATCGACGACGACGGATTCCGCTATAGGAGCAAGATCGCTCATTTTGTGCTTCTCCTTGCCGGTGCAGGGGAAACTCCGGCTCACGGAACCATTTTCGTCCGGGAGCGCTGCCGGAGGTGTGCGATCGATCACAAGACGGGCGCGTGTCTCTCATTGCGGTATTGGGACGGATTCTTCCAGACCCAAAATCGGAACCTGGGGATCGAAGTTTGCACCGAACCAGCTTTTCGCTATTCAGCTCTCAATGCGTTCACCGGGTTGACGATGGCAGCCCGGCGCGACGGCAGATAGCAGGCGAGCCACGCATGGCAATCACGCCGGCCGTGGCCAAGGTATAAGTCCACGGATCGAGGGGGCTTACGTTAAACAAGAGCGAGGCCATCAGGCGCATGGTCAGCAACGAGGTGGCCAGGCCGATGGCTACGCCTATGCCGGTAAGCCATAGACCCTGGCGCACAAACATCGTGGTCAGGGGTTCACGCCGGGCGCCAAGCGCCATGCGGATGCCGATCTCGCGCGTGCGCTGCGATACGGCGTATGAGATGACTCCGTAGATCCCGACAATTCCGAGCAGCAGGGCCATGCTTCCCGCCACGCAGAGCATCACCAGCGTGAACGAGGTGCGCGCCATGGATTTGGTGTACAACACACCGAGGGTGGTGGCGTCCGCCAGCGGAAGATCGGAATCGACCGACCAGACCATCATCTGTACTTCATTCATGAAGTCCGCTGAACCCGCGCGGCGGGAGCGGATGAAGTAAGCGACATTGCGGCGCACGGTCTCGGGCTGGCCCTCGAAGCGATCCTGAATCAGAGGCCAATAGACGGTAGGGGGCGCCGGGTTGCTGACGCCATCGTCATGCACATCACGCGCAACGCCGATGATTTCTCGCCAATCATCGGTGGTGCCCACGCGGATCTGCTTGCCCAGGGCGTTGGAAGGGTCCCAGTACTCCCTGGCCATATTTTCCGAGATGAGCGCGACCGGCCTCTTCTCGTAGGTTTCGGCCCAGGTGAGATCACGGCCGGCGACCAGGGGCGTTCCCTGCGTGGCGAGCAATCCGGGCGAGACGAACTTGAAGCGGCGAATCGGCGGAAGCTCGCCCTGCTTGTAGGTGTGGCCCCGGGCGAAGATCGGGTCGTTCTGATCGAATCCCTCCAGAGGGACGGTCGATGAGAAACTGACCGAAGTGACGCCGGGTATGGCAGCGAGTTTGTTGGCGATTTCCTGCTCGAGGCGAAGCACCTCTACGCGCTGCGTGTCCGGAATCCGGGTCTCGGGGATGTAGAGGTGGAACACCTGCAATGTCTGCGGATCGGCAAAGCCGGGAGAGACGTGCATCAGGGCCTGGAAGGTGTGGATCATCAGGCCGGAACAGATCAGCAGAACGAGGGCAAGAGCCACCTGCATAACGACCAGCGCCTTGCGCGCACGGTGTCGCTCACGGCCCTGGCTCAAGGCTCGTCCACCCTCGCGCAGGTCGTTATGCAAAGTTGAGCCGGCGTACTTGATGACCGGAATCAGGCCAATGACGAGGCTGACAAAAAGCGCAAGGCCGAGGGTGAAGAGCAAGACCGGCCCATCGATGCCGATTTCATTGAGGCGGGGCAGTCCTGTGGGTTTGAAAGCGATGAGAGCGCGAAGCGCCCCGAAGGCAATGGCCAGTCCGATGACGCTTCCTGTGAATCCGAGGACCAGGCTTTCAAACAGCAAACCGGACGTGATGCGCCCGCGGCCGGCGCCGAGCGCGGTACGTATCGCCAACTCCTGGCGGCGGCCTTCAACCCGCACGAGCAGCAAGTTGGCCACGTTGGCGCAGGCCACCAACAGCACTACCCCGATGGAACCCATCAGTACCCACAAGACATTGCCCACGTTGCCGATGACGTCCTGCTTCAAGGGGCGAGGGGTGGACTGCTGGAATTTCGTCCCATGGTAATCCCGGACTGGCTTTTCGCGCTGTGACAAAGCTGGTATGCTGCCCCTGCACTGAGAAAACCGATTTACGACGGAGTCAGGCCATGTGGTTCCTGGGAATGGACGTTGGCACGGGCGGCACGCGGGTGGTCGTGGTGGACGCCTCAGGGAAGCTGATCAGCGGCGCATCGAGCGCGCATGCGCCGTTCCGCACTCCACACCCCGGCTGGGCCGAGCAGGATCCGGAAGACTGGTGGCGGGCCGGCCAGGATGCGATCCGGAAAGCGCTGGCTGCCGCACCTGAACCCCGCCAGCCCATCGTCGCCATCGGCCTTACCAGGCAGATGCACGGCGCGGTGATGCTCGATGAGACGGGCGCGGTGCTGCGCCCCTCGCTGATCTGGTGCGACACGCGGACGCAGCCGGAGTGCGACTGGCTGACCGAGAGAATTGGATATGAGCGCCTGATCGAACTAACGTGCAATCCGGCGCTGCCCAACTTCACGCTGACCAAGCTGCTGTGGGTGAAGACGCATGAGCCGGAGATCTTCGCCAGGATCCGCCACATCATGTGCCCGAAAGACTATGTGCGCTTCCGGCTCACGGGTGAGTTCGCGATTGATGTGCAGGAGGCCTCGGGCACGCTGCTGCTGGACGTAACCCATCGGCGCTGGTCGAAGGAAGTGGCGGAGGCCGCCGGCATCCCCGAGAGCTGGTTGCCCAGGTTGTATGAGTCCCCGGAGATCTGCGCGCGCATCAGCGAGAGCGCAGCAGGACTGACCGGGCTGGCGGCGGGAACGCCGGTGGTGGCAGGGGCAGGGGACCAGGGGGCTGGCGCTGTCGGCATGGGGATACTGCAGCCAGGATCGGTGTCGGCTACGATCGGCACTTCGGGTGTGGTGTTTGCGGCGACGGCGGAACCAACCAAGGATCCCAGGGGGCGGCTGCACACCTTCTGCCATGCGGTGCCGGGCCTGTGGCACGTGATGGGAGTGACTCAGTCGGCGGGACTGAGCCTCAGCTGGCTCAAGGAAACCTTCTTTGCCGGCCAGAGTTACGACTCTCTGAACGACGGTGCCGCGAAGGTGCCGGCGGGCAGTGAAGGCCTGGAGTGGGCGCCCTACCTGCTCGGCGAACGCACGCCGCATCTCGACCCCGACGTGCGAGCGGCCTTTGCGGGTATCAGCACGATTCACACTGCGGCGCATTTTGTCCGAGCGGTGCTCGAAGGGGTGGCTTACTCGCTCGAAGACACGTTCACGCTGTTTGCGGAACTTGGAATTCCGGTGAGCGGAATTCGGCTGGGCGGGGGCGGTGCTCGCGGTCCGCTGTGGCGGCGCATCCAGGCAGGCGTGTACGGCCATGCGGTTGAGATCCTTACGGCCGAGGAGGGCGGGGCGTTTGGGTGTGCACTGATGGCGGGCGTGGGAACGGGCCACTGGGGCAATCTGGACGAGGCGTGCGGTCAGGCTATCGAAGTGGCCGAGCGCATCGAGCCCGATGCGGCCGATGTGGCCGCTTACAAGGATGGATATGCGAAATGGCGCAAGCTGTATCCGGCGCTGCGGAGCTTGCGGTAGATTCTGAAAAGTGGGGAGACGAGGAAAGATCGAGCGTTTTTGCTCCTTTGGGGCTAATTTTTGATCATTTATGCCCGAAATGATTAAATCCACATGTACATCCCCGGTGGAGATGCTGTAGCCTTTCATGCAAATTGCAATTGCAAGAGAGGGTATATGCGTCTCCGTTTTGCTTTGGCCTCTTTGGTACTTGTGTGCGCCGCCGGCGCTGTTGCTCAACCCTCAGCCGCACCGACCTGTGCTGACCTTCACCTGGTGCCTGCGGTGCGGGAGTGCACGGTGGTAAAGGTGATTCCCATTGGAACCGCCGGATTACGAATCCTCAGCGAAAAGAACGCGGAAGACGAGTTTACGACCAAGGACCTGGAGCTTTGGCTGGGAAATCGCGGCATCAAGCACGGCCTTGAGGACTCCACGGTCATTCGACTCGAGCGGGTCAGCGGGGAACGGGCGAAAGAACTCTCCTCGACATCCGAGGAGGCCTATGGGATCGCGCCGGCGTCCGGGGGATTGACGGTGACAGCCGCGACGGGCGCGGGGATTTTCTATGGCTCGCAGACGGTGAAGCAACTTGTCCGCGGATCAGGCAAGGATACCGTGCTTCTCGTTCCCACCATTCGCGACTGGCCGGCGATGGCGCATCGTGGCCTGTCTGACGACTGGTCGCGCGGGCCGTTGCCCAACATGGAGTTCGTCAAGCGGGAAATCCGCACCCTGGCGGAGTACAAGTACAACATCTTCTCGCCTTACTTCGAACACACATTCGCTTACGCGAGCACGCCGGTTGCGGCATTTCCCGGCGGGGCGATGACGCCGGACGAAGCGAAGGAAATGGTCGCCTACGCCGCGAAATATCACATCACCATCATCCCCGAGCAGGAGGCATTTGGACATCTGCATCACGTGCTCAAGTTCGAGGAGTATTCGCCGCTGGGTGAGACGCCGCACGGCCATGTGCTGGCGCCCGGCGATCCCGGCACGCTGCCGCTCATCGCGGGCTGGTTTGGTGAACTGGCCAAAGTGTTTCCCGGTCCCTACGCGCACATCGGCGCGGATGAAACTGCGGAACTGGGTTTGGGGCGAACGCGCGATGAGGTCAAGCAACAAGGCCTGAGCAAGGTGTATCTCGACTTTCTCTCCAGCATTCATGCCACGCTCGCGCCCAATCACAAGCAGCTGCTGTTCTGGGGCGACATCGCAGAGAATTCGCCGGAACTCGTCGGTACGCTGCCCAAGGATATGATCGCGGTACCGTGGCACTACGATGCCAAGCCGGAATTCACGAAGGCAATCGAACCCTTCAAGAAGGCTGGTCTCGAGACCTGGGTCGCACCGGGCGTGAATAACTGGAACCGGCTCTATCCCAACAATAACGAGGCGATGGGGAATATCCGGCCCTTTGTGCGCGACGGCCAGAAGCTGGGCTCGACCGGCATGCTGAACACGGTGTGGAACGACGATGGCGAGGGCATCTTCGACGAGAACTGGTTTGGGGTGCTGTTCGGCGCCGCGGCGGCGTGGCAGCCGGGCGAGAGTAAAGAGTCCGCGTTTACGGATTCTTACGGGCTGGCTTTTCATGGCGATGCCACGGGCAAAATCAGCCAGGCGCAAAGCGAGTTGATGGCCGCGCACGCCTTGCTGAAGAAGGCCGACCTCGAAGATGCGCAGGACTCCTATTTCTGGATTGATCCATTTTCGCCGGCGGGCCAGCAACTGGCCGCGAAGATCAGGCCTACATTGAAAGATCTGCGGCTGCATGCGGAAAGGGCGATTACCCTGCTCGCGGAAGCTCGCGCCGCCGCACGAAGCGAACACCGGGAACTGGCCAACCCCGAGGCGCTGGACGCTCTGGAACTGGGCGCGCGGCGCATCGATTTCGTGGGGCTCAAATTCCAGAATGCCGACGAGTGCGTTTCGCTCTACAACCAGGCGCTGGCGATTGCCGGAGACAAGAGCCGGTCGGATGAAGTGGGCAACATGCTCGAAACCATCGGGTCGAACAATGGCAGGCTGCAGGATATCCGCGATGGGTATGCGCTGCTGGGCGGGCTCTTTCGGCAGGCGTGGCTGCGCGTGAATCGGCCCTATTGGCTGGAGAACAACGAGGCACGCTACGAAAGGGCCACGCAGTTGTGGATCGATCGCGGAGAGCGTTGGGGGCTCGTGGAAGAGCAGTGGTTCGACAAGCATACCCTGCCGTCGGCGGCGGAAGCGGGACTGCCGGCTTCACATTAGAGGCTCGGACGCCATCCAGGGTGAAGTCATCGCCAGCCCCGCAATCCTCCGCAAACGGTTAGTAGATGGTTCGCACCTTTGGCTCGCGCGACCAGGTGCGGCCTTTGCTTGCGGCTTCAATGAATATCTCGGCCGAAGCACCCACCAGGACTCCTTCATCGGGCTTCACTCCGGCCATCTCGAGCAGGGCTTGCGCGTCCTGTGTGGCGCCGATGACTTTGCAGTGGGCATAGGCATCATGCACCCACGCGACAGCTGCGGCTTCTTCTTTCAGCATGCCGGCGCCTTCAGCCGAAAGGGCCATGAACACCGCATCGAACAGCACGGAGGGACCGCCGGCAAGCTGCATGTCGGCTTCGATTATCTTGCCGTCGGACCCGACAGCTCCCCCCACCTTCGGCGCGACGATCGCGAAATCCGCCTTGGCTTTTTTGGCCGCGGACTTAATCGCATGCACCACGCCGGCGCCGGTGCCATCGGCAACCAGGCAGCCGATCTTGCGGCCCTGCATGGTTTTCTTGGCGTTGCCCAAAATGCTGAGTGCAGGCGAGGCCGGCAGATCGGTCCTGGCCTTCACCGTGGCCGGTACCGGCTCGATCTTGCTTCGCAGACCGAGACCTGCGGCGACGCGCCTGGCGATTTTCGGGTCGACATTGGCAAGTTGGCCGACCATCCGCTCGCGCACTGGTTTTGTCTCTACCTTGCTTAGCTCGAAGATGAAAGCCGAGACGATGTGATTCTGTTCTGTCTCTGTCTGGGAGTAAAAGAACTGCCGGGCCTGGGAGAAGTGGTCGGCGAAGGACTCGGCCCGAATGCGCAGCTTGGTTCCGTTGAGTGGTTCCGCGAAGCTGGTGAGGCCGTGGTGCGGATCCTGTCGCGGCGAGTCGGGCTGCAGTGAATTGGGCTGATAATTCGCCCGGCCTTTTTGCGAGGCCATCTGCATGTGTCCGTCGCGCTGGAAGTGCATCACGGGACACTTGGGCGCGTTGACGGGAATCTGCTGGAAATTCGGTCCTCCGAGGCGCTTGAGCTGGGTATCGAGGTAAGAAAAGATGCGTCCCTGCAGGAGCGGATCGTTGGAGAAGTCGATTCCGGGCACGACATTGCGCACGCAAAAGGCGGCCTGCTCCGTCTCCGCGAAGAAGTTGTCGACATTGCGATTCAGCGTCATGTTCCCGATGATGCGCAGGGGAAGGATCTCTTCGGGAATGAGCTTGGTCGCATCCAGCACGTCAAAATCAAAATCATTCGCGAACTCCTCATCAAATAACTGCACGGCGAAGTCCCACACGGGGAAATTGCCTTCATTGATGGCGTTCCACAGGTCGCGGCGGTGGAAGTCAGGATCGGCGCCGGAGATCTTCAGCGCTTCATCCCATACCACGGATTGCATGCCAAGCCGGGGCCGCCAATGGAACTTTACAAACGTCGACTTCCCTTCTTGGTTCACCATGCGGAAGGTGTGAATGCCGAAACCTTCCATCATGCGGAAGGACCGCGGAATGGCCCTGTCCGACATGGCCCACATCAGCATGTGCGTGGCTTCGGGCATCAGCGAGGCGAAATCCCAGAAGCTGTCGTGAGCCGTGGCAGCTTGCGGAAACGCGCGGTCCGGCTCTTGTTTGGCGGCATGGATGAGATCGGGAAACTTGAGGGCGTCCTGGATGAAGAAGACGGGGATGTTATTGCCGACCAGGTCCCAGTTGCCTTCCCTGGTGTAGAACTTGGTCGCGAATCCGCGCACGTCGCGGGCCAAGTCGCTGGAACCCTTGTTGCCGGCCACAGTCGAAAAGCGGACAAAGACTGGAGTCTCAACGCCTGCTTCTGTGAGGATGGCGGCGCGCGAAATGCCCTGGAGCGGATCGGTCAGCGTGAAGACGCCATGGGCCCCGAAACCGCGGGCGTGGACAATGCGCTCGGGGATGCGTTCGTGATCGAAGTGCTGGATTTTTTCGAGCAAGATGTGATCTTCGAGAAGGGTGGGGCCGCGCTCTCCACCGCGCAGAGAATTTTCATCGTCGGCAATGATGGCGCCGGTCTGCGTGGTTAACGGCGGATGCGATCCGCCGGCACGCTGGTGGAGTTCGCCTCCATGGCCGGTGGACTGGTCTGCAGCTCCTCCTTTATGGACTTGGGTTTTCTTGGGCATTTCGACTCTCCTCGTGGGCCTTCAGCTACTAGGCCGGCTGGGGCTGGCGCCGGCCGTGCGGCACGGATTGATGAAATCGCGCGGCGGGGAGCCTCAGGACATGACGCAAGTTGGGTACGATGCCGCGGTCCGAGGGGTCGTTGCTTTGGTTGAAATGCCGGTTTGACGAGGCGGACGTCCGCAGTAGGATGGGGAGGACGAGGAAGGCCCATTGGCGGACGAAGCGAGAACGGAGCCTCAGGATCGCTGGCTCGAAGACAGAATTGAATCCACCGTGCACGGCGCGAATGCGTCTATCCTGCGCGACGGCTCGGGGCTTCGGCTCGATCGGAAGGGCCAGTTCCTTCGCCTGCAGTTTGTCAACGTCTTTGTGCGCGACCAGGAGCGGACCCTGCGGTTTTTTGTGGATCAACTTGGCTTCGAACTCGTGATGGACGTCCGCTTCGCTTCGGGAAATCGCTGGATCCAGGTGAGCCCTCCGGACGGGACCGCCAGCCTGGCGCTGATGTTGCCAAGGCCGGGATCGGAAGACGAGAAATTCGTCGGCCGCTCGGGCGGAGTTTCGTTCGTTACGGAAGACGTCTTCGGGAAGTACAAGGAGTGGTCCGAACGGGGCGTCAAGTTTGCCATTCCGCCGCAAACCCCGGTGTGGGGCGGAGTGTTCTGCCGGTTCGAAGACCCGGATGGCAATCCATTTATGCTGGTCGGCTTCGACGAGATGACCCAGGCGATCGAAGCGCGGCGGCGGGCTGTGGCGGAGTACGAGGAGGGCAAGCGGCGCGCCACGCAGGAACTGGAGATCGCCAAGCAGGTGCAGGCGCGGCTTTTTCCGCAGCGGATGCCGCCCATCCCCACGCTGGACTATGCCGGCGTCT
>Ga0210383_10002535_pt1 | contig 16496 bp, 14 predicted proteins | sample IncBWC14OmetaG_FD_160072 | JGI IMG/M metagenome (GOLD analysis project Ga0210383, IMG submission 160072) | Forest soil microbial communities from Barre Woods Harvard Forest LTER site, Petersham, Massachusetts, United States - Inc-BW-C-14-O ...
GATATGGCGAGCAGACCTCGACGACGACGGGACCGACCCGCGCGAGGAGCTCTCCTTCCTCACCGCGATCATCGACTTCGGAAACCTCCTGCGCCAAGAAGGAGGCGGTGTGACAAAGGCTTGGGAGCCAGGTGCGCCGCCGCGGGAGTGGGCGGGTGAATAGGTGACAAGTGTGGGGTGGGTGTAGGTGACGGTCCGGGACCGGGCGGCGAGCCCTTCACTCCCCAAAATGATCGCACGCCCTCATGGGCGTGCGGGGGAGTGAGGAAAGGGCCCGCCGCCAGGACGGGTCCGCGATTCACTCATAACTAAACATTTGGCGCCGGCGACAGCTGTAACTGCCCCGGCGCCGTGACACAGGAGCAGACACTCCCATGCACAAACACCGTACCCCACACGGGCTGGAGCAGCACGCCCTCATCGACAGCGCACTCCTAGAGCTCATGCTCGGCGACGAACATCAGCGGCCCTGGGCTGAAGACGAGCTCGCCCGCGCCGTCAGCCTCCCCGGCGACGTGCGCGACGGGCTCAGGCGCCTGCGCGCCTCAAGGCTCATCCACCGCTGGAACGACCTCGCCACCGCATCGCGGCCGGCAGTGCGCTTCCACGAGATCACGCAGGGCGTCGAGCCGCTCTCGGCGCACGAGCGCCGCGACGACCGAAGCGTTCTCGAATACCTGCTCGCCCACAGCGCAGCCGGCGGCGCGCCGCTGACCGACGCGCAGCTCTACGAGGCGTTCGGCGAGGACAAGCGCCTGGCGATCACCGACGCGCTCGGCCGCCTCGACGGCGACGGCCTGATCGAACGCCGCGGCGGGCGCGTGATCGCCTCCGAGGTCGCGTGGCGCTTCGACGAGCTGATGAAGCTCTGACGCGCGGGTTCGGCCATGCGCGTCACCCAGCTGGCCTCGAGCCCGGCTGTCCTCCCCAGCCCGGCCGAGGCCGGACATCCAACAAGTCCAGTGGCTCGCCGCGGGATGCGCGAGCGAACCGTAAGCGAGCGCCGGCTGCTGTACCTCCGGGCACGCCTTGTGGTCAAGCGACACTACGCAAGGCAGCTCACGCTCGCGGCGGTCGCAAAGGCCCTGGCAAGTTCGCCTCGCCAGCTACAGCGCGCCTACGAGCAATTCGGCGATCGCAGCTTTCGCGACGATCTCCGGGGCCGACGCATGGACGCCACAGCCGAGCTGCTCGCTGACCCCGCGATCAGGGTTAGCGATGTGGGCCGGCTGGTTGGGTATCGCCAAGCGTCTCACTTCGCTCGGGGGTTCCGAAGCCGCTACGGCGTTGCGCCGTCGGTCTATCGCGCTCGGGCGTGCAAGGAAGACGCCGGACGTGGTCGCCTCGAAGGATCGCCGAGATCCGGGTCGGGCGAGAGCAGACAATCTGCTTGATCGTCGGTCGAGCCTGCAACCTCGGCGGGGTGCGGGACCGACTCCATGTGCCTCTGCACTTGCGACGCGGGCGGCTGCGGACGAGCAGTAGGGCGCCGTCGGTGACCTCATCGGTATCAATCGAGCCATCGGTGGCCCAAACGGAGCACAAGCACTCCGAGCATCGAACTAGCCGATGACTGCACGCCCATCCTTTCGCCGTCGATCTGATGAACGAGAAACATCGTCGGCAAACTCGGGGTGCTTCATGCGCCTAAAATCCGCCTAGTCTCGAGGCGGGCACTGCGGCGTAACCCTCGAACTCGGCAAAAGCAGAGAACGACAGATCCGTGCTGCGCAAACACCAGGGTTTTATCACTCGCCCTGAGCTGCAGCTTCCGCTGGGCGCCAGTGCTTAGCAAGCTTAGAGACTCCCCTAGCGTGTCGGCGTCCCAGCCTAGGGGTTCCAAGTCGTCAGCCGCCCAGGGTGCTCAGCGAGAACAAACCTAGCGTAGCCAGTCGGGGTGCTGGTATAAGAAAGATGTCGCCGGAATGGCTCGTCGCGAGGGCCTCGATTGCGGTCTGTTCCTCATGGTCACGCTAGCTCTCCACTGCCTACTCAGACGACCCAGCGACTTCCGAGCTGGTTGTGGCGGCCGATGGGCAAAGCGGTCGTCGAATCTCACGACACGCCCGAGTTGCGGCTGGGGCCGTCGGCACGGTGTGAAGCCGAGCAGCGCGGCACACGACACGTACGCCTATCGAAGTGCCAGTGAAAAAGCACGTCGTAGGTTAGTCTGGCGTTTGTCCCGACGTCGGGACAAATTGACAGCACCCGTTCTCCCGAAGCCCCGCGGTCAGGGGCACTGGCTCGGGAGGGCTCCAAGGGATCGCGTCGCCCTCGATCAGCTTGATCGCCTAACGAAACGTCTGCGGGCCGCAGGCGCGAGCGTGCTGGGATGACGCGTCGAGCTTCAGGGCTATCTAGCTGATGAATAGTCCAACAGTGGCAAAACCGCTTGTCGAGGCGATGCTGGACCCGTCTTTTTACCCGGACCATCCAGAGACTGTGGAGATGATCGAGACGCACGTGTCATGGGTAATGTTGGCTGGTACCCGGGCGTTCAAGCTTCGCAAGTCGGTCGTCTATCCGTTTCTCGACTACGGCACCGTGGAGCGTCGTCTCGAAATGAGTAACGAAGAAGTACGGCTCGGAAGGCGACTCGCGGGCAATATGTATCTCGGAGTGCGTTCGATCATCCTCAACGCCGATGGTGGCTTTACTCTTGCCGACGCTTCAGCCCCGGATGCCATCGACTATGTGGTGGAGATGCGACGCTATGACGCCACGCGGACGCTCGCCGCCCTCCTGGAGCGCTGCGAGGTCACCTCCTACGATATCCGGCAGCTAGCACGACGACTTGGCGCGTTTTACGTGCAGGCAGAGGTGGCGCCTGCCGCTTCATTTGGGCCACGTGTCGTCGCAGCAAGCGTCGATGAGAACTTCACCACTATGATCCCCTTTGCGAGCCACGTCGGTGAGCACGTGCTCGCCTCCGGGCATCGGTTTGCAGTGGCCTTCCTGCATCGCAATCGCGACCGATTCGACGAACGTGCGAAGCAGGGTTGGGTACGAGATTGCCACGGCGACCTCCGGGCAGAGCAGGTCATCGTTACTGGCGCAACCATCGAAATACCAGATCCGGTGGAGTTCGATCCGGCGCTGCGGCTCACCGACGTTGCAGCGGATATCGCCTTTCTGGTCATGGATCTATATGACGCGGGTGCCGAAAAGCTCGCAGATGTTCTACTTGACGAGTGCGCCTCACAAGGTATCGACTATGGGGGACAGCAACTGCTCTTTTTTTATGCGACGTACCGAGCGTGGGTACGCGCAAAGGTCGCATGTATGAGAGCAGGCGGAGCCTCGCTGGCTGCGGAGCGCGACCGCCAGCTTCTCGAGGCGTGCCGGTTCGCTCTACTTGGTAGCAGACTCGCTTGGCAGGCACGCGGGTCGCTCATGCTGGTGGTATGCGGCCGGTCAGCGGCCGGCAAGTCGCTGCTTTCGACCGAGTTGTCTCACCGGTCCGGATTCCCGGTTCTGAACTCGGACGTGATACGAAAGGAACTTGCGGGCCTTGCGCCATCTGATCGCGGCTCGGCGAGCGACTACTCAGAGGACGCGAGCATCAGGACGTACCGTGAGTTGGGGGTGCGCGCTGCCGAGTGCGTTCGCGACCACGGTGTCATAGTGGATGCGACGTTCAGGAGGCGCGCCGATCGGCAAGCGTTTGCCGACGGCCTCGGAGAGGCCGTGTCAACACCGCTGTTCGTAGTTTGCTCCGCACCGGATTCGGTCGTCATGCAGCGAGCGCGGGAGCGTGAGCTTGATCCGAGCCGTATATCGGACGCGGATCTGGACGTCGTCGCTCGTCAGGCGCATGAGAGCGATCCTCTCGACGAGATCGCGGCCCGCGTTCAGCTTCTATTGCGCACAGACCGTCCCGCAAGCGCCTCAGCAGACTACGTCGAAGCGTGGCTCGACGACCTATTGAGCCCATAACAGCCCCGGTGTCCTTGTCTGCGCGTGACACTTCGAGTCATGCGATCGGCGAGATGCTGGGCGAGTGCCACCATCGTGAGTGTCGGGTTCCACGATCCGGCGGTGGGCCAAAGGGCGCTGCCCGTCACGTAGACGTTGTCGATGCCTATGACGTCGTAGTTAAGACCTACAGTCGCATCTGAATCCGAACCGCCAATCGGCATGGTCGAGGCGTCGTGCATCACCGCTGTAGAGCGGATCTGCGTGGAGGAAGGACGGATGGAAAGCCAGTTGCCGTTGGCGCCGCCGTGCCAGTACTCGATGCCTGCCGAGCCACGCGGGGAGATAACGCGCTCCAGCAGCGCGTACGCAGATGAGTCCATCGTGTCCCAAACCATGCGATCAAGGTGGCTCGCCACGAACTGAAGCTGCATCACGTCACCCGGATGGGATAGCTCGACTGAGTTTTCTGGGTTGTTAGCATCCAGCTCACCTACGACTGCACAAGCAAACACCACATAGTCGCGTGAGCCGGCCAGTTGGGCTGGGCTGGCGGTTGCGGCCACATCGGGCATGTACCGATGGGCGACAGAGGCGTGGAGTGCTGGGTGATCGTCCGCGATCGCGGTCAGCTGCAGATGAAATTGTCCTTTGCTGACTGCATCGAGTCCGGCTATGTACAGCGCTGCAAGCTCAAACTCAGCGAGTTCGTGTGCGAACTCAAAATCGTGGCGCGCTACACGAGCCACGATGGTACTGACCGAGTGCCCTGCGTATCGGCTGCCAGCGCTCTTTATCTCAGGAAACGAGCGCATCACCAGGGCCGTTGCAGGCAAAGCGCCAAGTGCCAGAATCATGCTGGCTGACTTCGTCGCGATTCGTCCGCGCGAGGTCTCAAGCCCGACTGCACGAGCACCTTCGCGGGCGATCTTAGTGACGGCACATCTGGTCACGATCGTGAGAGGCGCTCCTTCGCCATTCCCGGCAAGCAGTTGTTGCTGCGCCTGCAGAGCCAGGAAGGGCCCAGGAGTCGAGAACTTTGCGAAGTGCGGGTCACCTATTGATGCGGGCCCGGCTGCCAGTGGGGCCGGCATCCATCGGGTGAGGGCTGACACCTGCCCCATCCTCGTTGAGAGCCTGTGACCGAGCATCTGCTGCATTTGGCCGTAGACACCTGCCTCTAGGAAGGATGTAGCAGGCCGGACGCGGAGCAGCGTCTCTGCCGAGGCAAAGTATCTGGTCGCTGCGCTGACGAGCTCATCAGGCCACTCCCGCATCTCAGCTGTGGTTGGTCGTGGACACCAGCCACTCCAGACGGTTGAGCGACCTCCGAAAAATGGAACGATCCCCCGTTGGCTCTGGATCGGGCCATCGTCCATCCGAGCCGATAGTCGCCAAGGATGCATTTCGACCTGCGGGCTCAGAGCCGCGCGATACGCTGCGGGTAGATTCTGCATGTGGTCCTGTAGCAAGAAGGTCCCTCGCTCTAGGACCAGAATGCGGGCGTGAGGGTTGTTGCGCAGTGCGCGATCCACAAACGCCAAGGCGCAGAACCCACTACCGATGACGATGAAGTCAAAGGTCGCGCGATCGACTGCTTGCCGCCACTCAGGGAGGTAAAGCAGCTCCTCCATCAACGGCCCGTGCGTGGGCAACGCGCGAACAGAGGAGTGAGCGGACTCAGCGGGCGCGTCGACCACGAGCCTCATCGAGAGAAAGCGCCTCATGCGAGGCCAGGTCGAGTATCCAGCCTGGGTACCACGAAGGCAGGGCACTGATTTGGTCGAGGCATTGAAGCTCACCGGCAGTAAGCCGCACGTCTACCGACTTGAGGTTGTCGGCGAGCTGTTCGGAAGTCGTCGCACCAATGACGACGCTCGTGACGGCCTCTTGGTGCAGTAGCCACGCAAGGGCGATCCGAGCCACCGTCGCGTGGTGTTGACGTGCGATGCCCTGCGCTGCAGTAACGCAGCGTGTCGCGTGGGCCTTGTCGACGGGTGGAAAGTCGATCTTGCTCCGGCGGGCGGTCGGCGGACCCGGCCCGCCTGCGAACTTGTCAGTCAAGAGGCCCCCAGCAAGGGGACTCCAAACGAGCAAAGCCAGCTGCTGGTCTAGCAGGAGTGAAAGCGTCTCGCGCTCGACGTCACGCCCGACTAGTGAGTAGTACGCTTGGAGCGAAGCAAAGCGGGCAACTTGATCACGCTCGGAGATAGCGATGCCCTTCATCACCTCCCACGCGGGGTAATTCGAGCAGCCGACGTATCGGATCTTGCCGGCACGAACGAGATCGTCCAGGGCACGCAACGTCTCCTCAAGTGGTGTTACGGCGTCCGGGCTGTGCAATTGGTAAAGGTCGATGTAGTCGGTGCCCAGTCGGGTGAGACTTGCGTCCACCGCGGCGACGACTCTCTTCCGTGAGAGGCCGACATCGTTGAGTCCCGGTCCGAAGCGGCCACTTATCTTCGTCGCAATGACGGCATCGCCCCGCCGTGACCCGAGCGCCTTGCCGAGGAGGATCTCGGCGGTCCCGTCTGAGTATGCCTCGGCGGTGTCGAAGAAATTGATCCCCGCGTCGAAAGCCTGCGCCACGAGGCGATCGGCCTCTGATTGGTCCTGGCGTCCAAATGTTTGCCACGCCCCCACACCGCCGAAGGTCTGTGTCCCAAGGCAAAGCTCCGACACGAGTAGGCCACTATTGCCGAGCTTCCGATAGTCCATTCTGACGCCATCCATTCGATCAGGTAACAACAAGAGCCGGTGGCCGCCAGGCCGCCAGGGCAACTCCTAGCCCGCGGGCAGGCGAGAGTTGCGCCACTCAAAGGCCGTATCTACAGTGCGCCTACAAGCATGGCTGAGAACCTTATTTCGCCCCAACTTTCTGTACCGAGCGCGCGAGCCAGCGGTGGCCATCGGACGACCAGCGGCGACGCGGCATCACTTGGGCAGCGGACCTTCAGTCGCAATTCGGCCGCGCTCACGGCGCGATCAGAACTGGAGTCAACCACATGAGCCAAGTCTTCTCGTTTCCTCGCAAGGTGAACGACGTCGATGCTGTGCACTTCTTTTTGGGGCGCCTGCAGCGATGCAACGTCGCTATGACGATGGTTGCGGTCTTGGGCGGCGAGGTGCAGTTTGGCGAGGTGCGCGAGCTCCTTCGGCCGCTCGGTGACGAAGTGCCACGCTGGAAGGACTATCTAAGGCGCGCACCGTGGGATCTCACCGCACCAACGTGGGCGCCGCGGGTCAATATGACGATCGACGAACATCTCACTGAGCGGCATCTAGCGCCAGGCGCGACATGGAGCAATGTGTGGGACGTGGTCGACGAGCTGCAGAATCTTCCCTTTCCAGAGGAGAAGCCACCCTGGCAGGTGATTCTCCTACAGGGAGCACCGGGAGGACGGAGTATCGTAGTAAGTAAGGTACATCACTCGTTCTCCGATGGGACCGCCCTGGCCTTGATGTTCGGGAAAATGTTCATGCGGGCGGCTCTAGAAGCCTCGGGCGTCGAAATGGAAGTCATAACTGCGCCGGCGCCGCAAGGCCGGGCGAGAGAGGCCTGGCTTACTTGGCGAAGTGCGTTGGGAGACTGGAGTAGATATGTGATCCGCGCCGCTGGGCCGTATCTACGGGACCGTCACGAACGAGCTCGTGAGGCAGACGGTATGCGTGCGTACCTTCAACGGACTCGATGGTCATGGACGCAACAGTCAGCAACGCGTCGATCCGCTAGCTTTCGCGTCCCGATGGACGTTTGGCGTGCCGAGGCCGCGAGGAGGCACGGAGGAATCAACGACCTGTACCTAGCGTTGATGGCGCATATAATGCGCGAATATACGGGGGCAGGGGAGCCCGAGGCCCAGGCATTGCGAGTCGTCATGCCGGTTAGTACGAGGCCCACAGATGGACTCCAGGACGGCGGCAACATGGTGAGCGTGGGAATCCTTGAGCTGAGCGGAACTGCCGGCGATCTGGATGATCTTGGGGAGGTGAAGCTAGAGGCTGCACTAGCGAAGGAAGCAGCGAGGGCATACAAGCCCACGTTCGTAGATATTAGTTTGCCATTGCTGCCCGGCGCGCTCCGAGCGCGGCTAGCGCATCGTCGCTTTGCCGCGAACGACGTATTGGCGACGAGCATGGTTTTGCCTGACGGAGAAATGTGCGGCGTGCCCTTCGAGATGGTCTTCATGACTGCTCCGGTGATAGGCATTCCGTTGAGCTTCTCTCTTGCGACTTATCGAAACCAGCTGTTTCTCGCCGCGAACTACGATGTAGGCATCGTGACGAACCCGAGACGTTTGGAACGGTGCATTAGCACCTGTCTCGTTGCCGTCTTCGGAAGCGACGCGGTTACGGTGATGCGCGATGCGCACTCAAATTTCGACAAGGTGGGGGCGTAAAAGTTGCGGCCTATACGAGGACGGTGCAACCGCGAGCCTCAAGCTCGGAGAGCACTGCTGCGGCAGCGAGATGCTTGTTCCAACGAAGGTCGAGTCTGACGAGCTGCGGCATGGCGCTGAGGCCCTCCGGCAAGGCGTGCAACGAGTTGCCACGAAGATCTAGATGTCTCAGCTCGGGCAAAAGCGTGAGAGACGGCGGGAGCTGCGTGAGGCAGTTGTTGCGGAGGTCTAGATCCGTGAGACGCACAAGTCGGCCGATCGAGGCAGGCAGCGAGCCGATGCGGTTGTTGGTTAGCGTCAGAACTTCTAGAGAGCTGAGGTGGCAGATTGCGTCGGGCAGCACCGCTAGATGGTTGTCCCCGAGATGCAGCTCTCTTAGCGCTTGTAGGCCGGCTATGGAGTCCGGAAGGCGCACAAGGCGGTTACGGGAGAGCCGGAGCTCCCGCAACGTCGCAAGCGCACCGATCGACGCTGGAACTTCGGAAAGGCGATTATCGGCGGCTGCAAAATAGCTAAGACGGCGAAGGTTCTCGATCGAGTCGGGTAGCGCTTCGAGACTATTGTCACTCAGATAAAGGATCGAGAGATCGTGGAGCGCGCCTATATGCGGAGGAATCACGGTCAGGCGGTTGTGCCCGAGATCTAGCATCTGGAGGCGCGTGAGGCGTTCGATGTCGACGGGTAGGTCCTGAAGTAGGTTCTCACCAAGATTGAGGGTCTCAAGCAAGCGGAGCTTCCAGAGGGACGCGGGAAGTGCGGTGAGCCCGTTCTTGCTGACCGAGAGGTGCCTGAGCGACGCCAGATCCCCAATGTTGGCCGGAAGGCGCGACAGACGGTTGCCTCGTGCGTGAAGAGCCTCAAGGCTCGTCAGGCAAGCGAGCCATTCCGGCAGTGCAGCGAGGCGGTTGTGATCGAGGTGCAGATGACGCAGCACCGGGAGCTTTGCGACCACCGGGGGTACTGCGGCAAAGGCGTTGTGATCGAGAATCAGTTCGGCGAGCGCTCCGTGTGGCCCATCGTCGTCCGAGAACTCGCATAGAGACCGGCCGCTCGCGTCGAGGACGGGCGAGATGCGCGACGGGGGCACCCTTAGGGCAGGCTCAGGCACGGCCGCAACCGACCATGGGGTGCAGCGAGATGTCGTCGCCGATCAATATGGGTGGCAAGGTTACGCCACGGACCGGCAGAGGCGGCCGGCAGTGCCGGGCAGCCTGCTGGCATGGCCGAACGGGCCGAATCGTTGGCCGATCTGGTTTCCGACTTCCACCGCAAGGCGAGGGAGGGGCGCCGCTCGATCGTACCGGGCCGCATATTTGACTCAACCGGCCAGGCTTTGGGAGGCTTGCGGCGTCAGGAGACAGACGACCAGAGGCGGCCCTACTCGGGGTGCGCCGCTGAGGCCGAGAGGACTGAACCCCCAATGCATGATGTCGCAAATCCACCTTCGCTAGACGACCTGGGCGAGACCTTGGGGCACCTCCCCGCTGATCGCTCAGCGGAGACGATCTCCGACAACCTCGCTCTGATCAGCAGCATTTCCCAGCCGAATCGTGTACTAAACCTTCTCGATCGGATTCTCGGCGACGAGGTGGTTCTCGGCCTAATCGCCAGCCGGTCCTATCACCACGTAAATCACTTCGACAAGATAGTGCTCATTGACTCCGATTCTCCCGCTGGCTATCGGCTCACGCTTCATCTGTGGCGACCGCCTTATACCGCAGATGAGCTGGACGACGAGATCATTCATAGTCATCGGTTTAGCTTCTGGTCCGCCATCCTGGCGGGCGAACTGCAGAGCGAAAACTTTCAAGCTGGCGAGGACGGGACCATCTTCCGCCGGTACAGCTACGTTCCCGAGAAGCGGACCAAGGTCAATTTCTACGAGTTTCGTGGCGAAGCTAGGTTGCGGCGCATTGACGTAAGCGTGCAGGCAGCCGGGACTAGCTATTACCTTCCCTACGAGCAAATCCACCGTGTTCTGCTGCCGCATCGCACAATGACGTGTACCCTTGTTCTTCGCGGACCGCGTGCACGCAATCACTCGGACGTCTACAACACCTCGTACCCAGAGACGGACACCCAGAGCGCCAACCGCACATTCAGCCGTGACGAGCTCGCCGAGAAGCTACGCGCACTGAAACAAATGGTTGCCGTAAGGCTCAGCTCGAGCACTGCGCTGGGAGCGTGACCCCATGGTCGCCAAGCTGTGGCTCTCGGCGAGTCAGAAGCCATAGCGTCGACACGCTCTCTGACGACTATTACACGCTTAAGCGCCACCGCTTCGAGTATCGAAGGTCAGACGGCGCATGGCAACGTCTCGAGCGCCAAACATGCTCCCGTGGCGACGGCGCGGTAGCCCTACTCAGCTCTGTAGATCAGAGGACGGTCCTTCTGACTAGGCAGTTCCGGATGCCTCTCATTGAGCATGGTGATAACGAGGGCTTTCTCACCGAGCCGCCCGGAGGTCGCATCGAGGCTGATCCACCAGAGGATGCCATACGTCGCGAGGTCGAAGAGGAGACCGGGCGTCGCGTGCTTTCACTGAAGCACGTGTTTACGGTGTATCTTGCCCCCACCATTATCGCCGACGTTACGCATCTATATGTCGGAGAATACGACGGCGCCAGCGGCGATGGCGGCGGGGTGGCGAACGAGGGCGAGGACATCGAGGTGCTTGAGCTATCCCTAGTAGAGGCACTAGAAATGGTCGACCGTGGGATAATAGTCGACGGTCGAGCGATCTTGCTGCTTCAACACATCCAATTGCACCGCAATGACCCAATAACGGGGAGTGAGCTATGCCAGATCTAGAAATGCCTGTGGGCGAGAAGATCTACGATACGGCGGGCGATGTCGTGGTCTTCAACCAGCTCGCCGTAAAGATTGAGATGGATCAAGTATCGCAAGACGACTACTACGCATGGCTCGACAAAATGACCGATCAGCTAGGGCGGAACGTCCGTGGTGCGCAAATCGCAGAGAAGGACCAAGCGCGAACGACGGCACCACTCAATATCGCTGTGTACTACGACACACCCGATTACAAAATCCTGCCGACCGGAGCGCTCTTGCGCACTTCGTGTAATCGGATCACCCACGCCTTCTGCGCGTTCAAGATGGCGCAAGACGAGCGGAGCGTTCGCAGAGACCATCGCCATGTCTTTGCGGGAGATGAGAAGCGGACGTTTCAAGACGACCCAACCTCCCGGGAGTCTGTCGCGATTGTGAAAAGGCTGATGAAAAGGACGGACATCGACCATCCCGGGACGTTTCTCTCGAAACGCTACGGATTTCCGGCTACCGATCTTGTGCCAGCGATATGCCTCGAGGATCTTCGGTATACGTTCTTCGTGTGGATCGACGGCCGGGACGCCCTAAGATGCAGCATCGATCGCGCTACCGTCTACAACCTGCGCCTAGCACGCGAGGAGCAAGTCCGGGTATCTTTCAGCGAGGTGGAGCTCGCCATCTATCCGCGTATCGATCCGGCCGTGGCGGCAGACCCGCGAGTCGTCGAGATCATGCGTGAGCTGAGGGATGCCCTATGCGGCGAGTTCGGGGTGTCGGTAACGAGCGCCATCAAGTATCAACGTGCAGCTCAGGTGCTCGGGATACATCGGGCTGCGACGAGCTGAAGGACGCCTGGGCCGCAGCATTGCTTGAGACGAAAGGACATGGGCCGAAGATTCATCTTGTAAGGCACGGGCAGTGCGAGTGGCAGCTCGACGGGGGTGCGGGCCTGGATAGCAAACTCACCGCCCTCGGACATCGTCAGGCTGAGCGGCTGAGTGTATGGCTTGCTAACCACGGGGCCACGGACGGGATTACAGCCGCGGCTCTCTGCTCGAGCCCTCTACGACGGGCAGCCGAAACGGCGCACTACATTCAGATGGCGCTCACCCTACAGCCCGCGTCCTTTGAGTCACTCCGGGAGGCCGACTTTCATGTGGCTGACGATCTCCCTGTGCTCGACGACGGTCTCGTTCCACCAATCTATCAGCCATCCGAGAGATACGCGGCATTCAAGGATCAGATCCGTTGCGCGCTAACAGATATCACGAGCCTTGCTGATGAATGCCATGCGCCGGTTCTCGTAGTAACTCATGGAGGGCTGATTAAGACCCTGGTGCGCGTGATAGCCGGAAGTGACGCAATTTGCATGCGGCTCTGTAATACGGGTCTAACCTCACTCGAATGGCGCCGTGGCCGATGGCATCTGATCCACGTCAATCTATGGAGCCATCTCGCGCCGGAGATGCGCACGTGGTAAGGGGTGGGCCCGACGCACGCCGGCGTTATAGCGAGACTACCCGCACAAGCTCGTCATAACGATCCGCAAGGGCATCATACGTCAGTGTGAGAGAGCGCTCCGCGCTGGTGGCCTCGACCGTGAACGATGCCATGACGGTCCCGCACAACATTGCAGAGTAAAGCGCGGAGTGGTTGATCGTACCCCCGAGCGCTGCCAACGCACCGAGAAAGCCCCCGGCGAAGGAGGCGCCAGCGCCACTGGTATCGGGCACCTTTAGAAGTGGAAGGGCGGGGACCTTCAACAGGAGCGAGTCTGCGAAAACGCAGGCACCGTACTCGCCTAGTCTGAGGACGACGATGTTCGCGCCAAGACTCTGAATATAGCGACCGGCACCAACGAACTGCGTAGCTCCGGCGAGAAGACGTGCTTGCGCGCCATCGAGAAACACGACATCGACGCGGTCGAGAACGGATGCGAGATCAGCCCGATCACGCGCGCTCCAGTCGGATTTGAGATCAAGTGCGAAGATGTCTGTACTACGAGAGTGTTCAGCGAGTAGCCGCTGATCGGCCATTGGAAGTCCCGATACGTACACCACGCCGGAGGCGTCGGGAAGGCTCGCGAGTGCGACCCGGCGGAGCGTTGCTAAGTAGGCGAGGGCGGAATAGACGCAGGATTGCGGACCATCAAGCCGGCAGATCCTTCGGCAGATCCGTCTTGTTTGAAGGCCCTGCTGCGCAAGCACGGTGAAGTCGTCGAGCCCGAAGTCGCACTCCACGACTGAGATAAGTTCGACCGGAGCGAGAAAGCGCGCGGCCAGTGCGAAGTGCGTGCCAGATCCACCGACAAGCCGCCGCGTGGCGGAGAGCCCAACCTGCGTATCGGTCGTGATTGTACCCACGGCCGTGATCGGTGACGCTGATCCTGGCGGCCCGGCGCCGGTGCGAAATGGGTTCTCCGAAGCCGGTGAGGCAGCGTCGCGGCCGCGATGCTCGGAGGGCGGTGACACTCTGCACTTATAGATGGCAAAGGGTGCTTAACACAAAAAACGCCGCGGTGGGATGCTGAGGCCGCCTCGTGCACGAGGCGGACGATTGCGGTCCACGGAGCAATCGGCCGACCGCCGGCCCGGTCCGCCAGGACGCACGACTGCGGCCCTGACGACCCGAGCGGCGGTCATGCTTGCGTCGAACGATTTTGAGCTGCGGCTAACACATCCGTCTGCTATTTCGCGAGTCGGGCCCCGGATTCGTGCGTCGCCTTGGAGGTTTCACCTCCACTCTGCTTCGATCCTCAACGATAACGGGGAATCCGAACCGATGTGCAGACCATCCCCGGTGTCTCGTGGTCTGTCCAGAGAAAGAGGTTCCTAGTGATGCCAATGCAACAACCGCAAGGCCGACTCGACAAGCGCTCGCTGAGATCAGCGACGTGGCTACGGCCGTTCGGAGCTTTGTGCCGCAGCGCCGCGGTCAGCCTTCGCTGGTGGGCCCGACTCCGCGGTCGCGACGTCAACTGCTTGGATGTTCTGCCGCTGGCACGGGTGGCGGAAGATCGGTGTGCTGCGCGCCCTCTCGGAGTGGGCACCATTTGCCCCGTGCCATACGTCTCTGGTTCTTCGCACGCGAGACCGGTCGGTAAGAGTGTCCCGACGTCGGGACACTCTGGTCGCGCTCGATGCACATCGCGGGGCTCGAGATGTCGGAAACGCTATGCGATGCAGTGGGCGCGTCGTGTCTCTTGCGTCGCGGCTGCGACCATGTTGAGTGGATGCGGCCAGGCGCGCATGGCGAGTGCCATGCACGACGTGAAAGAGGTCGCGCGACTCAAAGCAACACAGGTGCAGTCTCCGGTATACACAGACGAAGGCACTGTGGGAGGGACCATTCCGATGCACATGAAGCTCGTGTTCAATGACGACACTGGTCAGGGCAGCTACACGGCAACCGCGTCCGGCGGGACCATCAGAGGGACGGTCGTCGTGACGAGCGATACGCAAGGCGTGGCAAAAGGTATCGCAATCTATAGCCTGGTCGGATATGGCACCGTTAACGGCGGCACCGGGATCTACCGACACAGTGCCAACCCTCACATGACGATGGTCGCGGAAATCGTCACGACGGAATCCCGCTTTAACATGACGTTGAGTGGGGCGCTGCTTTACTGACGGGCTTAAGGACACAGCAACACCGCGGCGGGACAGGACTTCGCGCTCTTACGGCTTATCAGATACGCGTGTTAGATATGCGGGTACGCGTATGTCGGCGTCTGCGAGAGAGCCTATACACCCGTCATCTGCTCATTTGTGTATCTGCTGGTGCTTGATGGTCTGGTCTGGACGCGCGTCGCCTTCTACGCAAAGCCAGCCTTACTGTCGCCAAGACGGAGGCGTATCGCCGCGATAAACGCAGAGACGCCCGAGAAGCCTAGAAGGACGACTATCGGTGTCGTGACATTGCCGCTCCCGCCCAGAATGGCATGCCTATATCCCTCCATAGCCCAGTAGCTCGGCACTGCTGGCGAGATGTAATGTGCCCACGCTGGGAGAAGCTTGTATGGGACTAGCGCACCAGCAAGTCCAGCCAGAAGCAGAGCTCCAATGTTGGCGACGGCTGTCGCCTGCATAGACGTCCGGCACAAGGCTGTGACCGCGAGGCCGGTGGTTACCAGGTAGAACCCAAAGGCGGCACCCACGGCGCATAGGGCGAGCCAGGAGCCTCTCACGTGCAGCCCCATCCATGCGCCGCCCAACACGAAGAGCACCACAAATTGAGCGACCGCTTGCAAGAGCGGCACTACCATCTTCCCGACGACTATGTCAGCTGCGCTCCCTGTGCTTACTCGAAGTCTGTCCCAGGTGTTCCATCCGTGCTCGCGGTAAAAGCCCAGGCTGACGTTGCTCACGAGGAAGAATCCGAATGTCACAGCCATCCCTGGAACCACCTGCTCCGCACCGGTTGCCCCCTGGACGCCTTCGAGAGTCAATGCGAGCTTAAATGCCGGGCGCAAGAATGGCATCAGGAGTAGCGGCAGGATGATAAGTAGCGTCACAGGCACGAAGTCGGTGCGCAGGATTCTGAGATCCTGTCGGGCAATCGCTGTGATAGGCCCGACGGTCACAGCAACGTCGCAGTCGCGTCCGAACGATCAGCGGTTACAGCGAGAAACGCACTTTCCAGGCTCGGCTCGATCAGCCTGACTTCCCGAAGTGCACTCCCGGCCCCATCAAGTGTTTGCAGCAAGCTTGCAGCGGTCGCTGCTGGCGAGTGCGTGGCAGGCACGCGTATCGCGTCACCACTGATCTGCAGAGCACCTTCAGGCAAGTCGAGCTGCGGGCACGCACGGCTAAATCTCAGTTCGACGGACGCGGCGCCGCCGTGCGTGGCGACGAGGCGGGGTATGGGGCCATACGCGGCGATGCGTCCTTCCACGAGGATCGCAACAGTAGGCACCTCTAGTTGTTCGACCTCGTAGAGATAGTGAGTCGAATAAACTATTGCGCAACCGTCTTCTGCCAGTGTCTTGATTACCATGAGTAGCTCGTTGCGGGCTTCCACATCTAGGCCGGCGGTTGGCTCGTCAAGCAAGAGGAGCGGGGGAGAGTGCAAGACAATCATCGCCGTGTGCAGACGGCGCGCCTCGCCACCCGACAGATGTTGACCCTTGCGATCGAGCAGCTCGGTGAGCGAAAACGTCAGAGCAACGGCGGCGATCCGCTGTCGTAGACGGCTTCTGCGCAGGCCGGCGAGTTCCCCGAAGAAACGGAGATTATCTCGTACTGAAACGGTCGGATAGATGGCGATCTCCTGGGGAGCCAGACCCACCTGGCGAGGCAAAGTCCTAAGTTGCGGGCCCGTCGTGATGCCGTTTATCTCGACAGTGCCGGAGTCAGGAGTAAGCAGGCCGGCGATGATTGACACGAGGGTGGT
>Ga0210383_10002536_pt1 | contig 16493 bp, 19 predicted proteins | sample IncBWC14OmetaG_FD_160072 | JGI IMG/M metagenome (GOLD analysis project Ga0210383, IMG submission 160072) | Forest soil microbial communities from Barre Woods Harvard Forest LTER site, Petersham, Massachusetts, United States - Inc-BW-C-14-O ...
ACAAGGCGTGAGCCGTAGGTGTTTGTGCAGCACCATTTTGAACGTCGGCCGGGCGGGTACCGTCTGCGGATCTGCGCTCGGCAACGGTGGCACCTTGGGCGGCGGGTTCATGCCGATCGCGACTAGGGCCTCATTGTCGAGCTCGTCAAGTGCGGCGCGGGCTTGTGCCGCGTCTGTGCCGACCGCACTTGCCAGCGCGGGATCGCACAAGAGCGCCACCAAAACAAGCTCGGTTCCGATCGTGCGATCGCCACGACGGCGCGCTTCTTCGCGCGCCGCGATGTATGTCGACCACGGGTGGTACTCGTCGCCACGCCGCCGTCCCTTGGGTGGTCTGCCCATCACAGCTCCTTTCCGTGCTTGGTGTGCACCGACTGGCGCGTGACGCCCAGCGCGTCGCCGATCTGCTGCCACGACCAGCCCTTGCGTCGGGCCACAGTCACCTGGTTTGCCTCCACGCGCTCCGCCAGTCGCCGCAGCGCTAGCGCCGCGCGTAGGCCGATTGCTGGGTCCTCGGAGGTAGTGGCCGCTGTCAGCTCATCGAGGTTCATGCTGTCAATTTAGATTGACAAAAAACATTTGTCAAGGCAGACTGACAGATATTCCAGGCTGCTCAGCGTCTCTGGGTCGATCGCGCCAGGCGGCCCCTGGCCGGTCGCACTTTGGCGACTGTGTGGGCGATGACAGCGGTCGGATGCTGTGCTCGGATGTCGGTGAGCGCGCGGTTGGTGGCGCTCGCCGGCAGGTATTCGTAGGCGAGGAAGCGATACGTGTCGCGCCCGTACGCGATTTCGATGGGCCGGAAGGTTTCCGGTTCGACGTAGGCGTATGCGTGGGCTTTGGTGTGGAACACCGGAGCGTCGGCAGGGAGTGGGGGAGCGTCGGCCGGTAGCTGCGTGGGAAGGTCGAGCTCGATTCGCAGCACGCTGAGGCCCTCGCGCTGGCTGACGCCCGCTTCGTGCGCCCTCCCTTCGGCGATTGCGGCGCGCAGCACGCTCACGGGATCGGGGTCCTTTTCGATGGCCTGATCGTGCGGGCCCGGGAGCGCGGCGCCGATGGCTACTTGCAGGCGCGCTCGGAAAAGCTCGTTCGGGGGTACGAACGTGAGCGTCGGCAAGGTGATGTCCGGGTGCATCTTGCTCACCGGCGCTTCGAGCGTGCCGCCGAGTTCGAGCGGCCGGCCGGCCAGCTCTCTCGGGAGACGGTCTAGCACACTAGTCCGATCGCCGCTGTAGCCGACGTTGACCCCATAGGTGAACGCCAGGCCGGCGGCTTCAGATGAGTCGTAGCTCACATTGTTGTTGGGCTCGAGTATGGCCCGGTAGCGATGTGGATAGGCACCTTCGACCCACAGTTGCTCGGGGCCGAGCATCACCCCGTCCTCATCGCCCGGGTTGCCGGGTTCCGGTGCGAGGATGTGCTCCCAGCGCTCGTAGAGAACGCTGCGCGCGCCGGGCGGCGTCAGCGCGGCCGCGGCCCTGGCGAGGAAGTCTGAGGAGTCGCTCCAGGGCGCGAGGGCCACCAGGAGGATGGCTGCAACCGCGACGCACAGCGCCAGGCCGCCGAGGACGGCGCGACCCACGCCGCGATCATGATCGATGGTGCGATCCACACCGCGACCACGATCGACCGTGAGCGATTCGCGCGAGGCGCTGGCGGCGTGGTCGACGATCCGCTCCCAGTCGGGCTCCACCGCTGTGGGCACGGGGTTTGCGTTGCGCACCCGCTCGAGCGGGTCCTGTCGAGCAGTCATCGGGAGACCTCCGGGACTGTGTTGTTGGGACGGACGGCGTCCGGCTCTGGATCGCCCTCGAGCGTCGGCTTGCCGAGGATGCGTGTGAGGCGTATGCGGGCGCGATGCAAGCGCACGGCAAAGGTCGCGGCACTGCAGCCCACGACGCTCGCTGCCTCCCTGGTCGAGAGTTCCTCCCAGGCACTCAGCAGCAGCGCCTCGCGGTCGCTCTCACGCAGGCTCGCCAGCGCCTGCAAGACCTCGTGGTCGTGATTGTCGCTGCTGTCCAGTGCAGCCGGCTCGGCGGCAATGCGCGCGGCTAGCGAGAGTCGTCGATTGCTCGTTCGCCGCTCGTTGGCCAATACGCCCCGCGCGATCCCGTACAGCCATGGCAGCGGCTCGGTGGGCATCTCCGCGCGCCGTCGCCAGGCGACCAAGAACGTCTCCGCGGTCACGTCCTGGGCGACCTCGGGATCTGTCCTGCGCAACGCAAACGCATGCACTCGGCCCGCATAGCCGCGGAAGTGCGTCTCGAAGAGTCTTTCCTCGTCGATCTGCACAACCGTATATGTCCGGCAGGCCCCAGTTCCTTACAAGGCCGCCGGCTGCTACAGGTCCACCGGCGTGCGGCTATCGCTCAGCACGACCGGCACGACGGCGATGGCGGCGGCGATCAGCACGGCGGCGATCCAGAAGGCGAGGTGGTAGCCGCTCGTGAGCGCTGTAGCGGTGGAGTGGCCCTGTGCGATCAGATGCGAGCTGCGCGAGGTGGAAAGGGTGGCAAGCACCGCCAGCCCGAGTGCGCCGCCGATCTGCGCGGTTGTGTTGACGAGACCCGAGGCGAGCCCGGCGTCCTGCGGGCTTGCGCCTGTCATCGCCACGTTCATGAGCGCGGGGAAGCACACACCGGCGCCGATCCCCAACAGCAGCATCGACGGGAACACATGCGCGAGGTAGCTACCGTGCACGGGCGCAAGCGCGAACAGCACCAGCGCGAGTCCGATCAACACGAGTCCAGGCACGAGCAGGTTGCGCGCGCCGAAGCGTGTGACCAGCCGCTCTGAGTAGCGGATGGAAAGCGTGCCCATGGCGACCGACACGGGCAGGAACGCGAGCCCGATCTCGAGCGCGTCGTAGCCGAGCACCCGGCGTAGGTACAGCGCGCCGAGGAAGAACACGCCGAACATGCCGGCTACGGACAGCACCTGGATGAGGTTCGCCGAGGCGACGTTGCGCGAGCGGAAGATCCGCAGCGGCACGAGCGGTTTGCTCGCGGTGGCCTCACGGGCGAGGAAGCCCAGCAGCAGCGCCAACGAGATGCCACCGAGGGTGAGCGTGTGGGCCGCGCCCCAGCCGTCCTGTGCGGCGGGCTTGACGATCGTGTAAACGCCCAGCATCAGCGCCGAGGTGATCAGGACAGCGCCGGGTACGTCGGCGCCCTCACTGAGGCCGATGCCGGGATCGTGCTCGAGCAGCCGTCTCGCGTAGATCGCTGTGGCGAGCCCGATGGGGATGTTGACGAAGAAGATCCAGTGCCAGTCGATCGACTGCGTGATCACGCCTCCGGCGAGCAGCCCCACGGAGCCGCCGGCAGAGGCGACGAACGCGTACACGCCAATCGCCTTGGCCTGCTCGCGTGGCTCGGGGAACATCGTCACGATCATGCCGAGGATCACCGCTGAGGTCATCGCCCCGCCGATGCCCTGCACGAAGCGCGCGGCGATCAAGAGCGACTGGCTGTCGGCCAGGCCGCATGCGAGCGACGCGGCCGTGAAGAGCCCGACGCCGGCGAGGAAGATCCGCCTGCGGCCGATCAGATCGCCGAAGCGTCCTGCCAGCAATAGCAGCCCGCCGAAGGCGATCAGGTAGGCGTTCACCACCCACGCGAGGCTTGCCGTGGAGAAGTGCAGGTCGTCTTGGATTGAGGGCAGCGCAACGTTGACGATCGTCACGTCGAGGACGATCATCAGCATTCCCACGCACAGCACATACAGGGCGGTCCAGCGCTCGGCCGGTGGGTCTGCGGCGCCGCCGGGTGCGCCTGTGCTGTCAACGTTGCTGGGCGCAGGCTTGCCTGCCGGCTGTTGCATCTGGGGGCGCCCGTCGGTGGTAGCTGTGTTCACTGGCTCTCTCCTGCATCCACGTATGTGCCGAGTGCCTTGATCATCTCCTTGGTGCCGTGTTCGCGTGCCTCGCTGGTGTCCTGCCCGTCTAGATAGACCCCGTACTCCGTCAGCGTCAGTCGTGTGCCCGTACCGTGAGCCTCGAGCTCGATGGTAGCCACTGATACGGAGATACGAGTGTCGTCGCGCAGCATGTCGTAACAGTGCACGATCCGCAGTCCTGGAACGATGTCCATGAAGCGTGCGTCGAACGTGTAGAGCGTGCCTTCCGGACCGCTGGTGAAGTGCTCTACGCCGCCCACGCGGAAGTCGAGCGAGTAGTCGGCCTTCGTCGGCGGGCCGAACCAGCTTGACTTGGCGGCTGGGTCGGCCCACGCGTCGAACACCTTCTGTGGCCCAGCGTCGTAGGTCCGCTCGATCACGAACGTGGAATGTGTGGTCGACCGCTCCACTGCGGCCTGCTCGTTCTCGCTCACTGCGTGCTCCCTCGTGGTTGGTGTTTGTGATGCTGCGGTTGGTCCTGTTGCTCGGCCAAGTACGTGCCGAGGCGATCGAGGCTTTCCTCCCAGACTGTCCGGCGCTCTGAAATCCATCGCTCGGCCGCGCGCAGTCCCGTGGGCTCCAGTGTGCACGTGCGCACTCGCCCAAGCTTCTGCGAGCGAACGAGGCCGCTTGTCTCGAGCACGTGCAGGTGCTGAACGACAGCTGGCAGCGACATCTCGAGCGGACGGGCGAGATCACTCACCGACACGGGGCCGGCGATCAAGTGGTCGACCATCGCTCGACGGGTGGGGTCCGCAAGCGCCTGGAACAGCAGGTCGATGTCCTGCTCCGCGGGTTCGTAATACTTAAGCACTCACTTAAGTATTACCACATCGGCGAGATCGTTAGTAAGGCTCACGCATCCGCTGGGAGCAGTCGGAGCGGCTCGTCGTTGGCGGTTAGGACGCGGAAATGTCGCTGGTCAAGGGTCAGGACATCGCGCACACCGCGGCGCTCGGCGAGAACCACGATCGATGCGTCGGCGAGGCTGATCTCCAGGGCGGCGTAGCGCTTGATGATTGTGTGTGCGCTCGCCACGTCTGCGCTTGTCATGGTCTCCAGGAGATAAGCACCGCGCTCAACCTCTTCGAGCACGCTCGCTCGAGCATCCGCGCCGACCCGTGTGGCGATGAGGTAGTCCAGCTCGGCGAGCACAAATGGCGAGAGCAACAGCGGTGGACGCGCGGCGGCGAGACTGGCGGCTGCCGCCGTGTGGTGGCTCTGGCTGGCGTCGAGCGCGGCAAGCAAACCGCTGGTATCAAGCAGGATCACTCGCCGAAGCCGCGAGCGAGCTCCTCGTCTACCCGCTCCGCCAGGGTCGCGTCGTTGCTGTTGAAAAGTGGAAGCCGCGGCGCCGGGTAGGTGTGCGCGGCGGTCGCTGACGCCAGCGCTGAGCGCACGACTTCGGCCTCGCTACGGCCTTCTGCCGCGGCGGTCTGCTCCAGTGCGGCCTTCAGCGCCTCCGGGAGGTAGATCGTCGTCCGCACCATGCCATACATGATGCCACACGTTGGCGCGGGATCGGGATCGGCCACTGTTGGCGAGGGAGCGGCCTCCAGTGGCCAGGGAGCGGCCACCGTTGGCGCGGGGATCGGCCTTACACGGTCCGTAGCGCGTCCGCCGGGGAGAGGCGGGCGGCACGGATCGCCGGCAGTAGGCCCGCGATCGCGCCGATCAACAGCGCCGCGCCGAAGCCACCTGCCCATGCCGAGGTGGGGATCACGATCGCCCACCCCTTCGTGGCCGCATACACGGCGGTCGCAAGCGCACCCATTGCCACTCCCAGCGCGCCGCCGCCGAGCGCCAGCAGGATCGCCTCTGCCAAGAACTGAGTGCGGATCTGACCCCGTGTGGCGCCGAGCGCGCGGCGCAAGCCGATCTCCGAGCGCCGTTCGAGCACGGAGATGACCATGATGTTCGCCACTCCCACCGCGCCTACCAGCAGCGCCACCGCGCCGAGCCCGAGGAACAGCCCGTTCAGCGCGCTCTTCGCGTCAGCCCTTGCCACGAGCGTGGCTGACGGTTGGCTTACATCCACTTCGTTGGGCGCTTCCGGGTTGGTCGTCTGCGCGAGCACCGACTGCACCGCCGCGACCTGTTCGTTTTCCGCACGCACATACACCGTGTTGGCATGGCCGTTTGACGCGAGGTACTTCTTTGCCGCGGGGAAGCCCACGAGCACCGAGCTTTCGATTTCAGGCGTGAGCACCGCCGGGCCGAGGACGCCCACGAGGTAGAACCACTTACCGTCGACCCAGATCCGCTCGCCCTGGTAGAGGTGGTCGACCCCCAGGCGCTGTGCCGCCACGGCCCCCAGCACCGCCACCGGCTCCGTGGCGGTGGCCGCGTTCAGGTAGCTCCCCTGCATGATCTTCGCTCCGAGGGTGCTCAGCAGATTGGTGCTCGCCGCTGTCACGCTGAGAGCGTTGGTGTCGATCGTCGGGACGACCGGCGTGCGATACACGCTCGCCGCCACCCTCGCGGTCTCAGCGACGCTTGTGACGGGGGCGATGCGGCCGATCATCGCCGGGGCGACGAGCGGCAGCTGGGCGGTCTTGCCGGTGAGGCTCTGGCCGTTGGTGACCGTAAGCAGGTTCGTCCCCAGCCGGTCGATCTGGCTGAGCAGACCTGCCTGGCTGGAGGAGGAGAGGCCCAGCACTGCCACGATCGCTGCCACACCGATCGCGATTCCAAGGGCAGACAGGCCGGCCCGCAATCGTCTCGTGCGCAGACCTACGCTCGCCACCCGCGCCAGGTCGGCGGGCGCCAGCCGGCTTGGTCTGAGGCTCATGGTGCTCGCGGCGCTCACCACCAGCCATCGCCGTGCCCGCGCCGCCGCGTTTCTGGGCGACGAACTCCAACTAATCGGCATTCGACCCCCCGGTGTCCGCGACGATGCGCCCGTCGAGCACCTGCACCTGGCGTGGCAGGCTTGCCGCCAGCTCGCGGTCGTGGGTGATCACCACGATCGTCGTGCCCTCTGCGTTCAGCTCTTCCAGCAGCTCGACAATCGTGCCACCCGCGCTGCTGTCGAGGTTGCCGGTGGGCTCATCCGCGAGCACGATTGCCGGGCGGCCCACCAGCGCTCGCGCGATCGCCACCCGCTGGCGCTCGCCGCCGGAGAGCTTGCTCGGGCGAAATCCCACACGGTCGCTGAGCCCAACCTCAGCGAGCGCCCGAGCGGCACGCTCGCGCCGCTCGCCTGCGCCAACCCCCGTATACAAGAGCCCGTCCGCCACGTTCTCGAGGGCCGTCGAGTACTCCGCCAGGAAGAACTGCTGAAACACAAAACCGATGCTCCGCGCGCGCAGGCTTGCGAGCTCGCGGTCCGAGAGCGCTGCCGCGTCCAAGCCGGTGATCAGAACGGCGCCCGAGCTGGGGCGCTCGAGCGTCCCAATCACGTGTAGCAGCGTTGTCTTGCCCGACCCCGACGGACCGACGATTGCCACCAGCTCACCCTCATTCACGGTGAAGCTCACATCTCGAAGCGCGTTGACTGGAGTCCCACCCACGCCTGAGCCATAGGCCTTGCTCACCTCTCGTAGCTGCAGCACGCCCGTGGCACTCATGTCGAAGGCACCACCACACGCTGGCCCGCATGCACGCTTTGTCCGCTGACCTGGACGAGGCCTTCAGCGTCGTCAAACAGCCCCAGCGTCACCGCCTCCAGGTGGTGCACGTCTCCTTCCACCATCTCCAGCGCATAGCCACCGCCCGCCAGCGCCAACAGCGCATCGACTGGCACGGCGAGCGCATTGGGAACGCTTGCCGTCGTGATCGACACTGACACGGGCGCCTCATCCAGATGACCGATCGCCCGCGGTTCACTCGGCGTGACGTCCACTTCGATCGTCGGCCCGCCTTCTTCACCGTTTTCGGGGCCGCCAGCGCCTTCTTTGCTCGCGGGCGTTTTCGCAACCGTCCCCACTGAGCTGATTACCCCCGGCGTCGTCTGCTCGTTCGGCAACGTGATTGAGACGTGATCACCAACCTTCACACTCGACTGTTCCGCGGCGTTCAGCGCGATCTTCACCTGCGGGCGCGTCGTGGTAATCCCCAGCACCGGTCCCGGCGTCACGCTTGCGCCCAGTTCCGCCATCACACTCGTCACCCGCACCGGACCCTTCTCGAACACCACTGACCCCAGCGGTAGTTGGCCCGTCACCGTCATCCCGCGCGCCGACTGGAATGCCCGGATCGCCGCTTCTGTCGCCCCGCTGAACGTTTCCCCGCTCAGCCCCGTGCCGTAGCCCAGCGCGTCCAGGTTCGCGTTCAGCGCCGCCACGTCTTTGCCCGGTGACATCCCCGCCACGAACGCCCGCGATGGCACCACCGTGCCGTACATCAGCACCGTCTCCTGGCCGCTCAGCGCAAAAACGTTCTGCCCCCGCGCGATCACCCGGCCGACCGCTGGCAGCATCGTGAACATCGACGTCTGGGCATAGTCCACCTGTGATGAACGCGCCGTCGCCGCGGAGGACTCCGTGTTGGCGAGCGCTTCTTCTGCTGAGGACACCCTCGCCCGCGCGCTCGCAGGCGCCGCACCGTGCGTTGACAGCGACGCCCTCGCGCTCTCCAGCATGCGTTCGCTGTTCCTTACCGTCTCTTCAGCCTGCTGCACCGCAGACGGTGGTGTGCCCGCTGGTATGCGGATGTTCGCCGCTCCCGCATAGCCGAGCGTTGCGCCCACCTGTGTCTGTGAGGACAGCGACTCTCGCCTCACCGTCGCCAGTGACGTCTGGCCGTCATCGGATGCGCCGCTCGGCTTGCCCGCGCCACTGAACGGGTCGCTCACGATCAGCACGACGGCGATTGTCATGGCCACGAGGCCCAGACCCGCCAGAGCGGTTCGGCGCGGGTGCTCCAGGCTCACTAGTGATTACCGTGCAGGCCGCCCGGGATCAGCGCTTGGCACGCTTCCTCCGCCGCACGCACCTGTGATGAGTGCAGGTCGAGGCCGGCCGTTTTCGGCAGGTGCACGCCGCCGCCGGAGAACGTCGGGTCCGGGAAACTCGGGATCCCGTGCGCGCGAATGCACGCCGCTGCCTTCAGATACTGCGACTGTTCCTGCGGGCTGATCGGGTGGCTGCTTTCGCCACCCGGGCCGCCGCCTGGCAGCAGCTTGTTGCAGGCTTGCTGGGCCGACTTGAAATGGGGGTTGCTCGAGATCGACGGGTTGATCCCGATCGCCACCTTCACCCCGTTGCCGCTGACTGTCACTTTCGGGTCCGGGAAGTTGGGCACGCCGTGTGCACGCACACAAGCCGAGTACGCCACTGCTTCGCTGCCAGGCGAGGCAGAGTCGCTATGGGAACCGCCCGCGCTCGACGATGAGTTACCCGTGCTCGACGAGGAACTTCCCACGCTTGACGAGGAGCTTCCCGAGTTGGCTGACAAATCGCTTGATGAGCTGCTCGACCCCAGGTGCGCCACGGTGGGGGTTTTAGCGCCGCCGCCACACCCTGCCGCCAGCAGCGTGAGCGCCATCAGCCCTGCAACCGGCTTTATCGTTTTCATCTCGTCGTTCTCCTCGCGCTGGCTTGATGGCGCTTGCGAGGCAGTTCTACGGAACCGGCGGTTACACCACGGTGAGCGACGCTGTAACCGCGCTGTAACCGCCGATGCGCCACGCTTGATGGTCGAATGCGAGTACTGCTTGTCGAGGATCACTCCGAGCTGGCCGACACGGTCGCCACCGGTCTGCGCCGTGAGGGCATGGCAGTCGACATCGCTCTCGACGGCAAAGATGCGCTCGCCCGCCTCGCGCTCACCGACTACGACGTGCTCGTACTCGATCGTGACCTTCCAGGCGTGCACGGCGACGAGATCTGCCGCTCGCTCGTCGCCCAGGGTCGCGAGGACAGGATCCTGATGCTCACCGCCGCCGGCTCGATTGAAGATCGCGTCGACGGCCTCAGCCTGGGCGCGGACGACTATCTCCCCAAGCCGTTCGCCTTCGCCGAGCTCGTCGCCCGCGTGCGCGCGCTCGCCCGGCGCTCCGGAGTGCAGCCGCCGCCCGTGCTTGTACACGGAGATCTGCGCGTCGACCCGGCCAATCGCCTTGTCACCCGCGCCGGGCAGCGTCTATCGCTCAGCCCCAAGGAGCTCGCCGTGCTCGAGTACCTGCTGGGTGCGGACGGCCGCGTCGTCTCCGCTGAGGAGCTGCTCGAGCATGTGTGGGACGAGAACGCCGACCCGTTCACCACGACCGTCAAGGTTACCATCAAGCGTCTGCGCGCGAAGCTCGGCGAGCCGCCGCTGATCGAGACCGTACCGCGCGGCGGCTACCGGGTATGAGGCGCCCGTGAGCCTCCCCGACCAGACCGAGAGGCCGGCCGACGCGCGCCGAGCCCGCCGTCATCTGCGCCTGCCGCGCTACACGATCCGCCTGCGTCTGGCCGTCCTCTACGGCGGCGTCTTCTTGATCCTGGGCGTCATCCTGCTCGCCATCGCCTACGCCGGCGGATCGGCCACCGTCTCACGGAGCGTTGTCGCTCACGACGCAGAAGGAGTGGTGGTGAAACACAGGTACCTGCCGATCCCCCCCAACAAACCGGGCGCCACAGAAGAACCCGCGACGCTCTATGCCACCCCGCAGTCGCGCGCTGAAGAAAAGCAGCTAGGGGCGGTTGCCGTCAACGTCCACGGCAGCGACCAGCGCCGGCTGCTCGCCTGGTCGGGTGTTGCCCTCGCGTTCATGGCCGTTGCCTCGATGGTGCTCGGCTGGCTACTCGCCGGTCGCTCGCTCCGCCCCTTGCAGACGATTACGGCTGCGGCCCGCAGGATCTCAGCCTCCAGCCTGCACGAGCGCCTCGCGCTCGACGGGCCCAACGACGAGCTGCGCGAGCTCGGGGACACCTTCGATGAGCTACTCGGGCGGCTGGATGCGTCGTTCACCGCGCAGCGCCAGTTCGTCGCCAACGCCTCGCACGAGCTCAGAACGCCGCTCACTTTGGAGCGCGCGATCCTCGAGGTGACGCTCGCCGACCCTGACGCCAGCGCCGCCTCCCTCCGCGTCGCCTGCGAGCGGGTGCTAGCGATCGGCGAGCAGCAGGAGCACACGATCGACGCGCTCTTGACCCTCGCTCGCAGCGAGCGCGGGGTCGAGCGCCGTGAACCATTGCTGCTCGACGCGCTCACCAGCGAGGTCCTCGACGAGCGCTACGAGGAGATCGCCCGCCGTGGGCTGCGCCTAGAAAGTAAGCTCGATCGTGCTCCCACCGCTGGTGAAGGGCGGCTGATCGAGCGGCTGATTGCCAACCTGCTCGACAACGCCATCCATCACAACAGCCCCGACGGCTGGGTGGCCGTAGCGACCGAGCTCCAGGACAGGGATGCGGTCCTGACGGTGTCCAACAGCGGACCTGTCATCTCCTCCGATGAGATCCCATCGCTCGTGCGGCCGTTCCAACGGCTCGGCACCGATCGCACCCGCCACGACGGCGGCCACGGTCTCGGCCTGTCGATCGTCGATGCGATCGCGACCGCCCACGGGGCCAAGCTCGCCGTTCACGCGCAGCCCGCCGGTGGGCTGCGCGTCGAGGTCAGGTTCCCAGGCTCGATCGGCTAGAAGGCTCGTGCTAGATTAATTCCATTAGGCAATTATCTAGGAGGCATAGGCATATGCGCACCACCCAGATCACCGAGAACCTGATTCAGGTCAACCGACTGCATTTTGTCAACGCCTACCTCGTGCGCGAGGTGGATGGGTTCACGCTCGTGGACACGACCGTCGGCGGTTCTGCTGATGGGCTGATAGAGGCTGCCCGTGAGGCGGGTGGCGAGATCAGGCGCATCGCGCTGACGCACGGCCACGGCGATCACGTCGGCTCGCTCGACGCTCTGCGCAAGCAGCTGGGTGAGGGCGTGGAGGTACTGATGGGCGAGCTGGACGCGCGTATCCACGCGGGAGAGTCGGTTGTGGAGGGCAAACCTCACGGGTCGTGGCCCAAGCTCCAGACAACGCCGGACACGCGTCTGCACGGCGGTGAGCGGATCGGCAGCATCGAAGTGGTCCTGTCACCGGGGCACACGCCGGGACACGTGGCGTTCCTCGATACGCGTGACCGGGCGCTACTCGCGGGCGACACGCTCACGACGATCGGGCGGACCGAGATCCCCAACCATTTCGCGCAGCGCTTTCCGCTCGCGACGATGGGCACCCAGGACCGCCAGCAGGTGGTCGAGTCGGCACGGGCATTGCGGGCGCTCGAGCCGGAGGTGCTCGTGTGCGGCCACGGGCCGGCCGTCCGCTCGCCGATGCAGGCGATGGACGCCGCGATCGCGCGCGCAGGCAGGCATTGATGACGCGTGCGCGACTCGACACGGCGGCGGTTGTTCAGGCCGCCGCAAAGCTCGCAGATGCGGAGGGGCTCGAGGCGCTGACGCTCGCGCGGCTGGCCGCCGTGCTGGGCGTCCGCTCGCCCTCGCTGTATGCGCACGTCGATAGCCTCGAGGACCTGCGCAGGCGGCTGGGTGCGCGTGGGGCCCGCGAGCTTGCCGCAGAGCTGGGACGCGCGGCGGCCGGCCGGGCGGGTAGCGACGCGCTTGGCACTGTCGCGCACGCCTATCTCAGTTACGCCCGCGAGCATCCCGGTAGCTATGCAGCTGCACAGCGCGCGCGCGAGCTACAGGGAGACGATGAGGCCGTTGCCGCAGCCACGGCGGTGGCAGATGTGGTGCTGGCCGTTCTGCGCGGCTATGACCTACACGACGCCGATGCGATCCATGCCGCGCGGGTGATTCGGGTGGCGCTCCACGGCTTTGTCTCGCTCGAGGCCGACGCTGGCTTTGCGATCGAGCTCTCGCTCGATGAGAGCTTCGAGCGGCTCGTAGCGATGCTGGATCGAGGCTTGCGCGCCTGAGGGGCGACTCGGTCAATCATTGCCTTGCGCGCCGATCGGGTCAATCATTGCCTTGCGCGCCTGAGGCGCTGATCGCGTCATTGATCGCCTTTACGTGCCTGGGCCCGTCGCTGGCGAGGCTCGACTGGCAGTGGTAGATCGTTGAGGAGCTCGCCGGCGCTTACACCGAGCGCGCGGCACAGTCTGAGCACGGTTGACAGGCGTGGATCAGAGAGCTCGCCTCGAAGTTGGTGAAGGGTCCAAAGTGACACGTCCGCCGAGCCTGCCAAACGCTCGAGGGATAGCGCTTGAGGCTCTCGCAGCTCGTCGATCTTGGCCATCAGCAGTCCTGTGATCACCCGCTGCTCGACTTGTGCTTTCGACTTTGCCGGCTTCGGTGCCATCAGCGAGTGTCCGATCGTATCCGACGCAGATCGCTCGGTGCTAGTCAAATTCTCTGAAAAGTTCGCAAGCTATGCGAACAGTTGGGTTCATCCCTTAGACCGCTGCTATGCGTGCCATCATCGTTCGCGCGGCTTCGATCGCGAGGTCGCGATCGTAGGTCACGGCGAAGTCGAAGCGTCGGCGCATGTCGGGGCCGGTATCGCCGAGATCCCGAGCCACGAAGGCCATCGCGAAGTGCGAGCCGATCACGGCCACATCCCACTCCCCGCGCAGCGGGTCGGCCTGATCGAGGTCGATGCCGCGCACGCCAAGCGCCGGGTGCATTGGCAGCCCGTGCCCGAGCGCACCTACCAGGGCGGCATCCTGTGAGAGCGATGAGTAGCGCGCTTGGGTGCGCAGGCTGAAGAACTCCGCCTCCTGAAAGCCGCTGAGCAGGACGGCGGACGGACCGAGGTTTCGCGTCTCAGCCTCCACCTGTTGGCTGAGGGCCAACAGCAGGCGCTTATCGCCTCGCTGCACGGGGCGCTGCCGGGAGACGACGCCAAAGGGTGTGTCCGCGAAAGACAGCGATTGACGGCAAGGGCGTGGGATCGCGTCGGCGACGGCTGGGGCCGTCCGGTCGAGCGGCCCCGGATGGGCAAACAGCCACCCCTGCCCATAGCGCGCCCCCAGCGCCAGTGCTCGCTCGCGCTGCTCATCGGTCTCGATGCCCTCTGCCAAGACCAGCGCGCCGGTGCGCTCGGCCTCGGCATTGACGGCGTGGACGACCTCCGCAACATGGCGAGAGGCGTTGCCCTGCAGCAGGGTGAGGTCTACCTTGATCACCTCCGGCGCGAGGAACGGCATCAGTGCCAGCGAGCGTGGATCGGCGCCGACGTCGTCGAGCGCGATGCCCACACCCATTTGACGTAGTCGCTGGGCGACCGCCAGCAGCTCATCGGGGCGATCTGTCAGCGCCCGCTCGGTGAACTCGACGAATACGGAGAAGTGCTCTAGCGCAGTGCGTATCAATTCGGCGGTGCGGTCGGGCATCTGCCGCGTGAGCAGCCGCGGCTCGAAGTTCACAAACAGCGACTGGCCTGGCGCCATACCCACGGCCAGCGCGCCTTCCAGTGCAGCACGTTGGCACTCCAGCTCGACCTCGATCTCCAGATTCGCGGCGCGGGCGGCTGAAAACAGGTCGATCGGGCGCTCCAGGCGGGTTCCCACGGGCCCCCGTGCGAGTGCCTCATAGCCAACTGTCTCGTCCGAGTAGAGGTCCACCAACGGCTGGTAGGCGGACTCGACCAGCTCATTTGCGACCAGCTCAACGACCGACGGCTGAGGGGCGTCTGTCAAGCGGGGGCGGACAGCTGTGGAAGGGGTCATCGCGCTATTGATCGGCGTGGGCGCTGTGGGATCGCGCTAATGCTGCTCCCTTGGACGATGGTTCGATGCGGCCTATCGCGGGCCTCGTCCACTGTTGCTCAGTAGTGCCTAGGAGTCCTTCTGTCGTTCGACAGGCGGGCTTGTGGACTGCCGCCGCGCCTATCGTTCGAGGCGGGATTGTGGGCTCCACCCGCGCCGCAAGGACACGGCTGGAGCCCACTTGCTCTGATGCTCGGTAGCGCCCGCAAAACAGACACTTTGCTTCGCTGGCTCAGCTCTAGATTGCTGCCTCTACCAGCGAAGTGAACTCTTCCTGTCCTTTGACGTTTGGGTGGTAGCTTTCCGACAGTGGGTTGGACTGGCCGTTGAGCCATTCTGAGGACGAGCAGACCTCATGCGCTTCAAAGGCGCTCGTTGGGTTGACGAAGGTGAATTTCATCGCTTCGGCTCGTGCCTTGATCACAGCATCGAGTTTTTCAGCCGATTCGTTCATTTTCTTCTCGTTGCCCGACGTCAGGAAGTTGACGTTGCACGTGGTGCCTTCTTTGGTGAATAGCTTCGGGTATCCGAGCACGATCACCTGAGCGCTGGTCGCCTTCGCGCGGATGTCTTTGTAGGTCGTTTCCAGCAGGCCGGGCAGTTTTTTGGCAATGAATTCGTTCGCTTCGCTGATGGCACTGCCGCAGGTGAAGTAGTAGAGCGCACAGTTGATGATCACGTTGCTGAAGCCGGCGTCGTTGCCGCCGATGGTGATCGTCACCAGGCTCGTCGTGCTGCTCAGTTTGCTCAGCTGTTTTTCGTTCACTTCGGGCGTCTTCGCGCCACTGCAGGCTTCGAAGTTGAGCGTGTAGCTCTTGGCTGCTGCGATCTTCGGCCCGAAGGCGTCGGGGCTGCGATCGCATTCGCCTGATTCTTCATAGAAGACGCGTGTGCCAACACCCGAGGAGTACGAATCCCCAAGCGCCACATACTGCGGTGTTGCTGACGCAGCTGCTGTTGGCACCAGCACGCCAACGCACAGCGCGACCAAGCCGATCACTCGGCGCCAATTCCCCATTTTCTTTCTCCCTCTAGTACGGATTCGCGTGGAGCAACACCGGCCCTCAACACCCTTCCGGAGCTGCTCGCGCGCGCTGTTCGTTCAAACTATCCGCACCTCACCGCCTGCGTCAATAGGCTGGAGACGTGCCCGAGCTCATGCGTCGATGCGGACATGGGTGGGCTGCTCGACCACGCCGGCAAGCCACTCGCGTATGCGTGGATAGCCGGACAGCTCGAAGCCTCCCGCTGTTGCCACGTGCGTATACGCATACAGCGCGATGTCAGCAATCGTGTAGCGCTCGGCGACGAAGAACCGGTGGTTGGCGAGGTGTCGCTCCATCGCATCGAGTGCCGCGTAGCCGCCCTTGAGCTTCGCCTCTACGTCCTCGGCTGCGGGCTCGATGCGCGCGAACTCAGACCAGAAGCGCAGCACGGCGATGTTCGGCTCGTGGCTGTATTGCTCAAAGAACATCCACTGCAGCACCTGTGCACACTCGAACGGGTCTTCCGGCAGATACGCGGTGCCTTGCGCAAACAGCCACATGATCGCGTTCGACTCACCCAGCGAGCGCCCATCGTCGAGCACGAGCGTTGGTACCCGCAGACCCGGATTGAGCTCGCCGAGCAGCTCCAAGCGTCCCAAGCGGTCGACCACGTCGACCTCCTGGCGTTCATAGCCGATGCCGAGGTGGGCGAACAGCAGGCGCACCTTGTAGCAGTTGCCCGACACCCGCGAGTCGTAGAGCAGCACCGTGGCAATGTAGCTTTCCTGGGGTGCTCGAGCTCGTCACGATCCCCATCAGCCACTACTGCGAGAAGGCACGGTGGGCGCTCGATCGAGCGGGGATCCCCTATCGCGAGGTGCGCCACGTGCAGGGCATTCATCGGTTCGTCGCTGGGCGTGCCGGTGGCGGCAAGACCGTTCCCGTGCTGGTGACA